>Ga0209985_10000973_pt1 | contig 29520 bp, 26 predicted proteins | sample NOAtaG_FD_187305 | JGI IMG/M metagenome (GOLD analysis project Ga0209985, IMG submission 187305) | Freshwater lake microbial communities from Lake Erie, under a cyanobacterial bloom - NOAA_Erie_Diel6S_1000h metaG (SPAdes) (version 2) | ecosystem: Environmental > Aquatic > Freshwater > Lake ...
ATCCGCGTGGTGCGCATGGTCCGCGAGGCTGGCGCCGCAGAAGTCCACCTGCGCTCAGCCTCTCCGCCCATCCAGTGGCCCGACTTCTACGGCATAGACATGCCCGACCGTGACAAGTTGCTGGCGGCGCAGCACAGCGTCGAGGACATTGCGCGCATCCTCAACGTGGACTCCATGGGTTTCCTGTCGGTAGACGGCCTCTACTGGGCGATGGAGGCGGGCCCGCGCGATGCGGCAAGCCCGCAATTCACGGACCACTACTTCACGGGCGACTACCCTACCCGCCTGCTGGACCGTGAGATCGCCGAGGGCCGCAACACGATGTCCGAGCGGCAGCTGTCCTTCCTGGTCGACGCGTGACGGCGGGCGGAGGCGCGCGCTGGCTCGCGCTGCTGAAGCCCGATGTCTACATCCTCCTGATCCTTGGCGCGGTGGTCCTGGCCACCCTGCTGCCGGCCCGGGGCGAGGCCCGCCCGATCCTGGACGTCGCCGTCTCGGTCGGCATCGGCCTGGTCTTCTTCCTTCACGGCGCCCGCCTGTCCCGAGAGGCGGTCATCGCCGGCGCGACGCAGTGGCGGCTTCACGCCCTGGTGCTGGCCTTCACCTTCGTGCTGTTCCCCCTCCTGACCCTTGCCGCCGCCGCCCTGCCCGCCTGGATCCTGCCGGCTAGCCTGGCCCCGGGCCTGATCTTCCTGGGCTGTCTGCCCTCGACCATCCAGTCCTCCATCGGCTTCACCGCCATCGCCCGCGGGAACGTGCCGGCGACTGTCGCGGCGGCGACGGCCTCAAACCTCATCGGGATTGTCCTGACGCCTGTGCTGGCAGGTCTCCTCCTTCACCGAACCGGAGGCGGGGTCTCACTGGAGGGCGTACAGACCATCGGGCTCCAGCTGCTCGCCCCCTTCCTGGCCGGACACCTCCTGCGCCCCTGGATCGCGGGCCTCCTCGCCGGGCGCGCGAAGGCCCTGTCCCGGCTGGACAGGGGCTCGATCCTGCTCGTGGTCTACGCCGCCTTCTCTGACGCCGTCACGGGAGGCCTCTGGAGCCGCCTCGGCGCCCTGGACCTGATGAAGCTGGTCGTTGTCTGCGGCGTCCTCCTGGCGCTTGTCCTTTGCCTCACCCTGGCCGCCGCTCGCGCCGCGCGCCTGTCAACCCCGGACGAGATCACCCTGGTCTTCTGCGGATCCAAGAAAAGCCTGGCCAGCGGCGTGCCCATGGCCGGCGCGCTGTTCCCGGGCGACGCCCTGGGGCTCGTCCTGCTCCCCATCATGGTCTTCCACCAGATCCAGCTGATGGTCGTGGCCGTGATCGCCGAAAGGTACGCGGAGAGGCCCGAGATCCCCGCGGAGACCCGGCCGGGAGGGTGACGACCGGCCCGCAACGGGCTAAGGGGGCGCATGACCGCCGACACCCCCCTCGCCGACAAGATCGCTCTCGTCACCGGCGCCTCCCGCGGCATCGGGCGCGCCAGCGCACTGGCCCTGGCCGACGCCGGCGCCCATATCGTCGCCACCGCCCGGACACAGGGCGCCCTTGAGTCCCTTGACGACGAGATACTCTCCCGGACCGGGCGTCGCGCGACCCTGGTTCCCCTCGACCTGTCCGAGCCCGCCGGGCTGGACGCCCTTGGCCTGGCTCTCCATCAGCGCTTCGGACGGTTGGACATTCTGGTCCACGCCGGCGCCGTTCTGGGGGCCATCACCCCCGTCAGCCATGTGGAGCCAGGACTCTGGGACCGGGTCATGACGGTCAACGCCACGTCCTCCTGGCGGCTCATCCGCTCCATGGAGCCACTCCTGAAGGTCTCCGAAGCCGCCAGAGCTCTGTTTATCACGTCCAGCCGGGCTGCGGCGCCTCGCGCCTTCTGGGGCCCCTACAGCGCCTCCAAGGCGGCGATGGAGGCGATTGTCCGGACCTGGGCGGATGAACTTGAGAACTCCCGCGTCCGGGCGGTCCTCATTGACCCCGGCGCCATGCGGACGCGGATGCGTGCGGAGGCCTATCCGGGGGAGGATCCGACGACGCTGCCCGAGCCTGCCGAGATTGGTCCGATGATCGTGGAGCTCGCCCTCGGGGATCCGGGCCAGCCGACGGCCGTCAGGTCTTTCCGGGCCTGGAAGGCCGACCGCGAGGCGCAGACCCCTTCGGTCTGAGGCTTCGCGCTGCGGCGGGTTTTCCGGACGGACGGCCGATCGGGCCCGCCCGGCCCGACCCGGCCTTGGCCGGCGCCTTGACCCCGGGCTTGGCCGAAGCCTTCCGGGAGACCTTCCCCGACACGGCGGGGCGCTTGGACCCAGAGGACTTCGCACCGCCGCTGCGCCCCCGACCAGGGGCGGAAGAGGCCTGGGGAGACGGTCCATCGACGAAGGGATTGCGGCTCGACCTCACGCTGACCCGGATCGGGACCCCCGGCAGATCGAAGCTCTCACGGAGGGCGTGGACGAGATAGCGACGGTAATGATCCGGAAGCTGATCGGCCCGGGTGGCGAACAAGACGAAGGTCGGCGGCCGCGCCTTGGTCTGGGCCATGTACTTCGGGCGGACCCGACGACCGTTCACGGCCGGGGGCGGGTGCCGCTGGATGGCGAGGGCCAGCCAGTCGTTGAGATCCCGGGTCTTGACCTTGGTCGACCAGTTCTCATGCACCTTGAAGACGGCGGGCATGAGCCGGTCGAGATTGCGTCCGGTTTCAGCGGACAGGGCCACCAAAGGGGCGCCGCGGACCTGCGGAAGTTGCCGGTCCAGGGACTCCCGAATCTCGGCCAGCCGGGCCTGGGGCTCGTCAATGAGATCCCATTTCGCGAGTACGAAAACAATGGCCCGCCCTTCCCGCTCCACCAGGTCCGCGATCTGGAGGTCCTGGATCTCAAGGGGGTGGGTGGCGTCCATCACCAGCAGGACCACCTCGGCGAAGGTGATGGCGCGAATGGTGTCAGCGGTGGAGAGTTTCTCCAGGCCTTCCTGGACCTTCGCCTTCCGGCGGAGCCCGGCGGTGTCCACAAGACGGACCTGCCGCCCTCCCCATGTCCAGTCCACAGGGATGGCGTCGCGCGTGATCCCCGCTTCCGGGCCTGTCAGCAGGCGATCCTCACCGATCAGGCGGTTGACCAGCGTCGACTTGCCGGCGTTGGGCCTGCCGACGATGGCGATGCGCAGCGGGCGGGCCTCGTCAGAGTCCTCGGCCGCCTCCGCCTCGCTCTCGGCCGCGACGGCCGCCTCGAAGGCCTCCTCACCGGCGTCGTCCGATTCTTCCTCGGGATCCTCGGCATAGACGGAAAGGGCGGCGTAGAGGTCGGCGAGGCCCTCGCCGTGCTCGGCGGAGAGGGCGATGGGCTCGCCAAGGCCCAGGCGGAAGGCCTCGTTCAACCCTTCGTCGCCCTGCCGGCCCTCAGCCTTGTTCGCCACCAGGATAACGGGCCGGTCATGCCGCCGCAGGACATCGGCGAAGATCTCATCGAGCTGTGTCACGCCCACGCGGGAGTCGATGACGAACAGGGCCACGTCGCATTCCCGGATGGCCGCCTCGGTCTGGGCGCGCATCCGGGCCTCGAGGCTCTCGTCGGTCACGTCCTCGAAGCCTGCGGTGTCTATCAGTTCCAGGTCGAGGTCGCCGATCCGGCCGGTCCCGAACCTGCGGTCACGGGTTACGCCCGGCCGATCGTCGACGATCGCCAGGCGCTTGCCCGCCAGCCGGTTGAACAGGGTGGACTTGCCCACATTGGGCCGGCCGACAATGGCGAGTCGCAAGGTCAAGGCAGGCGCCTATCTGACAGCGATGAGCCGGGCCTCATCGGTTACGAAATAGACGGTCTCTCCGAGGGCGATGGGGCCCACTGTCACGGACTCTCCAAGATTGACCGAGCGCTCGACCTCACCCGTCCGGGCGTTGACCGCCACCATCTCGCCGGTATTCGAGGCCAGAAGGAGCCTGCCGGCGGCGAGGATGGGAGACGACCAGACGGGTTTCACCTTGGCCCTGTTGGCGTCAGATCCGCCCCAGAAGCCCAGGAAGCCCCCCCTCTTCTCGCGACCTTCGCCGAGATCCCTCACCCAGTAGGCGAGGCCGGTCTCCCGCGCGAGGCAGTAGAGCTTTCCCGCCCGGTCGACGACGTAGATCACATCGCCAGCGACCCAGGGCGTCGTGATCCCGGTAATGGGCAGGGTCCACCGGGTCTGTCCTGTGCGAAGGTCGGTGGAGGACAGAACACCCGAGTGACTGATCGCCACCACATCCCCCTGATAGATCACCGGCCGGCCGGCGATGTCCCGGATTTCAGAAAGGGCGTTGGTGCGGCTGGCCCGAGACAGGGCCTCGCTCCACAAGTCATTTCCGTTGGCGGCGCGCAGGGCGATCAACTCGCCCGAGCCAAAGGCCGCCACCACGGTGTCGCCAGAGACCGCAGGACTCGAAGCCGCCAGGAGGCGGGCCGGTTCTGTCAGGGCCTGGTAGGTCCACCCTTCCTTTCCCGTGGTGAAGTCGAAGGTGAGCAAGGTGTTGTCGATGGCCACCACGAAGATGCGACCGCCCGATATAGTCGGGGCCGCATGGATGGGTTGCTCAGTCTGGGTTCTCCAGAGAACGGCGCCCGTCTCGGCGTCAAGCTGGGTGACGAAACGGTAGCCCGAGGTGACCACCAGCTTGCCCTCGGCAATGGCGAGGCCGCCCCCGAAGGCCACCGTGTCGCGCCGGGCCCGTCCCCGGAGGTCCGACTTCCAGACCTGGGCGCCCGTGCGCGCATCCAGCGCACTGACCGTGGCGTGGCCGTCCATCACGTAGATCTTGCCGTTGACGGCCACTGGCGGCGCCATGACATGAGCGTTCCGGCCCTGGGCGGCGCCGAAGTCCCGTTTCCAGGCCACGGTCAGCGCCTTGGCGGCGTCGGCGTGCGGGGGCGACTGTTCGGGGTTCGCGCCCGGCAGGGCCCACTGATCGATCGTCGACGGATCGGGCAGGTAGAATCCGGCGCCCTTCAATCCTTCCTCGGGCAGGACCTCCTGGTCGAATCCGACAAGGGGGATCCTGTTCTCGGTCTGGGCCGTCTCCTTGGGACCCTGGTCCCCGAAGTTGAAGACGTTCCCGATCTGGGCGCAGCCGGAGACGAGCAGCGCCCCGGCGAGGACTATGGATAGGCGGAGGTTGAGGCGGATCATTGGGCAGGTGCCTGCATGGCGGGACCCTCGCCCGGCAGGATGCCGGGGGGAAGCGGCCTGGGGGGCGGCAGGGCGGCGGCGGCCTTGACCAGATCGCGGGTGACCTTTGCCGATCCGCTGTCGATCAGGGCCATGGCGGCCGTGGCGCGGCTCCGCGCACCCTCCGCAGCGTCGGGCGAGAGCGAGACGACCACGAAATCGGCTCTGGCGCCCGCAGTATCTCCGGCGAGAAGCTTGGAGAAGGCCGCAGCCTCCCGCGCCTGGATCTGGAAGGGTCGGCCGGGCTTGAGAAGCGGCTCCAGCCGCGTATCGATCTCGGCTCGAGGGGCCGTGTCCAGCAGGGCGTAGACCGACTTCAACCGAGCCGCGTCTGCGATGAGCGGGTCTGGGGCCGCCTTGGCCGCCTTGTCGAAGAAGTCCACCGCACCCGCCGTATCGCGTTCGGAGAGGCGCAGGGCGCCCAGATGCTGCAGAGCGAGGGACTGGTAAGCGCCGCTCCCGGACTTGGCGACGGTCTCCCAGGCGGCCTTGGCCTCAGCGGCCCGACCGGCCTGCATGGCCTCGATGCCCTGGGCGTAGGTCTCCGAGGCCTTCGCAGCCTGCGAGGCGGTCCAGGCGCGGTAGCCCTGCCATCCGCCAACGCCCGCAAGGCTCAGGACGACCAACCCGATGAACCAGGGAAGCACCTTGAGCGCCAGGGCGCGATAGCGGTCGGAGCGGATCTGCTCCTCGACCTCCTCGAAAACATCGACCACTCTGGAGACTCCGCATTGGGCGCCGCGACCCGGCGCGCCGGAAACTATAGCGCCGGCCGGTCCGCCGCAACGGGCGGACAGTGCCTCCGGCGCATGGCGGAAGCGTGGCGCCGCCTTCAGCCGGCCGGAATGTCCACGACGGGCGTGCCCGGACGGCGCTTCGATGCGAAATAGGTCTCGCCCGAGGCCGGAAAACGCCGGCCAGCGACATCCAACGCATACCGCTCGGCCGCACTGGCCACGAGTGCGCGAAGGTCCGCGTAGCGGCGCACAAAGCGGGGGGAAGTTTCGAACAGGCCCAGCATGTCCTCGGTCACCAGGATCTGTCCGTCACAAGCGGCGGACGCGCCGATCCCGATGGTCGGGACCGGGCACTGAGCGGTGAGCTCCGAGCCCAGGGACTCGGCCACGCCTTCGACAACAAGAGCAAAGACACCGGCGGCCACAGCGGCCCTCATCTCTTCAAGGATCTGGCGGCGCTCGGCCTCCTCGCGACCCCGGGCGCGAAAACCCCCCTCGACCAGGACCGCCTGGGGCCGCAGACCGACATGGCCCATGACAGGCACCCCACGCTCGACCAGATATCTGACATTGGGAATGACTGCGGGGGCGCACTCCACCTTCACCGCCTGCGCGCCAGTGTCCTGAAGAATCCGAACGGCGTTGGCGAACGCTGTCTCCGGTGCGCCCTCGCAGGACCCGAAGGGCATGTCCACCACGACCAGGGCGCGCCGGGAACCGCGCATCACCGCCTGGCCATGCAGGATCATCATGTCGAGGGTCACGCCCACCGTGCTGGGCAGCCCGTGGAGCACCATGCCGACGGAATCCCCTACCAGGAGGATGTCGCAGTGCGGGTCCAGGAGTTTGGCCATGGGCGCGCTGTATGCGGTCAGGCAGACCAGGGGCGCGCCGCCCTTGCGGTGACGAATATCCCGGACGCTGATGCGGCTCTCCGCCGCAGACGCATGCGCCGACATGGTTTCAGACCTCCTCGAGGACCCTCGCGAACGCCAGCCCGAGGAGAGCCAGAACGCCGGCGACGGCGACAGGTTCGATCACCCCTGCCCCTAGGGAACCATATAGGAGATCGAGCCGGGAATTCCCAGCGAGCCTGCCAAAGAGCGCCTCGACATGTCGCTCTGGAAACTGGACCTCTGTCAGGCTGCGAAGAGCGATCACCGTCCCGGTGAACCCGGCCAGGCCGAGCACCATGGCCCGGAAACGTCGCCGGCGGATGATGCGCCTGCGGATGCGGGCCTCCAGCTCGAGGGCCTGCAGGCCAGGCGCCGGTGTCTCAAAGAGGCTGTCGAGCCGGCGTGAGAACTCAGAGGTCTCGGTGTCTTGGGTCTCGGTCATCAGGGGGTTCCAAGGTCCTGCCGCAGGCGCTCAAGCCCACGTGCGATATGCGACTTCACAGTCCCCTCCGGCAAGCTCAGGGCCTTTGCGATTTCCGCCCCGGTGTAGCCCGCCCCGTGCTGCAGGCTCACGCAGAGACGCTGGGCTTCCGGAAGTCGCACCAATGCGGCGTCCAGGTCCAGGCGTCTTCCGGTATCCGGCGCCGGCGTATAGGCTTCAGGCGCCTCGTCCAGGGACTCGAACCGGCGGCTGGCGCGCAGGGTGCGCAGATAACGCCGGGCGGCGATCCTGCGCACCCAACCGCCGAAGGCGCCGTCGCCTCGGTAGTCGGCGATGCGTTCGAAGGCGGCGACCATCGCGTCCTGGGCCAGGTCATCCGCCAGGTCTGGAGAAGCCCCGAGCCGTCGCAGGAAGCTACGCAACGAGGCCAGGTTCCGCCGGACGAGGATTGCGAACGCCTCGATGTCGCCGGCTGCGGCGCGGCTGGCGAGAAGCCGGTCCAGAGACTCTTCGGAGGAGGGTGTCGAAGGTACAGACACAGGTCACAAGGATTTGCGACCCAGGAAGTGCAGGAGCACCCCTGCAATGCCGATGCAGCCGGGAATGGCGGCGAAACCGGTAAAGACCGTGCGGGCCTCGGTCTCGACGGCGCCCATGACCTGCCCGAAGATGGCGAGGCCGACCCCTGTGGAAAAAGCGATCAGGCCCCAGCGAAGGTCACTGGGCTTCTGGGAGTCGGGATCCCGGTTGGTGATCAGGTCCACGAGCTCAGGCGGCAGGGGCTGACCCTGCTTCATGGCCATCTCGATGGTCTCGTGAACCCGGGCGCGCCTGCGCATGTTCAGATACTGGCTGCCGAGGACGATCGCCGCGATGAAACCAAAGACAATGAAGGTTTTAAGGACATCTTCGGACACGATGGCGTTCCTTTTGAAATCGGGCCCTCAATGAACCCCACGAATGAAGGAGCCTCCAGCGCCGGCTGCAGATGCAACCCATTCGTTCACGTTTTCGTGAGTATCGATACGCCCAGGGCGCGCGCGCGGACCCGCGGCTTCAACTTGCGTGCCGTTATTATATAACATATGCCGGTCCAGATTTCTTCAGGTAAGGCCCATGCATCCCCAGAGTCTCCTCGCAAGTTCCGCCGTCGGCGCTCTTATCGCTCTCGCCGCCGTCCCCGCGCAGGCGCAATCCGAACCGTCCACGGTCGACGAGCTTGTGGTGACGGCCGCGCCTTACGCGGTCTCCCTGGACACGATCACCACAAGTGTGAACCTCCTCTCCGCCGAGGAGATCAGCCTCGCCCCCCCCGCTGGCATCGGCGACCTTCTCTCCGGCCTTCCAGGCCTGAGGTCTACGGCTTACGGCCCCGGCGCCAGCCGTCCGGTCATCCGCGGCCTTGCCGGGCCCCGGGTTCTCCTGCTGCAGAACGGCGTCGGCATGGTCGACGCCAGTTCCCTGTCGCCCGACCACGCCGTGCCCACTGAGGCCGGTCAGGCAAGCCGGATCGAGGTGCTCCGGGGGCCATCGACCCTCGCCTACGGAGGCTCCGGCATAGGAGGTGTCGTCAATGTCCTGGACGACAGGGTGCCCTCCCGGCGACCTGATGGGCGGATGGAAGGCCGCGGCGCGATCTCCTGGTCATCTGCCGACAACGGCCGGGCTGCTTCCGGCGCTGCGATGGTGGACGCCGGTCCTCTTGTCCTCGTCTTCGACGGATCTACGCGGCGATCCGACGACTACGCCACGCCGGTAAGGCCGGTGTCCGATCGCCTCGCTGCGGAGGAAGGCCTGGTTCGGTCGGCTGACAAGACCCTGAGAAACGTTTCGCTGGAGGCCGACGCCTGGGGCCTGGGAGCTTCCCTGCTCGGGGGTGATGGCGGCTTCCTCGGCCTCTCGGTGAAGAGAACTGACACAGGCTACGGGCTGCCCTTCGAACAGGTCGTCGGCGAATCCGAGCCCGAATTGATCCGGCTTCACATGAAGCAGACCCGCTGGGACCTGAGAGGCGAGACCCCCGTTCACGACGGCTGGATCGAAAAGGTCCGGCTGGCTGTGGGACGGGCCGACTACGAGCACGCCGAGATCAAGATTGAGGAAGGCAAGGCCGGCACGCGCTTTCTGTCCGACGGAACGGAGGGTCGTGTCGAGCTGGTCATGCGGGGATCGCCGGGCCGCCAGGGAGCCTTTGGCCTGCAGGCGCTGACCCGTAACCTAGAGGCGATCGGAGAAGAGGCCTTCATACCCGGCGTTGAAATCAACGAGATGGGGGCCTTCACCCTTCAGAGGTTCGAGTTCGGCAAGTTCGGGCTGGACGCTGGCCTGCGGATTGACGCTCGCGAATTTCGCGCGGAACTGGACGGTCGTGAGACCAGTACACCGGGACTCGAGGCGGGGCTCGACTGGAGCAACACGCCGGATACCCGCTCCTTCACGAATGTCTCGGCCTCGGCCGGCGCCTTCTGGAGACCGTCAGATCCGCTCTTCCTGGCGCTGACGCTGTCCCTCAGCGGCCGTGCGCCAACCGAGTTCGAACTCTTTGCCGACGGCCCCCACGAGGGCACCGGGACCTGGGAGGTCGGCGATCCGACCCTGTCCTCGGAAAGGGCCCTGTCACTGGAGGCCACGTTGCGCTGGACCAGCGACGCAACCCGGATCCAGGCCCACGTCTGGACTGCGCGATATGACGGCTTCATTGAGGAGCGGCCGACAGGAGAGGTCTATGATGACCTGCCGGTCTTCAATTTCCGGCAGACCGATGCGGACTTCATTGGTTTCGAGATCGAAGCGGTGCAAACCCTTCTCACACGGGCCGAGGGCCGTCTGTTGGGGAGCCTTTCGGGTGATGTCGTTCGAGGCGACACCGATCTCGGGGCGCCGCCCCGCATTCCCGCCTTCGGTGTGACGGGGGAGCTTTCCTGGGAGTCAGAGACCCTAGATGCGTCGGTCGAGCTCCGTCATGTCGGGGATCAGACCCGGACCGCTCCCTTCGAGATCGAAACGGACGGCCATACCGCGATCAACGCCAGCCTGGCCTGGCGGCCGCTGGCCGACACGCCGGTCACGGTCAGCCTTCGCGGACGCAACCTGACCGACGCCGAGATCCGGGAACACGCCTCCTACCTGAAGGACATAGCTCCATCCCCGGGGCGGTCGGTATCGCTGGGACTGGCCTTCACCTTCTGAGGTCACCCCCTCTTGCGGCGCCAGGCGCCTCTCCAGAGAGCGGCGGCCGTCAAGGCGCCGTAGGCGACCATTCCTGCTGCGATGCAGGCGTAAACCCCGGCCAGAGAAGGCTGGGGAGAACGCATGACCATAGCGGCGCCACCAACACAGATGACCAACCTCAAGAGAGTGGCGATGATGGGCCAAAGGACGGCGCCGGCGCCCTGTGAAGCGAAGTAGAGGGCGAGGCCCAATCCCTGGAAGGCGAAGACGGGGCCGACGATGTGAAGATACAGCGCCCCGGCCGACAGGCTGGCGGGATCGCGGGTGAAGAGACCGGTCCAGAGGCCGGGCGCCAGCGCCAGGACAAGTCCCACGGCCCCCGCCAGGGCCGCCGCCGCGCCACCGCCCATCCACCCGATACGCTCGGCGCGCGCGACCTGTCCGGCGCCCATGTTGACCCCTACCAGGGCCGTGAGCGCCGCCCCGATCCCGAAGACCAAGGGGACGAGCAGGAACTCGACCCGCGCCACCACGCCGTAGCCCGCCAAAGTCTCCACGCCGAAGCGACCAATCAGGGTGTTGAGAACAGCGATGGTCAGCACAGTCGAGACCGGGGAGAGGGAGGCCAGCGCCCCCACCCGGAGGATGTCTGCAAAGTACGCCAGCCGGAGGCGGCAGGCCTGAAGGGTCAGCTGGATCGCCTGACCCGGCTTCAGGAGCCGCCAGACCAGTACAAGGGAGCTGCCGGCGGAGACCAGGATCACGGCGACGGCGGACCCCTTCAGTCCCAGGCCAGGCAGGCCAAGTCCCCCCAGCATGAGCGCTCCGGACAGCGGAATCTGCACCAGCGAGCTGATGATCATCAGTCTGGCCGGGAACTGCATATCGCCCGTCCCGCGCACAACCGAGGTCAGAAACGCAGAGATCCAGATCGGCGCCACTCCAAGGAAAAGCACGGCGCCGTACTCATGGGCTTCGGCGACAACCGAATGCGGGGCGCCCGTGGCGACGAGAAGCGCATGTCCAAAACTCGCAAAAAGGCCACCGAAAACCAGGCTCGCGAGGCCGGCGATCACGAGCGCATGCCAGATGAAGGCGTTCGCCGCCGCACCGTCGCCACGGCCAAGCGCGCGTGCGACCGAACTTGAGATCGCGCCGCCCAGGGCGCCATTGGCCAGCATCTGCATCAGCATCAGGGCCGGCAGCATCAGGGCGATGGCCGCGAGAGGAACCAGGCCCAGCCGGGCGATGAACCCGGCTTCCGCCATGGAAACCCCTGCCTGGACCAGAAACGCCAGGGCGCTGGGCCCCGCCATCCTGACCAGCAGGCGCATGGGCGGATCGGTCAGGAGCGGAGAGGCGGCGGGGGATGAGGTCATGACAGGGCCTTCCGGACCCGGCGGAGGTCGTCCTCCAGGCGCCTCCAGGAGTCCGCGCCAATACGTTCAAGGGTCATGGCCTGTGCGCGACGCCAGGCTTTTCGACCCTCGACCAGACGACTGCGGCCCGCTCCGGTGATCATCACCCGCCGGACCCGGGCGTCGCCAGGATCCGCCTCTCGGACAACCAGCCCCGCCCTTTCGAGTGGCGAGAGGTTCCGGGTCAGCGTCGTACGGTCCATGTAGAGCCTCTGTGCGAGTGCCGACATGGCGACCCCACCGGCCGAAGCCTCCAGTTGCTGGAGGATCGGGAACTGTCCCCGGCTGAGCCCGCAGCTTCGAAGCTCACCCGCGTAGACGCCCGCCACCACACGCGCGGTCTTCTGCAGATTGTGGCTCACACAGTGGGCGGGATTGAGCAGGTCTTCAGCTGGGTCCATCGGAGACTCCATTACGTGTAATTACACATTATGAGGAGCCGCAAGGTAGGGTCAACACCCTCCACCGCTTCGTCCCGACCCTGCCGCGAGACGCCGCCCCTGTGCGGTCAGGCCCGCTTCACTCCGCCAGGGAATCCGTCGGGACGGATGTGTTTCATTCTGCCGACGGCTGTGACGGTCCGCCGGAAACAGGTCGCGTTGATCGGCCCCTTCAACCCTTCTGAAACTGCGGCCTTCCATACTCGAGCCGGCGGCCTCCACCTGTTGGACATAGTGGGCCCGTCGTCATACGGCTGCTCGCAAAAGGGGGGTGCTGGAACTGGACGCAGGCAGCTGGCGGACGGGGCTTTCAAATCCAGCCGCCGCTAGGGTAATCGGCGAGTTCCTTACCCTGCGTCTCCGGAAACCGCGAACCCGGCCGTAAGGCGCAGATCCGGTCCAGTCTGAAGTTCCTGAAGTCCCGTCGTCGCTCGCACCAGGCGATCAGCAGCGCTCCACGAGGGCCCGCAACGATGGCGAGGGGGCGTACGCGACGCAGGGTCGGAAAGCCGCACCGGTCACAGTAGGAGAGGGTCACCCTCAGGCGACGGGAGATCGCCGCTTCCAGGAGCGGCGACCCCCGCGGCGGCGGGTCGCTCCCGGGACCGGGAAACCGGAGTGCGTCGATCCGCGTCGTCATGCCCCCCGACGGCCTGATTCTGTCCGGCGCAATGCAGGAAACAAAGCACAGGTGGTCCCGCCGAGGCTAGCCCGGTCGTCCGCCGCCCATCCTCAGACTTCGAAGGTCACGCCCTGGGCGAGAGGCAGGGCTGACCCGTAGTTGATGGTGTTGGTCGCCCTGCGCATGTAGGCCTTCCAGCTGTCCGACCCGGACTCCCGTCCGCCGCCGGTTTCCTTCTCGCCTCCGAAGGCGCCGCCGATCTCAGCCCCGGACGGCCCGATGTTGACGTTGGCGATGCCGCAGTCCGAGCCCTCAGGCGACAGGAAGCGCTCCGCCTCCTGGAGATCCCGGGTGAAGATCGAGGAGGACAGGCCCTGGGGCGCGGCGTTCTGGGCGGCGATGGCGGCCTCCAGGTCCTGGTGCTTCATCACGTAAAGGATCGGGGCGAATGTCTCTCTGAGGACGATCGGGGACTGGCCCGGCATCTCCACCAGGGCCGGGCGGACATAGGCCCCGGGACGATCGACGCCCTCGCCGCCATACACCCTCCCCCCGGCCGCAGCGGCCTCGCCAAGCGCCGCTGACATCGCCGAGCGGGCGGCGGGATCGATGAGCGGGCCCACCAGGACGCCGTCCTCTCGGGGGTCGCCTACCGTTACGCGGGCATAGACAGCCCTCAGGCGCGCAACGACTTCATCATACACCGCCTCATGAACGAAGAGCCGGCGGAGCGTGGTGCACCTCTGCCCCGCCGTGCCCATCGCCGAGAAGGCCACGGCCCGGATGGCGAGGTCCAGGTCAGCGCTGGGCGTCAGGATGGCGGCGTTGTTTCCACCCAACTCGAGAAGGGCCCGGGCGAAACGGGCCGCCAGCCGGGGCGCCACCTTGCGTCCCATGGCGGTGGAGCCCGTTGCCGAGACGAGCGGGACACGGGGATGATCCACCAGCACCTCGCCCACCTCGGCGCCCCCCAGCAGCAGGACCGACAGATCCGGCGGGGCGTCCGGGCCGAACCGGGCCGCCGCCCGCTCGAACAGGGCCTGCACGGCCAGGGCCGTGAGCGGGGTCTTCTCCGAGGGCTTCCAGACCACGGAGTCGCCGCAGACGAAAGCCAGGGCCGCGTTCCAGGCCCAGACGGCTACGGGGAAGTTGAAGGCGGAGATCACGCCCACCACGCCCAGCGGGTGCCAGGTCTCCATCATCCGGTGATCGGGGCGCTCGGTGGCCAGGGTGAGGCCATAGAGCTGGCGAGAAAGGCCGGCGGCGAAGTCGCAGATATCGATCATCTCCTGGACCTCGCCAAGGCCCTCGGATGTGATCTTTCCCGCCTCCAGAGTGACCAGACGGCCAAGGTCCGCCTTCGCCATCCTCAATTCCTCGCCGAACAGACGGACCAGCTCGCCGCGACGGGGCGCCGGGACCTTCCGCCAGGCCAGAAAGGCCCTGTGCGCCCGGTCAATCCCCAGGACGGCGGCGGCTGGTGACGTTTCGACAGGCCTGGCGATCTCCTCACCGGTCACAGGGGTGCGGGCGATCCGGTCGCCGCCCGACAAGGCCGCCGCGGAAACGCCAAGTGCGTCAAGAAGGGCCCTGGCCTCCTCTGCGGCCCCGATGGGTTGGCGAGTCATGCGTCTGTCTCCCCTGTGTGCGATCGGGCTCAGGCCACCCGGGCGCCAACCGGCCCGGAGGCTTCTGCGGCATAGTTCCGGCCGAAACGGTTGGCCAGGAAGGCCGGCAGCGCGATCTGCTCCTGCCGCACGAATCCCTTCCGGGGAAGGTCGCCCGACGCCAGCATGTCCAGAACCGCGCAGATGGCGGAGGCGGTGGTGATCTGGATGCCGCTGCGCAGCACACCCGCCACCGGGGCGGCGTAGACCTTGTTGGCGTAGCTCACCTGCACCAGGGCGTCGTGCTTGCGGCCGCTGACCGTGACGAAGATCACGACAACGTCCTGCAGGGTCGAGGGCACGGCGTTCTCGAGGATGTCCTTCAGCACGTCCCGGCGGTCCCGCAGACCCAGATCGTGCAGCAGGGTCTTCATGATGGCGGCGTGCCCCGGATACCGGATGGTGCGGTAATTCAGGTTTCGAACCCGGCCGGCCAGTGTCTCGCAGAGGGTCCCCAGCCCTCCCGAGGTGTTGAAGGCCTCATAGGTGACGCCATCCAGCGAGAACTCCTCGCGCTCCTCCAGGGCCTGGGTTTCGCGCAGGCGGCCATCGACGATCGCTTCACACGGCTCGCAATACTCGTTGATGACCCCGTCCGTGCTCCAGGTGATGTTGTAGTTCAGCGTGTTGCTGGGGAACTGCGGCAGGGCGCCGACCCGGAGACGGACCTCCTCCAGGCTGTCAAACCGGGACGCCAGATCGTGGGCGACAATGCTGATGAAGCCGGGCGCCAGGCCGCATTGCGGGATGAAGGCGCAAGGCGCGCCCTGCGCAAGATTCTTGACCTCCCGCGTGCTGGCCACGTCTTCGGTCAGGTCCAGGTAGTGCACTCCGGCCGCACGGGCGGCGCGGGCAACCGCCGTAGTGGCGTGGTAGGGCGCCGCGTTCAGGACGGCAAAGGCGCCCCGCAGGGCCTCCGGGAAGGCCTCGCTGCGGACATCCATCAGGCGCCGGCGCACCGGGCGCTGGGTCACCAGTCGTTCCAGGCTGCTCGCCGAGGCATCGAAGATTTCGACGTCGTAGTCCCCGGACCCTGCGAGAAGATCAGCGATCACCCCGCCAATCTTGCCCGCCCCGACAATCGCCACGTGCTTCATGACCCGACCTCCGGCGCCGCTGCAACAGATTCAGTGGGCCTCGGTTCTCCGACGGTGTACAGGTCCAGATAGACGTTCCGCCGGGATTGTTTCGGCGTAATGACGAGGAAAGTCGGCGTTATGCAACTCGATGAGATCGACCAGGCCCTGCTGGCCGCCTTGCGGGAGAACGCGCGGGAGAGCACGGCGGACCTCGCCCGGCGGGTGGGCCGGTCGCGCACCACCGTGCAGGGGCGCCTGGAGCGCCTTGAGCGCAGGGGCGTGATCCAGGGCTACGCTCTTCGGCTCGCTGAAGACTTCGAGGCCGGGGCGGTCCGCGCCCATGTCCTGATCAAGGTGGCCCCCCGGGAGTCCCGGGCTGTGGAGGCCGCGGCCCGCGCCCTGCCCCAGGTGCGTGAGCTCCATTCCGTCAGCGGCGAGTACGATATGATCGCCATCGCCTCGGCCGCAAACGTGGCCGAGCTGGACGCCGCCATCGACCGGATCGGCCTGATGCCGGGGGTTGAGCGGACCAACTCCGCCATCATCCTGGCGACCAAGTTCCGGCGGTAGCGGGCGTCGGGGGCGGCAGATCCCGGGGGGCGCGGCCTTAACGCACCAGATGCCAGCTCGTCTGCCGTCCCGCGAGGTAGATCACCCGCTCTCCGTCAAAGAGGGCGCTCTGCTCCAGCTTCATCTGGACGAACTGTCCTCCCCACTCCGCAACCGCGTGCCGGATGTTCCCCTCGATGGCGTAGCCGGTGTTCGCATGCAGGGGCCAGTCGCCCTGCACCGCCGTCCGCCGCTGGTTGTCCCACATGCCGATGGTCGGCCCGGGCGCATGACCGAAGAACCCGAGGGGATGGCTGTAGACGCTGGCCCTCAGGCCGGCCTTGCGGGAGGCCTCGAGCGCCCTGGCCAGCACCTCGTTGCCGGTCCGGCCGGTGGAGAAGTTCGCGGTCAGCAGGTCCTGCCAGCGATTGCCCGCCTCCATCGCGGCAAGCAGCCCCGCCGGCGGCGCCGTCTCGCCCAGGCGCAGGACATAACCCATTTCCTGGGTGTCCGTGCAGAGCTTCAGGTAGCAGATGCCCACGTCGGTGTGGAGGACATCCCCGCGCTGGATCACCCCCTCCTCGCCGCAGAAGGCGCCCTCCGCAGTGCAGGCCGTCCCACGCCTCTGCAGGTTCACGTCCGGGAAGAACCAGACTGGCAGGCCCAGGCCCTCGAAGCGGCTGCGGATGTACCAGGCCACATCCTCGGTCCGGGTGACGCCCGGCGTGATCACCCGCTCGCTGAAGGCCTCAGCGATCACGCCCCGGGCCAGGGCGACGACCTGGGGATAGACCTCAATCTCGGCGGAAGTGCGGGTCTCCAGCCAACGGATCACCAGGGGCTCGGCCGGGGTGAGACGCTCCGCATAGCTGGCGGGCAGGACCTCCACCAGCCGGTCCCGAAGGGCGGCCGTCAGGCCATCCGCCACGGGCCAGTGCCGCGACACATTGATCCCGATGCGCTGGGGATTCCGGCTCACGATCACATCCGCCAGGGCCTTCCACTGGGCGTCCAGGTCGCCTCCGGACCAGGCCGCCGTATAGGGGGCCCCTAAGGGGTAACGGTTGACGGAAAGGCGCTCCACTGTCCCGTCGGCCTTGCGGAAGAAGACCAGCATGGTCGTCCGGCGGGCGGCGAAGGACGGCTGCGGGACGAGTGTGAAATAGACGGGGTCCTCAGCGTACTCGCGGTTGATGACGACCCACATGTCGAGGCCGGACTCGGCCATCAGGCGCGGCAGAAGCGTATCGAGCCGGTCCGCCAGGATCCGGTTCTCCACCTCGACCCGCGCAGGACCCGCCAGGACATCAAGATGATCAGCCGAGGCGAAGTCCCGGCCCTGGTCCGGGCGGTAGGGCGCCGCAGCGGCGGGCCCGGCCAGGGCCATCCAGGCCGCAAGGACGAGGCCCGACAGGAAGGGTTTGCGCTGCATGTGAGTCCTCCTCGCATCAGGCCCACCCGGGGCCGGTCAGTCCGTGATCCTCCCTAGCAGGCCCGGCGCGCTGGCGTACACCCAGGACGCCGCCGTCAACCTTCGCATGCCGACGCTCCTGGATCTGCGATGGCCAGCTCAGATGGCGCACATCGACCTGTTGCGCCAAGGGAAAGCCTCTGAGAACTGGGCCAGCAACAGCATGCTGTCAGCCCACGACAGGCTACAGCGATCGCAGCTGCAATCGGTCGATCCCAGCCCGACCACTGGTCGCGCCGAGACGGCCTAAAGACCGTTGATGCACAACCCGCGCCGTTGGTGCGGGGCGCCCCTCGACGTTGGTGCAGTCGATCCGCCGTTGATGCAAAGGCCGCCTCGATCCTCTTGGGGTCCTCCTGCCCTGCACATCATCATCTCCACCCAGTCACCTTTGTTAATCGAGGAGCTGAATCGTGAAGATCGTGAAGTGGGTAACCTTGTTATGTGTTTCGCTGCTGGCTGCATGCGGTGGAGGCGGCGGCGGCGGCGGCAGTTCCGGCCCTGAACTGGCTGTCGTCGGCCTGAGCGAGTTTCGCCGGGCTGTCGCCGGCCACCGAGTGGCCGAATTGAAGGTGCCCGGCGCCGACGGCACGCGCCTGTCCACCTATGTCTATCTTCCCGCTCAGGGCAATGGACCCTTTCCCACCCTGGTGATGCGAACGCCCTACGAGATACCGATCACGCCGGTGGGTGGTTTCCCGGAAGAGCATGCGAACGCCGAGATCGAGACCCGACCTGAGGATGTGGGCTGGACCGAGGCCACCGACCGCGGCTACGCCCTGGTGGTCCAGGTGACGCGAGGTCGATTCACGTCGGACGGGGTTTTCAGCCTGTTTGTCCGCGACGAGGTGCGCGACGGTGAGACGCTGATCCGCTGGGTCGAACGGCAGCCCTGGTCGAACGGCAAGATCGGCGTCTTCGGCGACTCGGCGAGCGGGGTGGTCTCGCTGCAGGCGGCCGCCTCCGGGCGGACCTCGATCAAGGCGGTGTTTGTACAGAACACCTCGCCAGATTTTCTGGGCGGGGTGATCTTTCCCGAAGGCCGCGTCAAGTGGGAAGCGCTGTTGCCCTTTGTTCTGGGCCAGTCCTTCGACAACAGCGAGGACCACGACTCCAAGCTGGGCCTCACCGCCCAGCAGATTGGCCAGCTGAAGGGCCAGGCCGGCGCTGCGCTCGGGGAGATGTTCGACGCGCTCGAGGCGGGTGATCCGGCGCAGTCAAGCTGGTGGACGCGCGCAATCGTTCCGGACTTTCCCATCGCCAGCCAGTTGCAGCCGCGCTGGGCCGACCTGCTGGCGGCAGGTCGAAACCCCGCAACGCTCGCTGAACTGGACATGACAGACCGCATTCGCGCGCCGGTTCTGCACGTATCAATGTGGCACGATCTGTTCCAGGAGAGCGCGTTCAAGTCCTTCGGACGCATGCAGGCGGCCCGCGGTGATCAGAAGTTGATCGTTCTGGATGGCACTCACTACGAGATCGATGATCCCGAGCGGTGGCCGACCAAGCCGATGTTCCTCTGGTTCGACCACTGGCTGAAGGGCGATGCAAACGGCGCCCAGAACTGGCCGAGAGTTCAGTATGTCCTGGCAGGGCAGCCCGACGGGCCTCTGCGCAGTTCGCCCGTGTGGCCCTTGGCGAGTGCACCGTCAGTCGTGTCAACGCTGGCGGCGCCGGAGCGTGCATTGACGCTCAACCCCGCCGCTCCCACTCCAACCCTGGGCGGCAACCACCTGAGGGCCCCCGCCGGCATGTTGGATCAGCGACCGCTGCTGGAACGCGCTGACGTTGTGGAGCTGAAGGGCGCCTCGCTGCCTGCAGGCAGGCTGTTGCTGGGTGCGGCCGATGTCGAACTGACCGTACTGCAGGCTGGCGCGGGCGACATCGTGGTCAAGCTGGTCGACCGCCGGCCCGACGGCGAGGTGCGACTGCTGCGCGAGGCAGTGGTCGCATTGTCAGGGGCGGGGACGAAGAAGGTGAGCTTCGAACCCCTGGCCTACGCCTTCGACGCCGGCAGCGCGCCGGGGCTGGTGGTCGCTGGGGCCTCGTTCCCGGCCTACCGGTCCTTCTCTCCGCCGCTCTCAGGCTCCGTGCTCCTGGGCAGCGCCAAACTGCAGTTACCACTCACTGCTCAGTGAGGGTCGAAGCCTGCGCCCGGGTTTCATCCCGACCCGGGCGCAGGCTTCAGCTGCTTCAGGGCAACGAATGGCGCCCTGCGTTTCGTCGGAAAGCAGGCATGTCAGGCCGGCGGCAGCCTGAAGTTCAATGGCTGGATCTCAGTTTCGCTCGACCCCGGCGTCGGTTTGAACAGCGTATCCTCCAGGCCGTGGCCTCCCCGAGATCCTTCACCTCCCAGACCCGGAAACCGGCGACCAGATCCCCTGAGGGGAGAAGAGGGCCCCCCGCCTCATTGTCCTCGGTCGCCTTCACCAGCATCATTTCCCGCTTGACGGTAACCCCTCGGCTGCAGCGATCCGGTCGAGAAACCCCGAAACAGCCACCTGGAGCTCTCCGGCGGCGGGAAATTCCAGAGGCAGATGTGCGCCATTGGACAACTCAATGAACGTTGTCTCACCCGATACTCGCTTCAGGACCTCCAGGCCCTGACTCGCCGGAGAGGCCGATCCTGGCGTTGCGGCGTGAAGACGGTCCGAGAAGCCGCCGGAGACAGCAAGGGCGATCAGAAGGGCGAGGCGGAGGTGTCTCGATCACCTGGTCATTCCCGATCTCGAGAGCCTGCAATGCGCGCTCGATGGGAACCCAGCTATGGCGGACAGTCTCGACTTCGGGCTTAATGCCCCGGGAAGTTCAGCGACCCAGAGGGGCGTGAGCGACCACCAGGAAACGGCGTAGAGACCGGCGACCGGTCCAGGAAACCAACCGAATGAGCGACGACAAGTCAGAGCTATTGAGATCCCTGACGCTCGGTCCGGCGACCTCGGCAGGGGCGGCGGAGACCTCTGGAGGCTGGAGGGTTCCGGCCCTGGTCGCCGTCGTTTGCCTCGCCCTGGGTGGTGCGGTCGGATGGCTCGCCCGACCGCAGCCCAAACCTCAGCCCGCAGCCACGCCGGCGGTCGCCGTCACGCCGGGCCCGGTTCGCGCCAGCGGGCTCACCGCTTCGGGATATGTGGTCGCCAGGTCGAGGGCCACCGTGGCCGCCGAAGTCACAGGTCGTGTCGTCGAGGTTCGCGTCGAAGAGGGGCAGGTGGTGCGTAAGGGCGATGTCCTCGCCGTCCTCGACGCCTCCATCGCACAGGCCGACAATGCGACGTCGATGGCCCGCAAGGTCTCGGCCGAGGCTTCCGTCGCGGCCGCTCAGGCCCAGTTCGAAGAGGCGCGCCAGGCCCTTGCCAGGGCTGAGAGCCTTTCGAAGACAGGCTATGTCAGCGAGGCCGTCCTGCAGGCGGCGACCGCGCGCAGCGAGTCCGCCCGGGCCCAGCTCGATCTTTCGAGAGCGCAACTCGCAGCGGCGCGCTCCGACGCCAACCGATCCGGCCTGCAGCTCAGCCGCTATGTGATAAGGGCGCCCTTCTCCGGCGTCGTCATCGACAAGGCTGCGCAGGCGGGGGAGATCATCTCGCCTCTCTCCGCGGGCGGAGGCTTCACGCGCACCGGCATCTGCACCCTCGTGGACATGGACAGCCTTGAGATCGAGGTGGACGTGAACGAGGCGTACATCGGGCGCGTATCCGCCGGCCAGAAGGTCGAGGCCGTCCTCGACGCCTATCCGGAAAGCCGCCTGCCCGCCCGCGTGATCGCGACCATTCCGGCGGCCAGCCGGGACAAGGCCACCGTCCGGGTTCGCATCGCCTTCGAAGGCCGGGATGCGCGCATCATTCCCGACATGGCGGTCAAGGTGACCTTCATCGAGACGAAGACCTGAGCCCCGACAACCCAGAGCGCATCATGACCGACTTCATCAGGCTGACCGACGTCTGCAAGTCCTACACCCGCGGCAAGGAGTCCATCAGCATCTTCGATCGGCTGAACCTGGTCATCCCGAAGGGTGACTTCGTCGCCATCATGGGTCCGTCCGGTTCCGGCAAGACCACGCTGCTCAACCTTCTCGGCGGAACCGATCGCTGCGACAGCGGGCAGATCTCCTTCGACGGCGAGCGGATCGAGGGCTACTCCGAGGGCCAGCTCACGGCCTGGCGCGCCCGGAACGTCGGATTCATCTTCCAGTTCTACAACCTCATGCCGATCCTCACTGCGGCCCAGAACGTAGAGCTGCCCCTCCTCCTGACCTCCCTGCCCGCGCAGCGACGGAAGGAGAACGTGACCACCGCCCTCAAGATCGTGGATCTGGCGGACCGGGCCCGGCACAAGCCGAAGGAACTCTCTGGCGGTCAGCAGCAGCGGGTCGCCATTGCCCGCGCCATCGTCTCCGACCCCAAGCTCCTGCTCTGCGACGAGCCCACCGGCGACCTCGACCGGTCCACGGCGAATGACATCCTGTCGACGCTGCAGCTTCTGAACCGCGAGCTCGGGAAGACGATCATCATGGTCACGCACGATCCTGAAGCGGCGCGTTTCGCCACCCGCACCCTGCACCTGGACAAGGGCCAGTTCGTGGAGGTGACGGCGTGAATGATCTCTATCTCGTCTGGAAAAACCTGTTCCGGAAGCCGCTGAGGACGGTTCTGCTGATCATCTCCATCTTCATCGCCTTCCTGATCTTCGGCCTGCTGGTGGGGGTGAACGTGGCGCTCAACCGCGCGACGGAGACCGGTTCGGCCAGCAACAGGATGGTCGTCGCCAACAAGATCAACTTCACCGAGTCCCTGCCGATCGCCTACCTCAACCGCATCGCCACCATTCCGGGGGTGACCGCGGCGACCCACCAGAGCTGGTTTGGCGCCTATTTCCGTGACCCGGCGCAGAGCCGGTTCGTGGGCTTCGCCGTAGACCCGGGGTCCTACACGGCCATCTTCGCCGACCAGATCAGGCTGGGCCCGGGAGAGCGCGAGGCCTTCATCCGCGAGCGCACCGGGGTCATTGTCGGACGCTCCCTCGCCAACCAGTACGGCTGGCGGGTCGGTCAGACCATCCCGATCAGCTCGGACATCTATTTCCGGCCTGACGGATCGCGCAGCTGGGACATGAAGGTGGTCGGGATCTTCGACGGCGCCAAGCCCACCGATCCGACCAACGCGCTTTACTTCAACTACGACTACCTCAATGAAATCCGCCCCTTCGGCCGGGATACGGTGGGCACCATCTCCGTTCTGACCGCGTCGCCCGACATCAATGACCAGGTGGCCAAGTCGATTGACGCCACCTTCGCCAGTTCACCCTTCGAGACCTCGACCGTGGATGAGAAGACATTCTCCAGGGCGTTCCTCAAACAGGCGGGCGATCTGAACTTCATCATCACGATGGTCGTGGCGGCGGCCTTCGCAGCGATCCTGATGATCGTTGGAACAACCCTTGTCTCCGCGGTCAGGGAACGCACCAAGGAGATCGGCGTGATGAAGACGCTGGGTTTCCCGGGCCCCAGGGTCCTGCGGATGGTTCTGGGCGAGTCTCTCCTGCTGTCCGGACTGGGCGGCCTTCTGGGTCTTGGAGTCGCCGCCCTGGCGCTCAACGGTCTTTCCCGATCTCCCATCGGCGAGACCTTTGGCGCCTTGTCCATGACGGCGCCGGTCGCGGCGGCGGGCATGGGCCTTGCCCTGCTCCTGGGTCTTGTGACCGGCCTCGCGCCAGCTCTCTCGGCCCTCAGGATGAACATTATCGACGCCCTCGGGCGACGCTGAGGAGTCCCCCCTGTGAGCCTTCTGAACCAGACGGGATCCGTCATCCTGATGAATATCCGGTCCATTCCCCAGCGGCTCTGGATGTCGCTGGCGACCGTCGTGTCGATTGCACTGGTCGTGGCCGTGCTCCTGGGCTTCCTCGCTCTTGCCAACGGCTTCAGCCAGACCCTCAAGGGCTCGGGCTCTCCTGACGTCGCCATCGTGCTCAGGGATGGATCGCAGTCGGAAATCAACAGCACGCTCTCACGGGAGCAGATCGATCTCCTGGGGCAAGGCCCCGGCGTGCGCGCCGCAGCCGATGGCGGCCCCCTGGTCTCGGCCGAGCTGCTTCTCATCGTCGACGGCATCAAACGATCGACAGGCACCAAGGCCAACATGCCCCTGCGCGGTATCGGTCCCAACGGGCTGGCTGTGCGCCAGCAGGTCCGGCTGAAGGAAGGGCGGATGTTCGCACCCGGGTCGAACGAGATCGTGGTGGGCGCAGGCCTCCTGCGGGAGTTTTCCGGCTTCGAGATGGGCAAGACGGTCCGCTTCGGCGCCCAGACCTGGCGCGTGGTCGGGGTCTTCGAGGCGCCCGGCACGGTCTTCGAGTCAGAGCTCTGGGCCGATGCGCCGGTCGTCCAGAGCCTGTTCAACCGCGGCTCGACCTTCCAGACCGCCCGGGTCGCCCTGAACAGTCCGGCTGACCTCGCCGCCTACACCGCCTATGTCGGGTCCGATCCCAGGCTCCAGCTGCAGGCCCAGAGCGAACTGGCCTATTTCGCCGCCCAGGCGGAGCGGTCGGGGCTGCTGATCCGCTATATCGGCTGGCCGCTTGGGGTCATCATGTCAATTGGCGCCCTGGCTGGGGCCCTGAACACCATGTACGCCTCCGTCTCCGCCCGGGCGACGGAGATCGCGACCCTCAGGGTGATCGGGTTCTCTGGCGTCTCCGCCTTCATGGGCACCATGTGCGAGGCGCTGGTCCTCTCCTTCATCGGCGCCCTCCTGGGAACAGCGGTCTGCGGCCTCCTGTTCAACGGCTTGTCCGCCTCCACCCTGGGTGCGGGGTTCACCCAGGTGGCGTTCCGGCTGCAGATGGGACCGGAGCTGGTGCTCCAGGCTGTCATGCTCGCCCTGGTGATCGGCTTTGTGGGAGGCATGCTGCCCGGGATCCGGGCGGCCCGCCAAAGACCGCTGCTGGCCCTGTGATCGCGTGGCGCCGGAGCGCGGATCAGGGCTCCCGCGCCAGACAGTAAAGCCCATTGTCCAGGTCGGCCGTGAAGCAGACAGAGCCGTCAGCGCGCACCGCCACCCCTGTGGCGGCATAGGGCGGCGGGGTTCCGGGGCTGGCTGCAAGGCCAATCGGGAGGTTGTCGGCCATGACCTTGCGACTACCCTTGCCGAGGTCGATTTCCGTCAACCGGCGGGCGCCGGCCTCGGCGACCACCAGGCTGCCCCAGGGGGTGAAGGCGAGGCCCTCAGGCAAGGCGAGGCCATCCACCGCCAGGGAGACCGCCCCTGTCTTCAGGTCCACCCGGCGGATCGCGCCCGCCGCCTCGCTGACATAGAGAGCGCCGTCCGGCCCGAGGGCCAGCTGGGTCGGCCCCGCCAGGCCCTTCGCCAGGGTGCGGCGAGTGGCGTAGACCGGGCCGCTGGCCAGGGTGATCTCGCCGGCGGCGATCTCGGTGATGGCGATGGCGCCATCCGGCAGGAACTGGGCGTCCATCGGAGCCCTGAGACCGTGAAGGACCGCGACGGTCTTCATGTCCGGGCGACCGAGGACCTGAACCGACCCGCTGAACCAGGAGGTCAGCAGGATCCTCTCGGGACCGAGGCCCACGGCGAACGGATATTCGAGGTCAGAGGCCTGCATCCGGTGAATGTCGCGGACCGCCCCCGTCCTCAGATCCACCTGCCGGAAGGAGAAGATGTCGGCAACCCAGGCGGTGTCGCCTTCGATCTTCAGGCCGGCGGGGACGGCGAGCTTGCCGGACAGCAGGGTGCGCAGGGCGCCCGTCGCCGGGTCGAAGGCCTGGACCGCATTGTCCGCCATGTTCGAGACGTAGATCGTCCCATCCGGGGCGATGGCCAGGTTGTCCAGGGCGCTGGAGAGCTTGCGCACCGTGGTCTTGCGCCCCGTCGCAAGGTCAACGCGGCTCAGGTCCCCCGCCCGGGTGTCCACCACCCAGAGGTTGCCCTTGCCGTCGAGGTTGACCGCCGCCGGGACCTGGAACTCGCTGTTCAGGACGGTGACGGCGCCGTTTGCGGGGTTCATCCGGGCCACTGCGCCCTTGAACCACAGGGGTCCGTAGAGCTGGCCATCCGGCCCGACCTCGAAACCGTTGAAGCCCCCCAGGTCCTTGGCGATCAGCCGGGGCGCCTTCACCCCCGCCACGTCGATCTCCCACATGGCGTCGCCCAGAAAGACCTGGCTGGCGTAGAGCTGGCCGGTCTTCATGTCGAAAGCCAGAGAGTTGATCCCGGTCAGGTCCTTCGCCAGGACCCGGATGGGCGCGCCTTCCGTCTCCCGGTATCGGATGACGCCCTGCAGGTAGGAGGTCCAGGCCAGTTCGCCCCTCGGCCCGATGGCGATGTCGTCCGCCTGCCCCTCCGGCGCGGGTATGTAGACCTTGGCCGCGCCGGTCGCCCGGTCGACCTCCCACATGTCATTACCCACCACAGTGCCGGCAAGGACGCGCCGGTCGTCAAGGACCGCCAGGCCGTGCACGCCATGGAGTGCGGACGGGGGTACAACGGCTTGCGGCGGAGCCCAGCCCCCGGCTTCAGCCCCGGCGGCGGTCAAGAGGGAAATCAGCCCGAGACCCAGCGCCGCCATCCTAAGCATCGTGTTCATATTCCCCCCTGAGTTTCGGCCACATCGCCCACGGAAGAGGATCACCCCCGGGACCCCATGAGTCTAGCCGCAGGCTGTCAGAATCACCCCGATCCCGGCGCGGGCGGGAAAGACGACGACATGGGTTCCAGACGCACCCTCTTTCCGACGGGGGACTTCCCCGGCCGGGGCGCTGGGATCGACCCCCGCCTGCGACCAGAGCCGGTTTGAACCGATAGAGAACCTGTCCCTGCGCTATTCGGTAAGCGACCCGACGCCCGGCGCACGGCGAGCGTCGGACGCAGGAGGTCTGACGCGACCCAGAAGCACCAGGCCTGCACCAGCGAGGCTCAACCCTCCGATGTAGAGCCCGATCGTCAGGGACGAGAGGGCGCCAGGCGTGGCGAGGGCGACCGTTCCGGCGGCGAGACTGGCGACGCCAAGGTAGAGGGGAACATGCCCATAGGCCCAGAGCCGCATACGGCGTCCGGTCACCGCATCCTCGATCCGTCGCTCACCGTGTCCCCTGACGTGCTGGAAGTAGGCCATCCATAAGAGGAAGCTGAGCCCGGCCCCGAGACAGGCGGCGATCACAGCTGACAGGTGAAGTGGATCGCCATGGTCCAGGGCATGGACAACTGACGCCATCCCCTCTCCCAGAAGGATGATGGTGAAGAGTCCAAATCTTTCCGGAAGGTGCGTCGGATGGGGTGGAACCGTTGTGGTTTGCCGAGCGACAAGCCAGGGCGACGCCAGGTCCAGAAGGAGGGCCACGCCCCAGACGACAAAGCGCGCAGGCCCAGGAAGCACAATCCCGAGCGCCCAGAGTCCGGCCTGAGCGGCGTAAAGCCCTGAGTAGACCCTGATGAGTCCCGCCGCACCAGACCAGCCGCGCTCGCTCTGATAAGCTACGGCCAGAAGCAGTTTGAAGGCCGCGAGGCCTCCGCCAAAGGCCCAGGCCCGATCTGAAAACGGAGCCGTTGCGCCATAGCCGACCAACGCCACGGCGCTGATTTGAAGGAAGCCCAACATTCTCTGGTAGGGAAGCTCTCTGTCGAACCGTGTGGCGTGGAAGGTATGCCCCAGCCAGCACCACCACATCGCCAGGAAGGCCCCAGTGAACACAGCCGCTCCGGCCAGGTCATAGTGATGTGCATAAGCGCCTGAGAGCTGCGCCACTGACACAACAAAGACCAGGTCAAAGAAGAGTTCGAACCAGGTGGCCTTGCGGTTCTCCTCCTGCGGAGGAAGAGCGCTTCGGATTCCAGTTTCGTTGGGCATCGCCCCCTCGCCCATCTTCTGCTGAAGCGGAAGGTCTCGCCCGAGGGGCTTAACGCTTCAGTGCGGCCCAGACCAGCCCTGGAGAGTGGCCTTGAACGCGGACGAACCGGACCCACAGAAGGGTCATATGTTCCAGATGCAGGGCCTGGTTCAGCCCGCCGATGTCCAGCGGGTCCCAGTCAAGGTCGGTGAGCAAGCCGGAAATGATCTCTTTGGCCTCGACGTCTTCGCCACAGAACATCATGCAGGGTTTCACGTCGTAACCGGGGAAGACGTTATCTTCGAAGTTCTCATACCCGTAGATCGTGAATGCCTTGACGAGACGCGCCTTGGGGACGAGCGCCTGCAAGGTCTCGGAGCCCGAAGTGCGACTGTCGAGCCCATGGGAAAGCCCCGGGCCCACCGGATTTGTGCAATCCACAAGCACCTTGCCGGCGAGGGCGTCCGCCAAGGGGGTGAGGACCTCGCTCGCCGCTGCATACGGCGTTGCCAGAAAGACGATGTCCGCCTCCCGAACAGCCTGTTCCACAGGCGCGGGGGTCAAGCCGGGGTTCCGGGTCTGGGCGTGGCGCACCGCCTCGGAAGCGGCGTCGCGCGCGGCGAGGGTCACCGTATGACCCAATCGCTGCAGCCGGTCAGCCAATGGCGCCCCGACCTTTCCGTATCCAATGAATGCAATCTTCATGATGCGAGAATCCTTTCTCGAGCTCAGCGGCCGAGCGCTTCAATGACGAGCCGCGCCGTTTCGCCGCCCGAAAAGTTCTGCTGGCCTGTAATGAGGTTACCATCGCGGACGGCGAAGCTGCGCCAAAGGCCGGCCTGCACGTAGTTTGCGCCCAAGCTCCGAAGCCGGTCCTCGATACGCCAGGGCATCAAATGCGCGCCGCGCGGCAACTGACCGTAGCTCCAGACGGCTTCATCGGCGACGTCTTCCTCCACATTCGCGAATCCTGTGACTGTGCGGCCTCGCGCAATGAGTTCGCCGGCGCGTGTCCGGGCGTAGGCCAGCACCGCGACCCCATGGCAGAGCGCCGCAGCGATCTTGCCGGCTTCAAAGAACTCGGCGAACTTGACGTGGAGGTCGACCGCATCGGCGAAGGTGAACATCGGCGCCTGTCCACCCGCCACAACGATCGCATCAAATCCCTCCAGCGCGATCGCGGACACCGGCTTCGTCGCATCGACCTTCGCCCGCAGGTCGGGAGTATGGATGAAGCCCTGGCTGATCAGGTCTGTGGAGCTGTACCCGCTCTCGTCATTGGGATCACTCAGCGCATCGCTGCGACACGCGCCCCCATCAGGACTGAAAATCTCCACCTCGTAGCCAGCCTCCAGAAAAGCCAGATAGGGGTGGGTAAGCTCGCTCCACCAGAACCCGACCGGCCAACCGGTCGTGGTCGAGACAGCCGGATTCGCGATGACGATCGCAATCCGTTTGGGCGCTTTGGCGTTCACAACGTTTGGATCTTGAAGACTCACGGCGGCTCTTCCTCTGGGATTGACCAGACGCAGCTTGCCCATTGCCGAAGACGAGATAAATATCCCGCACAGTTACAGTTTGTTGCTGGTTTTGATAACAATGGAAATCGTAGCCCTTCAGGCCTTCTGCAAAGTCGTGCAGACAGGCAGCTTCACCCGGGCGGCGGAGGCGTTGGGGACCCACAAGGCGCGGCTGTCGCGAACCATCAGCCAGCTCGAACGTGAACTGGGCGCCCGACTGCTGGAGCGCACCACGAGGTCGCTCTCGCTGACAGAAGTCGGACGAGACTTCCATCGCGACGCGCTGGCCATTCTGTCTGCGGTGGAGGACGCCAGACTGACGGTGGCGAAGGCCCAGGCCGAGCCGAGGGGCACATTGAGGCTCACCTGCGGAGTGGAGTTCGGCATGCTGGCGGTGCACGGCTGGATCAACCGGTACCTGGCCCTCTACCCGCAGATGAACGTGGAGGCCGAAATCACCGGGAGATTGGTCGATGTGGTCCACGA
>Ga0209985_10000974_pt1 | contig 29520 bp, 28 predicted proteins | sample NOAtaG_FD_187305 | JGI IMG/M metagenome (GOLD analysis project Ga0209985, IMG submission 187305) | Freshwater lake microbial communities from Lake Erie, under a cyanobacterial bloom - NOAA_Erie_Diel6S_1000h metaG (SPAdes) (version 2) | ecosystem: Environmental > Aquatic > Freshwater > Lake ...
CACCGACGGCATCTACCTCAACGCCAAGCCGGCCATCCCGGGCGTGTTCGAGCTCAAGGGCGGCGTGGTGATGTACGGCTTTGCGTGGGTGGCGCTGCTGGCCACGTTTGCACTGCTGGCGGTGGTGTCGCGCTCGCGCTTCGGGCGCGCGCTGGCGGGCATCCGCGTCAACGAGCAGCGCATGCGCGCCACGGGCTTTGCCACCTACCCGTACAAGCTGGCGGCCTTCACGCTGAGCGGCGCCATCGCCGGCCTGGCCGGCTTCCTGTTCGCGGTGAAGGACGGCTACGTGAACCCCGAGCTGATGAGCTGGCACCTCTCGGGCTCGGTGCTCATCATGATCATCCTCGGCGGCATCGGCCACCTGCGCGGCGCGCTGATCGGGGCCTTCGCCTACGTGCTGCTGCAGGAGTTCTTCAAGAGCGAGGCCATCTTCGGCGGCTTCGCCCGGCACTGGCACCTGGGCATGGGCCTGACCATCATCGCCAGCGTGGCGCTGCTGCCGCGCGGGCTGGTGGGCATCCCGGGGCAGCTGGCGGCGCGGCTGGCCGGGCGCGCCTCGCGGCGTGCCGAGGCCCAGCCGGGCCTGAAGGAGCCGCGATGAGCACGACGACGCCGACGCCCGGCGAAGGTCCGCCCGGCGAGGTCCTGCTGCGCGGCCGCGGCATCACGCGCCGCTGGGGCGGCCTGGTGGCCGTCAACGACGTCTCGCTGGAGCTCTGGCGAGGCACCGTGCATGCCGTCATCGGCACCAACGGCGCGGGCAAGAGCACGCTGATCAACATCCTCTCGGGCGAGTTCCCGCCCTCGGCGGGCACGGTGGAGCTGCTGGGCCAGGACATCACCGCCTGGTCGCAGCCGAAGCGCGCGCGTGCCGGCCTGGGCCGCAGCTACCAGCGCACGACCATCTTCCCGAGCTTCTCGGTGCTCGAGAACTGCCGCCTCGCCGCGCAGTCGCGCACGCCACGGCCCTGGGCGCTGTGGGAGTCCGCTGCGCGCTGCCAGCCCAGCACCGCGGCCGCCCGCGAGGCCGCGGCGCGCACGGGGCTTGCCGACGTCCTCGAACGCCCCGCCGGCCTGCTGAGCCACGGCCAGAAGCGGCAACTGGAGATCGCGATGTGCCTGGCCACCTCGCCGCAGGTGCTGCTGCTCGACGAACCCCTGGCCGGCATGGGCGCCGAGGAGACCGAGCGCATGCTGGCCCTGCTGCACGAGCTGAAGGCCGACCACGCCATCCTGCTGGTGGAGCACGACATGGACGCCGTCTTCCGCGTCGCCGACCGCATCACGGTGATGGTCAACGGCGGCGTCATCGCCCACGGCACGCCCGAGGCCGTGCGCAATGACGCGCAGGTCCAGGCCGCCTACCTGGGTGGCCATTGAGATGAGCAGCCACAGCGACCCCATCCTCGACGCCCGCGAGATCCACGCGTGGTACGGCAGCAGCCACGTGCTGCACGGCATCGACCTGCAGATCGCCCGCGGCGAAACCCTGGGCCTGCTCGGCCGCAACGGCATGGGCAAGAGCACGCTGATCCGCACGCTGCTGGGCCACGTGGCGCAGCGCGAGGGCCAGATCCGCCTGTTCGGCGAGGACTTCAGCCGTGGCCGCCCGCACGAGGTGGCGCGCCGCGGCGTCGCCTACGTGCCCGAGGGCCGCGGCGTGTTTCCCAACCTCAGCGTGCGCGAGAACCTGGTGATGGCCGCCAAACCCGCGAAGGTGGCGCCGCGCGGCAAGGGCTGGAGCTTCGACCGCGTGATGGCCACCTTCCCGCGGCTGGCCGAGCGCATCGGCCACCCCGGCGCGCAGCTCTCGGGCGGCGAGCAGCAGATGCTGTCGATCGGCCGCGCGCTGATGACGCAGCCCGAGCTGATCATCCTCGACGAGGCCACCGAGGGCCTGGCGCCGCTGATCGTGGCCGAGATCTGGCGTGTGATCGGCGAGATCCGTGCCGACGGCATCGCCACGCTCATCGTCGACCGCGACTACCGCAAGGTCCTGGCCCACGCCGACCGCGCCGTGGTGCTGCAGAAGGGCCAGGTCGTGCTGGCCGGCGCGTCGGCCGCACTGCGCGACAACCCGGCGCTGAACGACTACCTGGGTGTCTGAAGGACGCATGGCGACCCACCCCAGCGCACGCTCCGCGCTGCGGTGTCACCACGTCGATGTCGTGGGCCCGCCGTGAACATGCCCGCGTCACCCCGCCGCGGCAGCCGTGGCTTGAAACCTCGCCGCAGCCGGTCGCGACGCCGGCCTTGACCCCCGAGCCCACACAGGAGAAGGACGCCCCGTGCAAGCCGCCCTCAACCACCGCCTGACCCGCATCGGCCCCGGCACGCCGTGTGGCGCTCTGTTGCGCCGGTTCTGGCAGCCCGTGGCCCTGGTCGACGAATTCGACCCGGCGCTCGACGCGCGCATGGCCGAGCGACCGTTGAAGGCGGTGCGTGTGCTGGGCGAGGACTTCGTGCTCGCCCGCGGCCTGGGTGGCTCCGCGTGGTCGCTGCTGGACCGCCACTGCGCGCACCGACAGGCGGACCTGGCGTTTGCGCGCATCGAGCCCGACGGCATCCGCTGCCCGTTCCACGGCTGGAAGTTCGCGCCCGACGGCCGGTGCCTCGAAACACCCGCCGAGCCCACCGGCAGCCGGCTGTGCGACCGGGTCCGCCAGCGCAGCCTGCCGGTGCAGGAGGCGGCCGGTGTCGTCTGGGCCTGGCTGGGCGACGGCCCGCCGCCGCCGCTGCCCGGGCTGGACGCCTTTGCCGCGCCGGCCGGTCATTCGTTTGCCTTCAAGGGCCAGTGGCATTGCAACTGGCTGCAGGCGATGGAGGTCGGCATTGACCCGGCGCATCCCTCGTTCCTGCACCGCTACTTGCAGGACGACGACCTGTCGGCGACCTTCGGCCGCCAGTTCCGTGCGGCCAGCGTCGGCAGCGTGAACGGCGAACGCTGGCCGATGACACGGGTGATGCGCGAGCGCTGCAACCCGGAGATCCAGGTCGAGCAGACGGCGCACGGGTTGCTGCGCCTGACCGCCTTGCGTCGCATCGACGAGGCGCTGATGCACGTGCGGGTGACCCACGCGCTGCTCCCGCAGGCCTTTGTCATCCCGCTGTCGGGAAGCGTGACGATCTCGCAATGGCACGTGCCGGTCGACGACGAGCGGACCTTCTGGTACACCGTGTTCACGAGTTATGGCGATCCCCTGGACAAGGCCACGATGCGCAACCAGCGGCTGGCCGGCATCCGCCTGCCGGACCACCTGCCGCGCCATGGTCGCCACGACGACTGGGGCTTTGATCCGGCCGAGCAGCGCAGCCGCACCTACCTGGGCATGGGCGAGGAGGACATCAACCGCCACGACCAGTGGGCGGTTGAAAGCCCCGGCCCGATCGTCGACCGCACGAAGGAACATCTGGGGCAGAGCGACAAGGCCATCGTCGCCTATCGCCGTTGGCTGATGCAGGCCATCGATGCGGTCGAGGCCGGCCAGCCGCTGCAGGCACCGCCGCCGGACGTCGACGGGCCGGTGACCATCGACTGCATCGTCGACGCCAACGGCTGGCGCGAGCGCTGGCCCGAACTGGCTGCCGCACAGCGGGCGCAGGCTCCCTGGCGTGCGATGCCCCCGGTCGCGGACGAGCCGAAGACGTGACGACCGCTGCCGAGCGTCGCCGCCTGCTCGCGGCGGTCAAGCGGCGCGGCCTGCGCGAGGTCCGCGTCGGCTGGTGCGACCTGCACGGCAGCTTGCGTGGCAAGACCCTGGTGCTCGACGGCGCGGCGGCGGCCCTGTCGTCGGCGCTCGAGCACGGCGTCGGCATGGTCAGCACCCTGCTGCTCAAGGACACGGCGGACCGCACCGCGTTCAAGGTGTTCGACGGCGAGGCCGCATCGCTCGGGTTGGGTGCGGCCGACAACGTGGTGCTGTGGCCCGACCCGGCGAGCCTCGTCGAGCTGCCCTGGGCACCGGGCACCGGCTGGCTGCGCGCCCAGGCCTGCGACACCCGGGGCGAACCCCATGCTGCCGATCCACGCTCGGCGCTTCAAGCCGCATTGGCCGCGTTGGCGCGTCGTGGGCTGACGCTGCGCTGCGGGCTGGAGGTCGAGTTCCACATCCACCGCATCGTCGACGCGCGCGACGCCGCGACCGACGCGCAGGCGCCGGCCGAGCCCCCGGAAGTCGCGGTGCTGCACCCGGGCTGGGGCCTGCTGTCCGAGGTCTGGGCCGACCGTGCCGCCGAGCCGCTGGCCGTGGTGCGCGACACCGCGCTGGCGCTGGGCCTGCCGCTGCGGTCGCTGGAGGTCGAGCTCGGCCCCAGCCAGTTCGAGGCCGTCTTTGCGCCCACCGATGCACTGACTGCGGCCGACCAGCTGGTGCTGTTCCGCAGCGCGGTGCGCCAGGCCCTGCGTCGCCGCGGCTGGCACGCCAGTTTCTGCTGCAGGCCGCCGTTGCCGGAGGCGGTGGCCAGCGGCTGGCATGTGCACCAGTCGCTGTGGCGCTCGGGTCGGGGTGGCGGCGCGGCGGTGCCCGCGTTCGCACCCCTGGCCGCTGGCCAGTCCTTGTCGCCGCTGGGCATGCAGTGGCTGGCCGGCTTGCTGGAACACGCCCGCGGCATGACCGCGCTGTGCGCACCGACGCCACCGGCCTATCGCCGCTATGCCGGCAGCCCCATGGCCCCGGCCCACGCCTGCTGGGGCCGCGACAACCGCGGCGCGATGCTGCGTGTGCTCGGCAGCGGCCGGCGCGGCGATGCCGGCACGCGGATCGAGAACCGCCTGCCCGAGGCCCAGGCCAACCCCTACCTGGTGCTCGCCGCCCAGGTCTGGGCCGGGCTGGACGGCATCGACCGATGCCTGGAGCCGCCGCCGGCGGTCGAGCAGCCGTATGCCACCGGCCTGCCCGGGCTGCCGGCCACCCTGGGCGAAGCGCTGGACGCACTGCACGACGACGCCGTGCTGCAAGCCGGTCAGGGCCCGGCCCTGTGCCGCGTGTTCGACACCGTCAAGCGCCATGAGCTTGCCCGCCAGGCTGCCGCGCCCGATGCGGCGCAATGGGAACGGCGCGAGTACTTCGGCCGCTTCTGACCCCCTTCATCCAAGGAACCGATGCCAATCTCGATCCACTTTCAGCACGCCGATGGCCGCCGCGAGACCCGGCTGGCCGACACCGGCCAGAGCCTGATGCGCGCCGCGACGGCCGCCGATGTCGACGGCATCGTCGCGATGTGCGGCGGCTGCCTGAGCTGCGCGACCTGCCACGTGATCGTCGCGCCTGAATGGCTGGCGCTGCTGCCGCCGGCCGCGAGCGATGAGCAGTCGATGCTCGAGATGACCGCCAGCGAGCGCCAAGCCGGCAGCCGGCTGGCCTGCCAGATCGCGCTCGAACCCGGGCTCGACGGCCTGGTGGTGACGGTGCCGGAGGCCCAATGAGGGGGTGCATTCCCGTAGGATCAGCGTCGCAGTCATGCCACGCTGGCATAGCTGCTAGTGGTGTTGCCGGGTACGGCCCGAAGGGTGCAATGGCCAGAATCGCCTTGACATGAAGCTGCTGCACCTGCTTGCCCGGATTTCGGCTGTGCTGGGGGGTGTCCTGCTCACGCTGATCACGCTGGTCATCTGTGCCAGCCTGATCGGCCGCAACACCACCGGCTGGACCCTGGTTGGCGACTTCGAACTCACGGCCTCGGCGGCCGGCGCGGCGATGGCCTTGTTCCTGCCCTGGTGCCAGGCCAGCCGCAGCAACATCATCGTGGACTTCTTCACCGTCAAGGCCAGCCGGGCCACCAACGCCGCGCTGGACCGATTCGGCGCCGCGATGCTGGCCGCCGTGATGGCCTTGCTGACGTGGCGCGCCACGCTCGGCGGGCTGAACGCCTGGTCCACCCAGGCCGGCTCGATGATGCTGGGCTTCCCGGAGTGGATCGTCTACGCCTTCATGGTGCCGCCGCTGGGCCTGACGGCGGCGATTGCCGGATGGCAGGCGGTGGCCGGCTTCGGCCACGGCGACGCGGGGGCGCGCGCATGAGCCCGTGGGAGCTGACCGGCACGATCTTCGCCGTCATGCTGCTGCTGATGGCGTTGCGCACGCCGATCGCGGTGGCGATGTTCCTGGCCGGTGCGTTGGGCTATGTCATGCAGGCGGGCTGGTTGCCGCTGGCCAACTTCCTGAACTCGGCGACGTTCTCGCGCTTTTCGAGCTACGAACTGTCGGTGATCCCGCTGTTCATCCTGATGGGCAACTTCGCCAGCCAGGGCGGCATCAGCCGCGCGCTGTTCGAGTTCGCGGCGGCGGCGATGGCGCGATTCCGGGGTGGACTGGCCATGTCGGCGGTGGTCGCCTGCGCGGCCTTTGGGGCCATCTGCGGCTCGTCGGTCGCCACCGCGGCCACCATCACCCAGGTCGCGCTGCCCGAGATGCGTCGCCACGGCTACAGCGGCCGGTTGTCCACCGGCACCCTGGCCGCCAGCGGCACGCTCGGCATCCTGATCCCGCCGTCGGTGCCGCTGGTGATCTACGCCATCCTGACCGAGCAGAACATCGCCAAGCTGTTTGCAGCGGCCTTCATCCCGGGCGTGATCGCGATGCTGGGCTACATCGTCGCGATCGCGATCTACGTCCGTCTGGTGCCTGGCCACGCCCCGGAACACGAAGCCGACGACCTGCCGCGGATGAGCCTGCGCACCATCGGCGCGGTGACGCCGATCGCGGCGATCTTCCTCATCGTCTTCGGCGGCATCTACGGCGGCCTGTTCTCGCCGACCGAAGGCGCGGCGGTCGGGGCCGCGGCGACCTTCGTCGCGGCGCTGCTGCGGCGCGAGATGACCTGGCCCAAGTTCAAGGCCTGCTTCCTGGCCACGGCGGCAGCCTCGGCAATGATCTTCTTCATCTTCCTGGGCGCCGACGTCATGAACGCCGCGCTTGCGCTGACCCAGGTCCCGGCGACGCTGGCCGCCTTCGTCAAGGACCTGGGCTGGCCGCCGCTGCTGATCGTCGCCGGCATCCTGGTCTTCTATCTCATCAGCGGCTGCGTCATGGACGAGCTGTCGGTGATGCTGCTGACGATCCCGATCTTCTACCCGGCGATCATCGGCCTGGATTTCGGCATGCCGCAGGAGAGCGTCGCGATCTGGTTCGGCATCCTGGTGCTGATGACGGTGAGCTTCGGTTTGCTGTCGCCGCCCGTGGGTCTGAACGTCTACGTCGTCAACGGCATGGCGCGCGACGTGCCGATCGGCGAGAGCTACCGTGGCGTGCTGCCCTTCCTGGCCAGCGATCTGGTTCGCCTGGCGCTGCTGTTTGCGTTCCCGGCGGTGTCGCTGTGGGTCGTGCAGTTCGTCGGCTAGGGTCAACCATGACAGCCAGGGTTTTCCTTGCTCGCTAAGGTGCTGTCCGCAGGTTCAAACGCTCGCCAATCCATTGGTCCAATCGGTCGAGGAGACAACATGACGATGAAACGCCGTTCCTTCGTTCAGGGCGCCGCCGCTGCGGCGACCCTGGGCACCCCGCTGGCCGCGCTGGCCCAGGCGGCGGTGACGCTGAAGTTCCACACCTTCATGGCGCCACTGTCCAACGTCTGGCTGTCGATGCACAAGCCCTGGATGGACAAGGTCGAGAAGGACAGCAACGGCCGCATCAAGTTCGAGGCCTACCCGGCGATGCAGCTCGGCGGCGCGCCGCCGCAGCTGTACGACCAGGCCCGGGACGGCGTGGTCGACATCGTCTGGACGCTGCCCGGCAACACCGCGGGTCGTTTCCCGCGCGTCGAGGTCTTCGAGCTGCCGTTCATGATGAACAACGCCGAGGCCACGTCCAAGGCCTACTGGGAATACGTGCAGACGCAGGCCCCCGACGAGTTCAAGGACACCCAGGTGCTGGCGCTGCACGTGCACGGCCCGGGCATGTTCCACACCGTCGCCAAGCAGGTGCGCACGCCGGCCGACCTGAGGGGCATGAAGGTGCGCGGCCCGACGCGCCAGGTGACCAAGCTGCTCGCGTCGGTCGGTGCGACACCGGTGGGCATGCCGCTGCCTCAGATCCCGGACGCGCTGTCCAAGGGCACGGTCGAAGGCGCGGTGATCCCCTGGGAGGTCGTGCCCAGCGTCAAGGTGCACGAGCTGACCAAGTTCCACACCGAATTCCCGGCCGGCAGCCCGGCGCTGTACACGACGACCTTCGTGATGGCGATGAACAAGGCCAAGTACGACGGCCTGCCAGCGGACCTGAAGAGGGTCATCGACGCCAATTCGGGCATGGCCGCCAGTGCCTGGCTCGGCAAGACCCAGCAAGGCAACGACCCCAAGGGCCGCGCCGCGGCTGAAGAGCGCAAGAACAGCATCGTCACGCTCACCGCCGCCGAAGCCGCCGAGTTCCAGAAGCTCAGCGCCCAGATCGACGACGAATGGGTCGCCGACATGGACAAGCGCGGCTTCAAGGGCGCGGCACTGCTGAAGAGCGCTCGCGACCTGATCGCCAAGCACGGCAGGGGCTGAGGCGGCCTGCACGCCCGGGTCACGCCGGGCGGCGAAGCCAGGGCGTCGCGCGCCGCCGTTCTGCGCCTGGAGGGCGCACGTTATGGCGGCTGGCCTGGCCGTCACATGTCGGTTGGTTTGAGGCGCGCGGGCCCGACCCGGCGAGACGTGAATTCAACGATAGCGAATGGCCTGGTGTGCGGGCTTGCGGGCGGGCGGCCGACGACAGCTTTGCGGTGAGCCAATGCTGCTGGTCTTCTTGCGCTATCGACCCAAACCGAGTATCCGCCAGCCGAAATCACATTTATGCATCGCTACACCCGCTCTCGATGCGTTTCCAGGGGGCCAAACGCCTCCGTCTACCGCGGCCTGCAGATCGTTTGGCACTCCACCAATTTGCAGTAGTACTTTCCAACAAAGGACCCCGCAACACAAGCAGTAGCAACGAGGCCCCCTGTAACTGGAGTGGCCAAGGAACCCGCAACGAGACCCGCCACTCCGCAAAGGACATCAATCCCGTCCGCAATAACGTCGCAGGCTGCCTGACAGCTCGTAACGCACTCAACATCTGGTGGACGCGGGGCCGCGCGGTACACTGGAATCCAAGTGTCCGTCCAGAAAGGCGGTTCAAACCAAACGCTCGGTATCTCAACGCCACCAGGACAATCTTCGTCGCCGTTCAGTGGTTGAACGACTCCATGGGTCGAGTTGGCCGACTGCGCAGGTCATGATTGGGTTTCCGTATCAATCCCTCGGAGTTGCATTGGGCAGTACAGGCGGCCGGCGTCTAGACCAGGCGCTGGTGCCATTCCGCAGATTTCCTTCGCCTTCCGATAAAGAATCTCTCGGGCGCGAAGGGCCTGCATGGCCTGCTCCCGAGCCTCAGCGCCGACTAAAGACAGGTCAACGCGTTTGCCCAGGATAGTCATCGCGATTGGTTGCGAGCCACCGGCATATTCGAACACAACGTCGAAACCATGCTCGCTTCTGGAAGTGATCACCCGCCCTTGGCGATCCCTCAACTCTTCGAGCGGCATCAACTTCGGGAGCGCTTGCGCGCTCAGCGCGTCGCACCGCTTGGAGACCGCCATAAAGAATTGGACTCTCTCCGCCTCGCGAAGGGCAGCAATCTCTGATGGAGACTGTGCCGCGGCTGCACACGCTACAAGTCCAACCGCCAACGCAAAGCCGGACGCCAACAAGCTATTCATCTGCGACCTCCAAGTGCGCTTGGCGCCGTGCCCACAGCAACGACAAAACCAACGCTACACCAAGGACAACGAGCTCGTTGACGAGGCCCGTATTGTTGATCTTCGAAAAGATCACGGCGGGCAAGAGCGGCAGGAGCACAAAACCGTTCTTCCAACTCCGGCGATGGCGAACAGGAGCGGAACAGTTGCTGCATACCACGACATCCGAGGCTATGAGCCTCCTGTAGCTGATCGTGTAGGCGCCACAACGAGGACACTTGTGCATAGCCTTCCCCACTTATTTGATGAGTTAGCTTGCGCCCGAATCTGAGGCCTGTCAAGCAATGGCCATCTACTGATGTCCTACCATTGAATGACGGTCCCACTTTGGAGGTTGCAGGGATAGAGCGGAAAGAGAACAACTGCTATGGCAGGAGCCTCAGCCGCGCCGGGGTTTCCCGGATGGCTCATCCTGTGAGACCCTTCCGTTCTTCGCTCGCTAGATCCTGGCCACTAGAGGCGGATGTGGCGACCAAAGGGGTTCAGGTTCAGCCCGGCATGTCTTTGCTTGAGTTCAAAGAGTGTTACGGCAGCGACGAGAAGTGCCTGACAGAACTGGAGACTGCGCGCTGGCCGCAGCGCTATCGTTGCCCGAAGTGCGAGTCGGCTGCGCATAGCCGGCTCTTTTGTCGAGGAGGACGCAGCCTGCTTCAGTGCTCGCCGTGCCGCCATCAGGCCTCCGTGCCCGCCGAGTGGATGATGGACAACACCGAGCTGCCGCTGCAAAAGTGGCTTCTGGCGCAATTGCCCGGCGCGACGCTGAGGATCGAGAGCAGCCGGCCAAGCGACCGGGCTACGCGGCTGTGAGGGATGTCGAAGTGCGGCCCATTCCACTCACGGAGTCGCGAGTGAATCGGCGCGTTTGGCCTCATTCGGCATTTCACGGCAAGAGCCAAAGGGTCAGCACCGCGGCGCTGACCGCCAGGGCAATCAGGGCGCCGACGGACGCGGCGCTGCGGCAACGCGGGTTGATGTGTGCGAGTCCCACAGCGACCAATGGCAGACCCTGCATCAGATGGGCCGCCACAAAGTGGGCGGGTCTGGGGTCGCTGCCGTCCAGTCGCCATCCGAGCAGTGGGACCGCGAAGCGGGCCTCGATGGCCGACTGGGAGCGGCCTGCGTCGACCAGCGCCTCGCCCGTCCACGGCAACAGCAGTCCCGTCCCGGCAAAGCCCAGTGCGATGCCGAGCGCGATGAGGCGGTCCTTGGCCTCGACAGCCGACAGCGTCAGCCGTGAGGCGGCGAGCCCCAGCCAGAAGGCCCCGAGGCTCAGCAGCGCGGCGCCCACGCCCATCAGGCCGAACATCAGGTCCTCGAACGCGGTTCGTTCGTTGAAGTGCGAGTCCACGCCGCGGGCCGCTTGCACCAGGATCCAGCTCATCTCGAAGACCAGCGCGCCGAGCACCACGGGCGACAGCCAGCGCCAGCCCAGCACGCGGGTACGTGCCAGAAGCCACTGGGCGGCCAGCGCCATGGTGACGGCATAGACACCCAGCGAGAGGGCGAAGCGCAACGGCTTGTCCCAGGGTGAGCGGCCGAACAAGGCACGCTCGTCAAGCCCCGTCGCCGCAGCCAGCAGCGGTGCGATGGCCAGCATGAAGGCACCTGACCAGAACAGGTGGTCTTGCAGCGGCCATTGGTCAGAGGGCTTGGAAAGACCGAGCTTCATCGTCGCTTCTCCGGCAGTCGAGCAACGGCGCTCAGGGCTGCCAATGCACGGTGAACGAGCCTCCGCCGCCGGCGGCCTCGCCACAGTTCACCTTCCAGCCGTGCGCGACGGCAATCTCGTGCACCAGGGCCAGACCGAGGCCCGAGCCCGCTCGCGTCTGGCCGGGCGCTCGCCAGAAGCGTTCGAACACCTGCTCCCGGTGCTCACCTGGCACACCGGGGCCTTGGTCGTCCACGCTCAATCCCGAAGCGCACAAGCGGACCTCGACGACCGAGCCCGCAGGCGAGAAGTCGAGGGCGTTTTCGACCAGGTTCTTCAGCAGCACGAACAGGGCGCCCTCGTCGGCCTCGATCTGGATCTGGTCCTCGGGCTCCACCAGGTGCAGCGTGACGTCCGAGCGGTCGGCCTTGAAGGACAGGTTGTCGAGCACCTCCCGCGCCACCTCCAGCGGCTGCACGGTGCTTCTTCGCATGGCTTGAGCATCCGCCACCTGCGCCAGCTGCAGCAGTTGCTGGACCTGGCGTCCCATGGTGTCCAGATCCTGCAGCAGCCGTGCCCGAGCTTGTTCACTGTCGAGCCCGGCCTCGATGCGGGCCCGCGCCAGCGCCAGCGGTGTCTTCAATTCATGGGCCGCATTGGCGATGAAGCGCTCCTGCTCCTGGAACGATTGCTCCAGCCGCTGCAGCACGCCGTTGAAGGCCTCGACCAGGGGCCTGATCTCCGCCGGCATCGAGGTTTCGGGCAGGCGCGCCGCCAGGTTGCGCCCGCCGACGCTGCGCGCCGCTTCCTCGGCAGCACGGATGGGTCGCAGCACCGACCGCACCGCCAGTGCCCCGGCCAGCGCAAAGATCAATGCCGACAAGGTGCCCAGCAGCACCACGGTGTCGGTGATGGCCGGGGTGACGGCCTCGCGGGCCAGCAACTCGAAGCGGTCGCTGCGCGCGAGTTGCAGCACGTACGGCCGGCCGTGCACCTCGCGTTGCCAGGCGCCGACGATGAAGTCGCGCCCGTCGAACGGCACCACGCCAAAGAAGCCCGTTTGCTCGTGGACCGCGCGACCGGGCAGCAGCGAGCGGCGGTCGGCCTCGCTGCTGGCAACGACGGTACCGGTGTCGTCGAGCACCCGGTACTTGAGGTTGGCGAAGAAGTCGTCAAAGCCCAGGGCGTCATCGGGACTGAGCACCACACCCACCACCTTCTGCTCGGCGTTCAGCACAAAGCCGTCGAAGATGTCTTCGGTCTGCCCTTCCATGCTCATGCGCGTGACGAGATGACCGAAGCGCTCGGCCAGCAGGGCTTGCACGCCCACCACCAGCAGCGCCGTGGAGGCGAAGGCCAGCGCAAAGCCCAAGGCCAGGCGCAAGGCCAGGCTCATCGTGCGGTCCGGCGCGGCGGCCCGTTCGGGCCTTGCCGGGTTCCTCGCCTCAGCCACCGGGGTCTCCATCGGCCTCCACCGCGGGTACCAGGGAGTAGCCAACCCCCTTGGTGTTCAACAGGCGTGCGGTACTGCCCAGCAACTCAAGCTTCCTGCGCAGCCGGTAAAGGGCCACGTCCAGCGCGTTGGGCGTCACCGGCTCCGTGAGACCCCAGGCCGCCGCCTCCAGCGCCGTCCGGCGCACCACCCGGCCCTCGGCCCGCAGCAGCGCGAGCATCAATTGCAGCTCGCTGGGTGCCAGGTTCACGCTCGAGCGCCCATGACTCAGGCGCGACCCGATGGGGTCGGCCACCAGCCCGGCCCACTGCGGAGCGCTGACGACCCACGCACTCTGCCGACGCAGCAGGGCGCGCACACGGGCGACCATCTCATCGCGTTCGAAAGGCTTGGCCAGGTAGTCGTCAGCGCCCGCTTCCAGGCCGTCGACGCGGTCGTGGAGGGCGTCACGCGCCGTGAGCAGAAGGCAAGGCACCGACACCTGGCGGGCACGCAGGCGCTTCAGCCAGGGCAGCGCGTCGCCCTCGGGCAGGCCACGGTCGAGCACCAGCGCTGCATACCGCACCTGGCTGAGGCAGACCTCGGCCTCGCTCACCCGCGCCACGGCGTCCGCGGCGATGCCCACGCGCTGAAGCTCGAGCACCACCAGTTCGCGCATGGGTGCCTGGTCTTCGACCAGAAGGATGCGGTTCATGCCGAGCAAGAGATGTCAGCGGGGCGGCCGGACATGACGAGGCTTGACGGGATCAGTCGAGGACGTACTGGTAGCCGAGTATCAGCTGTGGAATGCCGCTGGCGTTGATCAACGGGCTGTTGCGGATCTCCTTGGCATAACGCTCGTAGTTGAGGTTCGCGAAGACGAACTGGCGCGGGCTCGCGCGGTACCGCACCAGAAGGCCGAATTCCGGGCTCCAGCTGCTCTTGCCGACAAACGCGGGGCGCGCCGCCGTGGCTTCGCCCAGGCGCACGCCGTAGTAGTAGTCGACATAGCGGCTGCTCTGGTATTCCAGGCCAATGCGTGGCACGAAGACCCAGGCGCCGTGGCTGTAGGCGCGGCTCAATTGCAGCGACGCGACAGCACCCCGGCTGAAACCGGCCTCCTTGCTCCCGGCCCTGACGAAGTCGGCCTCGAGTTCGAGGCCGTTGACCAGTTCGACACTGCCGGCCAGACCGTAGAACAGGCCGCCCTTGCGGTCGGCCATCCCCGTGAAGAAGGGGCTGTCGGACTTCTCGTAGCCGTCGAAGCGGTATTCGATGCGGGGGCCGATCCACCAGCTGCGCTTGTCGTTGCCGATCAGGCGCAGGTCGAGTTGGGGACCGTAGAGATTCACCCACTTGTTCTGGATCGCCACGCCGGGGATCAGAATCGACTCGCTGCCGACACCGCGATAGCCGTCCTTGGCCAGCAACAGGGCTGCACCGATGCTGTAGCGGGTGCGGCTGTCGTCGTCGTCGTTGTCGTTCGCCAGCGCGGGTGCCGGGCCAAGCCCGGTGAGGAGCATCAGCGTGACCGCAGCAAGACCTTTCGAGCGGCTGCAGCGGGGCGACTGGAGGGGGGCAGAAGTGTTCATGGTCGGTTGGGGAGAAGGTCGGCGCGGTAGGTCGGTGCGGTGCGGCTCAGGGGAGCGGTCAGAAGCGGTAGCCCAACCGCGCCATTACGGTCGTGGCCCGGTACCGGGCATCGAAGCTCTCGGCGCTTCCGGTGGCCTTGAAGCGCACGGTCCCGGCATCCGCCACGGTGAAGCCGAGATCGGCCACCCAGGGGCTGCCGTAGTCCCAACGCAGACCGACCATGAGCTGACGCGCGCTGCCGGAGCCGGAGTACTCGCGCTCCACCCCGCCGACCCGGAGGTCGGTGTCAACTTCCTGGGCGCGTCCGACCCCCAGCCCCACGTAGGGCCGGACCTTGGCCTTGCCCAGCTGGAAGGCGTCGAAGTCGTACAGGGCGTTGACCGTGAGGAAGAGCGAGGCCCAGTCCGCGTCCTTGGGTTGCGGGTCGAAGCCCGGGCTGCCCACCCGCCGGACGGGGTTGCTGCGGTACGCGATGGCCGCTTCGACACGCCAGTTGGGCCCGAGGTGGCGACCGAAGGCGCCTCCGTAGGCCGCGCCCTGTCGAGTCGTCAGTCGCCCGCCCGCGAACGTCGGGTCACTCGCGCTGGTGAGGCCGGCGTCAAGGGTGACGTACCACGGCCTTTCCTGCGCCTGCGCAGCGGTCACCGAGGTGGCGACGAACAGCCCGAAGAGGGCTTGAGAGATGAGCTTCTTGTGCATGTTGATCTCCTTGGCAAGCTGCCGATGGGTGCTGGACGGATGGCGCGAATGCTCGGCGAGGTCGACTTACCGGCGACTTTCCGAAGTCAGGAGCCATGCCCCGCGGGCCGTTGCGGCTGGAGCCGCAGCGTGGGAGATCCGGCGGGCTTCAACGGCAGCCCTGGCGACGCCGGGTCGTGGCCCGGCGTGGTCTGCGATCAAACTGCGGTCGAACGGCGGTCGAACTGCGATCGAACGGCGACCGAAGTCAGCGAGGATTCACGGTCGGAGACACCATGGCTCAGCCCGGGCCCAGGGCCCTGCCGAGCCACGCCGCGCCGCGCACGCCTGACGCGTCGCCGTGGTGGGCGATGCGCAGCGCGGTGCGCACCGGCTCGCGGACGCCGCCCGACACCACCCAGCGTCCCCAGCGCGAGGTGACGCGCTCGATCAGCCCCGGCAGCTGCGAGACGCCGCCGCCGAGCACGATGACGTCGGGATCGAGCAGGTTGATCGTGCTGGCCAGCGCGCGCGCCAGGCGGCTGGCGTGGCGGTCCAGCGTGGCCTGCGCGGCCGGGTCGCCGGCCAGGGCGCGGGACACGATCTCGGGTGCGGTGCACGGCTGGCCGGCGGTCAATGCGTGGTCGCGTGCCAGGGCCGGTCCGGCGACCAGGGTTTCGATGCAGCCGCGCTGGCCGCAGTAGCAGGCGTGGACCGGGTCCGGGCCGCAGTCCGGGTCTTCGTCGCGCCAGGGCAGCGGGTTGTGGCCCCACTCGCCGGCGACGCCGTTGGGCCCGCCGTGCACGCGGCCGTGCAGGGCCAGCCCGCCGCCGCAGCCGGTGCCCAGGATCACCGCCAGCACCACATCGGCCCCGGCCCCGGCGCCATCGGTTGCCTCCGACAGGGCCAGGCAGTTGGCGTCGTTGGCCAGCGCCACCGGCTGTCCGAGCACCCGGGCCAGGTCCGCCTGAAGCGGCTGGCCGTTCAGGCACTCGGTGTTGCTGTTCTTCATCAGGCCCGACGCGGTCGCGGTGCCCGGTGTGCCGATGCCGATGCTCAAGCGCGGGCCGCAGGTGGCGCGGGCCTGGTCCACCAGCGCGGCAATGGCGTGCACGATGGCGTCGTAGCCCAGTTCGCGCGGCGTCGCGACGCGCTCCCGGAACCGTGGCCCGCTGCCCGCGTCGCCCAGCACCACGGCCTCGATCTTGGTGCCGCCGAGGTCGATGCCCAGCGCGGGCGCAGTGTCGCTCGGCATTGTCCTCAGGCCCGGGTCGGCCGCGTCGCGCTTTTCGGCCGGAAGGCCTTGCAGACCTCGTCGTGGGTCTCGAGGTAAGGCCCACCGAGCAGGTCGACGCAGTACGGCACGGCGGCAAAGATGCCCGCCACCGGGGCGCGGCCTGCGCCGGGGTCGCGCAGGCCTTCCAGGGTCTCGGCGATGGCCTTGGGCTGCCCGGGAAGGTTGACGATCAGGCTCGTGCCGCGGGTGACCGCAACCTGCCGCGACAGGATCGCCGTCGGCACGAAGGCCAGGGAGACCTGGCGCATCTGCTCGCCAAACCCCGGCATCGTGCGGTGGGCGACGGCCAGCGTGGCTTCGGGGGTCACGTCGCGCAGCGCCGGGCCGGTGCCACCGGTCGTGAAGACGAGCGCACAACGCTGCACGTCGACCAGGTCGATCAGCGCCGCCGAGATCAGCGCCTCATCGTCGGGCACCAGCCGGGTCGCCCAGTCGATGGGGTTCTTCAAGGCCCGGGTCAGCCAGGCTTGCAGCGCCGGGATGCCCTGGTCGACGTAGACGCCGCTGCTCGCGCGGTCGCTGGCCGACAGCAGGCCGATGCGCACCAGGTCGGCGGCCGGGTCGACGACATATGTGGGATTCGTCTCGCTCATGCGCTTTCGATCATCGGCTTGATGAACTGGAACAGGTCGCGCGCGGCGCGCGGCTGGCGCTGCGTCGGGTCGCTGCCGGCGGCGTCGCGGCGTGCGGCGCGGATCAGGCTGCGCAGCTGCTGGGTGTCGGTGTCCGGATGCTCGGCCAGCCAGCGCGCCAGGGCCTCGTCGTCGGCGATCAGCGCGTCGCGCCAGCGCTCGATGTCGTGCAGGCGCAGCGTCTCCTTGGCCGAGCCGATGGTGGCGGCGGCCAGCGCTTCGCGCAGCACCGCTTCGTCGGCGGTGCGCATCAGCTTGCCGACGTACTGGAGCTGGCGCCGCCGGCCTTCGTGGCTGCGGGTGCGTCGGTACTCGAGCAACGCGTCACGCAGCGACTCGGGCATGTCGATCGCCTTCAGGCGTGTCTCGCCAAGCTCGCTGATCTCGGCGCCGAGCTTCTGCAGGTCCTTGGCGACTTCCTTGGCCGCTGTCTTGCTCGGGCGACCGTCGTCGGCTTCGTGATCGGGGTCGGCTTCGGCAGGGTCGCCGTAGTGGACATCCAGGCCCCGGTGCGGGGCGGCTCGTTTGGGCATGGGCGGCGGCGGCGGGGCGGTGGTGGTGCGCTGGCTATGATTCTCCGCTTCCCTCGACCGGATTTGCCTGCCCATGACCGCTTCTTCCCGTGCCGCACCCGGCTTCGCCTACCGGCGCGATCAGTTCCAGCAGATGGTCGAGGACACGCTCGCCCAGGCCCAGCGCCTGGGCGCCAGCGACGCCGGGGTCGAGGTCAGCGAGGGCGTGGGCCTGTCGGTCTCGGTGCGCAAGGGCGAGCTCGAAAACGTCGAGCGCAACCGCGACAAGTCCCTCGGCGTCAGCGTCTACCTCGGCCAGCGGCGTGGCAATGCCAGCACATCGGACTTCTCGCCGGCGGCCATTGCGCGCACCGTGCAGGCGGCCTACGACATCGCCCGCTTCACTGCCGAGGACCCGGCGGCCGGCCTGCCCGATGCCGATGACATCGCCGGCCCGGCCGAGGTCCAGCGCGACCTGGACCTGTTCCACCCCTGGGCGCTGACCGCCGAAGACGCCGCCGCGCTGGCGATGCGCTGCGAAGCATCGGCGCTGACGACGAACAAGCGCATCACCAACAGCGAGGGCGCGGGCGTCTCGGCCCAGCAGGCGCACTTCTGGTCCGGCAACTCGCGCGGCTTTCGGGGCGGCTACTCCAGCTCGCGCCACTACCTGTCGGTCAGCCCCATCGCCGGGCGTGGCAAGCACATGCAGCGCGACGGCTGGTACACGTCGATGCGCGACGCCTCCGAGCTGTCCAGCCCGGAAACCGTGGGCCGCTATGCCGCCGAGCGCGCGCTCGCGCGGCTGGGTTCGCGGCGTGTCGCCACGGCCGAAGTGCCGGTGCTGTTCGAGGCGCCGATCGCCGCCGGCTTGCTGGGTGCGTACGTCCAGGCGACCTCGGGCGGCGCGCTGTACCGGAAGACCAGTTTCCTGGAAGGATCGCTCGGCAAGCGCGTCCTCGCGGCGCACCTGGACATCGACGAGGATCCTTTCGAACTCAAGGGCAAGGGCAGTGCGCCGTTCGACGACGAGGGCGTCCGCACCCGCGCCCGCCGCGTCGTCGAGGCCGGGGTCTGCCAGGGCTACTTCCTGTCGAGCTATTCGGCGCGCAAGCTGGGCATGAAGACCACCGGCAACGCCGGCGGCTCGCAGAACCTTCGCCTGACGAGCCGCCGCACGCGGCGCGGCGACACGCTCGATGCGATGCTTGCCAAGCTCGGCCGCGGGCTCTTCGTCACCGAGCTGATGGGCCAGGGCGTCAACTACGTCACCGGCGACTACTCGCGCGGCGCGGCCGGCTTCTGGGTCGAGGGTGGGCAGATCGTGCACCCGGTACACGAGGTCACCATCGCCGGCAACCTCAAGCAGATGTTCAAGGACATCGCCGCCATCGGCGCCGACGCCTACTGCGGCGGCAGCAAGACCGTCGGCTCGGTCCTGGTGTCGCGCATGACGCTGGCGGGTGGCTGAGCCCGTGCCGCGAGGCCTCAGGGTCAACCCTTGGACTCGCGATTAACCCTGTTGCGCCAGATTCGGGGATACCCGAAATTCAGGCGCCATTCAGCCGTTCGGGGCACATTCGGCGCCGGCTAATGCGTCGGCGCCTACGAATCCGACGCCGTTTGTCGCAAACCCATCCCCCACCCAGGAGACTCCATGGAACGTCGTTCCGTCATTCAAGGCGCCGGCATGGCCGCCATTCTGGCCGCCGGCGTCGCACCGTCCGTGCACGCCCAGGCCGCGATCCGCTGGCGCCTCGCGTCCAGCTTCCCGAAGAGCCTGGACACCATCTACGGCGCGGCCGAAGTGTTCGCCAAGTCCGTGCGCGACATGTCGAACGGTCGTTTCCAGATCACCGTGGCGGCCCCCGGCGAAATCGTGCCCGCGTTCGGCGTGGTCGATGCGGTGCAAGCCGGCACGGTGGAAGCCGCGCACACCGCGCCTTACTACTTCTTCGGCAAGGACCCGACCTTCGCCCTGGGCACCGCCATCCCGTTCGGCCTGAACTCGCGCCAGATCACGGCGTGGATGATGGAAGGCAACGGCATGAAGCTGATGCGCGAGTTCTACGACCCGTTCAACATCGTCAACTTCATCGGCGGCAATACCGGTGCCCAGATGGGCGGCTGGTGGCGCCGGGAGATCAAGAGCCTGGCCGAAGTCAAGGGTGCCAAGTTCCGGATCGGCGGCTTCGGCGGCCGGGTCTTCGAGCGCATCGGCGGCGTGCCGCAGAACATCCCCGGTGGCGAGATCTACCAGGCGCTCGAAAAGGGCACCATCGACGCGGCCGAGTGGGTGGGCCCGTACGACGACGAGAAGCTGGGCTTCAACAAGGTCGCCCCGAACTACGCCTATCCGGGCTGGTGGGAAGGTGGCGCGCAGCTGGAGTTCTACATCAACAAGGCGGCGTTCAACGGCCTGCCCGCTGAACTGAAGGCGATGGTCGAGGCCGCGGCTTCGCACGCGGCGCTTGAGATGCAGGCCCGCTACGACGCCCGCAACCCGGCCGCGCTGAAGAAGCTGGTCGCCGGCGGCACCAAGCTGTTCCGCTTCCCCAAGGACATGATGGACGCGGCCTTCAAGGAGTCGATGGCGCTGTACAGCGAGATCTCCGCGACCAACCCGCGCTGGAAAAAGGTCTACGACGACTACAACGCGTTCCGCCGCGACGCCAACCTGTGGTTCCGCTTCACCGAAGCCAGCTTCGACGACTTCATGCAGCTGCAGCGTCTGTGACGCCAGTGCGCAGGGCCGTGTGCCTTGCGCCTTGCAGCACCCGCAAAGCCGGCTTCGTGCCGGCTTTTTCGTTGCCGGTCGACGCCAGTGGCTTCAATCCCGCGTCGCCCGCACCCGCACCGCCTCGATGTAGGCCATGCCGTCGGGCGGGCGGCCGCTGCGCTGGCTCTCCCAGAGCATTCGGCCGAGGCACTCCATGACTTCGTGGTGGGCCTCGTGCAGCGAGCCGCGCCGCGCGGCGAGCAGGGCCAGGGCCTGGCGGATGCCGAGCGGCTGGTCGATGCTGTCCTGCTCGGCGATGCTCAGGTGCATCGCCAGGTGCAGGAACGGATTGGGCCGGCCGTCGGCGCCGTCATGCACCCGTTCCAGCGCCGTGGCTTCATCGGCGAGCTCGGCGTGGTACTCCGGGTGCTGCTGCACCCAGGGCAAGGCCAGGGCCTGCATCGCGTCGACCGGTTCGCCGTCGCGCCACTTGCGGTAGACGGTGCAGAAGAAGCGCCTGACGTCGGCCTGCTGGGGCTGGAACATCAATCGGCTCCGGTGGTGTTGCCCGGTGGTGCGTCCGGATCGATCCGCGGCGGCCCGGCCGGGGCATTCCAGCCGCCACTGCGGCGCTCCGTTTCGCCGCGTTGCTGTTCGCGTTCGCGGGCCCAGGTTTCCTCGAGTTGCTGGCGACCCTGGCGCGAGATCGAGATCAGCCGGTTCTCGTCGGCCATGTGCGGCACCATGCTGTCCAGCAACTCGATGCTGTGGCGGCGAAAGCGCTGCGCCTGCGAACGCGCCGCGTGCGGCTGCCAGCCCATCGCCTCCAGCACGCTGCGGCCGCTCATCAGTGCCGAGTCGAGGGTCTCGCGCTCGATGTGCTGCACACCCAGCTCGCGCAGCCGGGCGTAGTGGCCGGCGTTGCGGGCGCGGGCAATCAAGGTCAGCTGCGGGAAGTGCTCGCGTACCAGGCGGGCGCACTCGACGCTCTGCTCGACGTCGTCGATCGCGAGCACGAAGACCCGCGCCTTGTGGGCCCCGGCGACCCGCAGCAGGTCCAGCCGCGTCGCATCACCGTAGAAGGCCTTCCAGCCAAAGCGGCGCAGGCCTTCGACGGCGTCGGCGCTGTGGTCCAGCACGGTGGCCGACAGGCCGGCGGCGTCGATCAGGCGGCCGATGATCTGGCCGTAGCGGCCGACTCCGGCAATGATGATCGGCGCGTCCTGGGGTGCGGCGATCTCGGCCACGCTCGCGGTCCCGCGGCGGGCCAGGCGCGGCGCCACCCAGCGGTCGACCAGCAGAAGCACCAGCGGCGTCAGCAGCATCGAGATCGCGATGCAGGCCACCAGCAGCGAGCTGTGGCCGGCCGAGAGCGCGCCGACCGCCAGCGCGCCTTGCAGCACGACAAAGCCGAACTCGCCGCCTTGGGCGAGCAGGATCGTGAACACCGGCCGCTCCACCAGTGCGACATCCATCCAGCGTGCCATCGCCAGCAGCAGCAGCGCCTTGAGGGCCACGAAGCCGAGCACGATGGCCAGCACCACCAGCGGTTGCGCCAGCACGACCGCAAAGTCGATGCCCATGCCGACGGCGATGAAGAACAGGCCCAGCAGCAGGCCCTTGAAGGGCTCCAGATCGGTTTCCAGCTCGCGCCGGTACTCGCTTTCGGCCAGCAGCACGCCGGCCAGGAAGGCACCCAGGGCCATCGACAGCCCGACCGCGTGCATCAGCGCCGACGTGCCCACCACCAGCAGCAGCGACGCGGCCGTGAAGATCTCCGGCGTGCCGCTCTTGGCGATCCAGCGCAGCGCCGGGCGCAGCAGCAGCCGGCCGCCGAAGACGATGGCGACGATCGCGACCAGGGCCTTGCCGGCGCTGATCCAGCCGGCGCTGGCGCCGCCTTCGGCGTGGGCGGGAACCGCCGCGAGCAGCGGCAGCAGCGCCAGGATGGGGATCGCCGAGATGTCCTGGAACAACGACACGCTGAGCACGTTCTGGCCGGCGTGGGTCGGCAGAAGGTTGCGCTCGTTCAGCACCGACAGGCCGATGGCGGTCGACGACATGGCCAGCGCCAGCCCGGCGACCGTGGCCAGGCGCCAGTCCACACCCAGCAGCACGGCCCCGGTCGCGACCAGCGCGGTGCTGCCCACCAGTTGCACCGTGCCCCAGCCGAAGATCGGCCGCCGCAGTGCCCACAGCCGCCGTGGCTCGAGCTCGAGTCCGACCAGGAACAGCATCAGCACGACCCCGAACTCGGCAAAGCCAAGAATGGTCTCGGCATCGGTGACCAGCTTCAGACCCCATGGCCCGATGGCGATGCCTGCGGCCAGGTAGCCGATGACCGAGCCCAGGCCCAGCCATCGCGCCAGCGGCACGGCCAGCACGGCGGCACCCAGGTAGATCAGGCTCGAATGCAGCCAGCCATGTTCCATGCGGGATCCTTGTCGTGTCCGGTGGCGGCAGGTTCAGTCGGGGCGGTCCTGGTCGGCCACGCTGCAGACCGGAGGCTCTTCGGCATCGGCCAGCTCCGGCCAGCCTGGCCAGGTGGCGATGCGGTTGGCAAAGACCGCCGCGTGTTCCGCCAGCTCGGCGCTGCCCACGCGGTGCGCGCCGTGCAGCACCAGTGGCGGCAGCCAGCGCATGCCGGTGAGCGCCGCGGTCTGCTCGTGCGGGTGCAGGAACGCGTCGAAGAAGTAGCGGTTGTGGCCGTCCGGTCGATAGGCCTCGTGCGTGCCGCCGGTGGAGGTGACCAGCCACAGCGCCTTGCCGCGCAGGGCGTTGCCGCCCGGCCCGTAGGCCCAGCGGAAGGCAAACACCTCGTCGAGCCAGAGCTTCATCAACGGCGGCATGGAGTACCAGTAGGTCGGGTGCAGCCAGACGACGAGGTCGGCGCGCGCCAGCGCCTCCTGCTCGGCCGGCACGTCGATCCAGTAGTCGGGGTACATCCGGTAGAGATCGCGGACCTCCAGCGTCGGGCGGCCATCCTCGGGGGCGACCGGTGGCAGCGCGTCGATCAACGCCCGGGTGATGTGCGAGTGTTCGAGCTGCGGGTGGGCGACCAGCACCAGCACCCGTGGCGGTGCGGCGGTGGACGAAGGGTGGGGGTCTTGGCCTGGGGCTTCGGTCATGGACGCGGGATCCTGCCGTTACCATACCCCACAAGAACACACCGGCAGCCTGCCGCCGAAGCGCACGGTCAGCGCCAATGGAGGTCACCCCGATGCCCGTGATCGCGATTGCCAACCCCAAGGGCGGTGTCGGCAAAAGCACGTTGGCGACCAACGTCGCAGGCTGCCTCGCCGCGGCGGGGCATGTCGTGATGCTGGGCGACGTCGACCGCCAGCTCTCGACCCGCCAGTGGCTGGCCCAGCGCCCCAAGGCGGCGCGGCGCATCTTCGGCTGGGACGTGGCCGCCGACGACATCGTCCGCCCGCCCAAGGGTGCCACCCACGTCGTGCTCGACACCCCCGCGGCGCTGCACGGCAAGCGGCTGGATGCGGTGCTGAAGATCGCCGACCGGATGCTGATCCCGCTGCAGGCCAGCCTGTTCGACATCCAGGCCACCGACGCCTTCATCCGGGAGGTGCGCAACCACCGCCGCGGACATGAAGTCCAGCTCGGACTCGTGGGCATGCGCGTGCGTGAACACACCCGGGCCCAGGAGCAGTTGCTCAGCTACCTGGGCACCCTGCCGGTGCCGGTGGTGGCCTGGCTGCGCGACACCCAGAACTACGTCCAGCTGGCCGCCCACGGGCTGACCCTCTTCGACGTTGCCCGGAGCCGCGTCGAACGTGACCTTGAACAATGGGAAGCGCTCGCGACCTGGATCGACCGCTAAGCCCCGCACTTGCACCCATGAGCCCCTCGACCTCCCGAATCCACCACCCCCGGCTGGCCGATCTGGCCGGCCAGGTCGGCCAGCCCCTGGGCACCAGCCCCTGGCTGGGGATCGACCAGCAACGCATCGATGCCTTCGCCGAGGCCACCGGCGACCATCAGTGGATCCACGTCGATGCCACGCGAGCAGCGGCCGGGCCGTTTGGCGCCACGATCGCACACGGCTACCTGACGCTGTCGCTGCTGCCGATGCTGGCCGACCAGGCCTTTGTCATCGACGACGTCGCGATGGGCATCAACTACGGCTTGAACAAGCTTCGCTTTCCGCACCCGGTCAGGGTCGGCAGCCGGGTGCGGGCGCACTTCACGCTGAGCGAATTCGAGACCCTGGCCGACGGCAGTGTGCAACTGGTCGTGCTGGCCACGGTCGAGATCGAAGGCGTGGCCAAGCCGGCGTGCGTCGCCGAGATGGTGACGCGGCGTCACGCCTGAGCGACTCGACGATCCGCAATCAGACAAGCCAAAGGGGCCCCGCAATGATGAAGGTGCTGCTGGTCGATGACCACCCGCTGATCCTGACGGCCTTGCAGACGGTCATCCGCAGCGTCGGCGAGAACATCGTGGTCCAGGGCGTGCAGTCGGCCGCCGCGGCGCGAGCCGTCCTGCGCGAGGACCCGGACCTCGACCTCGTGCTGCTCGACCTCTCGCTCGGCGACGACGACGGATTCGAGATCCTGGCCGAGTTCCGCAGCACCTGGCCGGCCGTGCCGGTGGTGGTGGTGTCGGCCAGCGAACGATCCTCCGACGTGATCCGGGCCATCGACACCGGAGCGATGGGCTTCGTGCCCAAGAGCAGCTCACATGCCGAATTGCACGAGGCGCTGCGCATGGTGATGGCCGGTGCGATGTACGTGCCGCCGTCGATGCTGGGCCTGGCGTTCGGCCGCCCGCTGACGACGGCGATGGACAGTGGCGACACCATCCCCGGCGTGATGCACCCGACGCTGCCCGGTGGCGGGATGGGAGGCGACACCACGCCGGGTGCCTTTGCACCGCTGGGCGCGCATGCGCGGCCCGACCCGGCGCAGAAGCTGCCGTCGATCGACGACGTGGGCCTGACGCCCCGCCAGACCGAGGTCCTGGGCCTGCTGCTCAAGGGCCTGCCCAACAAGCTGATCGCACGCGAGCTCAACCTGTCGGTCGAGACCGTGAAGGATCACGTCGCCGCGGTGCTGCGTGCGCTGGGGGTCGCCACCCGCACCCAGGCGGTGCTCGCGGTGAGCCAGATGACGCAGGGTCAGGGTGGCTGGTTCGGGCCCCGCCCGCCGGTGCGTTGAGGCGATGGACACCGACGCCGACGACAACGTCGATCACCTTCGCGCGCTCTACCAGCAGACCCCGGCCACCCTGACCGGCAACGCCATCGGGCTGTTGCTGATCTCGATCGCGTTTGCGCCGCTGGCGCCGGGCTCGGTCTGGCTGGGTTGGCTGGCTGTGGGGGTGCTGCTGTGGCTGCTTCGCCTGGCGCATTACCTGCGCTACCGCACCCAGCACGACGCCGACGACAAGACCCTGCGCGGCTGGCGCAGCAGCTGGCGCGCCCTGGTGCTGGCCCAGGGCACGCTGCTGGCCAGCGCGGTGTGGCTGTTCTGGGGACTGGGCAGCGCCTACCACCTGCTGTCGCTGCTGCTCATCGTCTACACCTACTGCCTGGGATCGGTGCAGTTGCTGGCCTCGCAGCCGCGGGTGTTCCTGGGTTTCATCGGCATCGTGCTGACGCCGACCATCGTGCGAGTCGCCAGCGACGCCAGCCAGCCTTATCACCTGCAGCTGGCGGTCATCCTGACCCTGCTGTTCTGCATCACGGTGCTGATGGCCCGCACCTACGGCAGTGCGCTCGGCCAGGCGCTGCGCCTGAAGCGCCGCACCGATGAGCTGGCCGTCCGGCTGCGTGTCGAACACGCGGCGGCCGATGCAGCGCGCCAGGCGGCAGAGGCCGCCAGCCGCGCCAAGACCCAGTTCTTCGCTGCCGCCAGCCACGACCTGCGTCAGCCGCTGCATGCGATGGGCCTGTTTGCCGAAGCCCTGCGCCAGCGCAGCCGCGACCCCGAGGTCTCGTCGCTGGTCAACAGCATCAACGAGAGCGTCGACGCGCTCGAGGGCCTGTTCGGCGAGTTGCTCGACATCACCCGGATCGACACCGGCGCGGTGGACGTCAATCCCGAGCCGGTGCGCATGAAGGAGATGTTCGCCCGGCTGCGCCTGCACTTCGAGCCGACGGCGTTCGAGAAGGGACTGGCGCTGTCGTTCCACGGCGAGCATCGGGTCGCGATGGCCGACCCGATGCTGGTTGAGCGCATCCTGCGCAACCTGGTCAGCAACGCGATCCGCTACAGCGACGACGGTGGCGTGCTGGTGGCCTGCCGGCCGCGCAATGGCCGGCTGATCCTGCAGGTCGTCGACAGCGGCATCGGCATCTCCGAGGCGGCGCTGCCGAAGATCTTCGACGAGTTCTACCAGGTGCAGAGCAACCGCCCGCTCGAGCCGCACCAGCGCAAGGGCCTCGGGCTGGGACTGGCCATCGTCAAGCGGCTGGCTGCCCTGATGGAGGCGACTCTGACGGTGCGCTCGCGGCCGGGGCATGGCACCGTCTTCACGCTCGAGTTGCCGACCGGGCGGCTGCCGCGCAGCGCCATCGGCGAGTCCCCGCTCGGCGGTGCCCGGGCCAAGTCGGCGATCGGCCTGACGCTGGAAAACCGGTCAATCGTCGTCGTCGAGGACGAAGCCGCGGTCCGTGACGGCCTGGTCGTGCTGCTCCAGGCCTGGGGTGCCGATGTCGTGTCGTTCGACACCGTGGCAGCGGTAGAGGACTGGGTCGCCGCCGGCCCAAGCCGCCGGCCCGACCTGCTGCTGGTCGACTACCGGCTGCCGCAGGGCAGGACCGGCATCGATGCGTTGAAGGCACTGCGCGCGCAATGGCCGGGCGAGAAGCTGCCGGCGATCGTCATCACCGGCTCGAGCCTCGGCGGCCATGAAGACGAGGCCTTGTCGCAGGATTTCCACCTGCTGATCAAGCCGGTGCTGCCGAACAAGCTGCGGGCGATGATCGCGTTCAAGCTCGGCGTGCGCGGCGCCTGAGCCGCTGCGGCGGGCCTGGCGGGCGATCAGTCGCCGCAGCCGCCCCCGCCACCATCACCGTCGCCACCCCCGCCATCGCCAAAGCCGTCGGTGCCGCCGTCGAAGCTGGCGCTGGAGAAGTCCCCCGCGCAGTGCACGACCACGGTGGTGGTTGCCAAGGTCTCGTCACCGCCTCGCCCGTCCACGAGCCGGATCGTGCCGCAGTCCGGCGCGTAGCGAAAGCCGCCTTCGATGTTCAGCTTGGCATCGATGGCAAACAGCAGCGGCAGCCGGCTCGGCTTCGTCGGGTCGATGTTCTCGGCCCGGCAGCACTGCCACCAGCAGCGGCGCAGGCCCTCGTTGGCGCGCTTGTCGTCCGACAGCGCCACGGCCGGCGTGTGGTGCATGAAGCGGCCGAACGCACCGCGGCACCAGGCGTCGTAGGCCCGGGTGTGCAGGATGAACTCGTGCCAGAGCTCGTCCACCACCTGCGAGGGCATCGACACCGGCCGCCGCCCGCCCTTGTGCCAGGCCATGAAGAACTGGCGCAAGGCCTGGCCCACGAGCTGGCAGTCGCGCTCGCTCAGGTGCGGCCTCCGCTGGCGCAGCTTGGCGTACAGGCCCATCGGCAGCGGCTCGCGGCGGATGAACTCCGCGCGCCGGGCCTGGCGCAAGGCATGCAGTACCACCAGCAGCACGATGAACAGGATGGCGACGAGGGCAATGAGTGCCGGCACGGCCAGGGTCCTTTCAGAGCCAGTCCAGCGGATCTGCAAACGCCGCTTCCAGCGCCTGCACATAACGCCCGACATGAAGGCCATCGACCAGGGCGTGGTGCACCTCGACGGCCAGCGGCAGCCACAGCCGCGAGCCGTCGCGCTCGGCACGGCCGAAGGCGATCTTGGGGACGTCGGGGTCGACGTCGAGCTGCCGCGCATGGTCGAAGCTCGTGAAGTGGACCCATGGCAGCGTTGTCGCGTGGATCAGTCCTTCGTCGGCCGGCAGCGCGTCCGGCGGCAGGAAGGGCGCGTCCGGCTGGCGGGCGCGCGCCACGGCCGATGCGGCCTGGGTGCAGTACGCGGCATAGTCCTCGGCCTGGTGCAGCGTCAGCATGCCGAAGCTGTCGTCGTCGCGCAGCACCGTGGTGCCGGCATGCACGCGGCGCAGCACCCGCACGCCGGCGCCGTCGGCCGTCAATCGCAGGCGCAACGGCTCCTGGTCGTTGGCGATCTTCATCGCCGCGTAGTGGTAGGCCAGCCAGAAGCTGCCGACACCACGCTCGGCCTGCGCCGCCTTCAGCGCCGCGGCATCCAGGCGCGCGCAGACGCTGAACCAGGGCCGCTCGTAGTGCCGGAAGAAGTCGAACGCCGCGCGGCGCGGCCAGCGGGAAAGATCGATCTTGGAAGTCACACGAGCTCAGTCTCTGCGCGGCCCGCCAGTTTAGGGGCCGAGCCGTGCCGGGCGCCGGGCAGCGAGTCCGGAGGCAGCAGAAGGCTGGCCTGTACCGCTGGTGCTCGACCGTGCCTGGCGAGGCAAGGGCGGCTGAGGTCAGATGGCGTCGTCAAACACCGCGCTGCGCGCCGACTCGCCTTCGCGCAGCCAGGCGCGGTACATGCCGTCCGAGTTGTAGGGCATCGCGATGCGACCCTGGCGGTCGATGGCGACCAGGCCGCCGCTGCCGCCCAGCGGCGCCAGCGATTCGGTGATCGCACGGTGTGCGGCATCGGCCAGGGGCAGGCCAGCGTAGACCATGCGGGCGTGAACGTCGTGCGCGACGCAGCCGCGGATGAAGTGCTCGCCGGTGCCGGTGGTCGATACGGCACAGCCCGCATCGTGGGCATAGACGCCGGCTCCGACCAGAGGCGTGTCGCCGATGCGGCCCGGGCGCTTGTTGGTCATGCCGCCGGTGGAGGTCGCGGCGGCGATGTGGCCGTGGCGGTCCAGCGCCACCGCACCCACGGTGCCCATCTTGGTGCTCGCGCCGGTGTGGTCGAGCACGGCGCGGTCGCGGTCGCGGGCGCGTGCGGCGTGCAGTTGGGCGCGGCGCTGCGCGGTCGAGAAGTAGCCGGGCTCGACGCTGGCGACACCGCGTGCCGCGCACCAGCGCTCGGCCGCCGCACCGCCCATCAGCACGCAGTGGCCGTCGCGCAGCACTTCGAGTGCGCCCAGGATGGGATTTCGCAGCGTGGTGACGCCGGCCAGTGCCCCGGCCGCAAGCGTCCGGCCGTCCATCACGCCGGCGTCGAGCTCGTGGGTCTCGTCGGCGGTGAACACGGCGCCGTGGCCGGCATTGAACAGTGGGCAGTCTTCGAGCGCCACCACCGCGGCGACCACGGCT
>Ga0209985_10000975_pt1 | contig 29517 bp, 19 predicted proteins | sample NOAtaG_FD_187305 | JGI IMG/M metagenome (GOLD analysis project Ga0209985, IMG submission 187305) | Freshwater lake microbial communities from Lake Erie, under a cyanobacterial bloom - NOAA_Erie_Diel6S_1000h metaG (SPAdes) (version 2) | ecosystem: Environmental > Aquatic > Freshwater > Lake ...
CCCCACATTCATACCATCACATACCCGTTCCGGAAAGGCACTACGAATACTCCTCACACACCCTTCATCCTTCCATCCGGATGAAGCGCATGCACAGCATTTCCATCCCCTCTCCTCCACCCATTTCGATCACCAATGGGCAGCACTGGGGTCAGACACATCAGCCCCTGCGCTGGGTGGCACAAGTGATCATTCAACTACTACGATACGTGTAGGGGTCGCCTATGCGAAAATGGATCGCGGCTCCGACATGGAGAAATCAGGCTAAAAAACTTGACGAAGAGGGGCTTTTGACGGACCAGGAAGATTATCCGTGTGGATGATATCATCTCCCCTAGAGCCGCTGGTCGGTGCTCAGCTGGCGGCCGTTACGATCGTAGGTGTAGATGTAGGTGCCGGAGCGGACAACGATGTGGCGGCCGACGACTCGGGCCTCGTCGATATTGGAGACGTCGATGCTGGCCAGCGTCACGTTGCCGGGTGAGGCGACCCGAACGCCATAGTACTCCCGGATCAGAAGGAAGTCAGGTCCAAAGTCGAGGAGGTCGGATGCACCGCTGCCTTCGTAGACTCCGGAGGTGCCGTCGTCGTACTTGAGGTTGATGTAGCCGTGACTCTTATAGGCGTCGATGATCTGCTTTGCCATGGTCTTTTGGTTGTTCTGTTATTGTACAAAGAACCTGCCGCCAATTCGAAGATGGACCGCGGCTCCGACATGGACAAATCGAGGTAAAAAACTTGACGAACGGAGGCTTTTTACGGACGAACGGGACGGCTCCGCCGTCGGAACGGGCATGGCATCATGGCCGGGCCATCAGCGGCACAAGCACCTTCTCGGTGAAGACGCACATGTAAGGCACAGCGATGGTCGCGAGGCTGTCCGCTTCGGTATGGCAGCGGTACCACGAACTGCGGTCTAGGGTGCCATCGCGTTCGCCCCATTCACGATAACGGGTCGGTTCAATATGATTCCAAGTACAAGTAAATGGATCTTTCCCGGCCGTGGTCTCGGGATGCCTGCATTCGAGACACCACCCTCAACGCATCTCGCCTTCCAGCTTGTTGCGCCACATCCATTCCTTGATGATCGCCACCTCCTGTGATGTGGGCGGGCGATCGTCCGTTCCCCGCACCTGCACCACGCGCAATTCATCAGGGAAACGTCCCTTGCGGATATGAAAGCGGTTCACAACGGTATCCGGAGCCTTCAACTCAATGGTGAGCAAGCGCGTCACCGAATCTCCCTTTACCGTGCGAAGCGAGAAGACCAAAAGCCGCCGTTCAAGCATCTCGGGCAGGTGTGCGAAGATTCCCTGCCGAAGCTCCACGCCTTCGGTATGCAGGTCGCAGCCCCGGATGATGGGCTTGAGGTGGTAGCGCAGACCTTGGCTGCTCTTCTTGAACTCTTTGATCCGCACTTCACTCCTTTTCAGAACGCCGTTGATGCGACCCTGGTCCTTCCAAAGCGCCTGCAGCCACCTGTTCACTTCGGCCTGAATGGTCGCGGCATCCCGGCCATCCAGCTGGATCGGGGATCCTGCCTTGGCGCTCGATCGCAGCATATCACCTAGCCGGACCAACGCGAGGGCCGGATAATCCATGCCAGCCAATTGGCGGCCGATCCTGATGCGGTCCGTGGCGCCCAGCTCATGGGCGAGCATCCCCACGATGCGGCGGGCATAGCTCGGTTCGGCACCGCTGGTAGTGAGCTCTGCCAGCAACAACAACTCGGAGACCCCAAGCCCATGGATGCCTGGAGCGAACGCATTGAATGCCCGCTCTGTATCAGCAGAGATCGGGAAGGGTACATGGGGTGCCTTGGAGATCGTACCGCCTCTGATGCAATGCAACAACCAACCAAGTTCCAAAGGGGCAAGTGGCTTTGTGCCCAGGAAAGGTCCCGGCACATCGTGTGGTAACAGGTACTTGAGGAGAGAGGCCGCCACGGGAATGCCCCGCTGCAGGTGCTGCTCGTCCATCCGCGTGGCAGGTGCCTGAAATAACCTCGGCATTGCGCACCATACCTGGAACAGTACATCCCATTGCGCCTCCATGATGAGGCGCTCGAACATGGGACCGGTGCAAACACCGGCCAAGGCCGCCATGAAGGCTTCCGGACGCAGTTCAGCGTGCTCCTCGAACCACGCGCGGTAGACAAGGCAACGGTCCACAAGTACGGACCAGCACGTGCTGGAGCGCTCACCTGCGGGCAGCCTATCCATCAGGAACAGCACATCATCGATGATCCCCTTCCGGCGCTTCCACACATCCTGGACCCTCACCATTTGGTCCATGCTGAGCAGGGGTATGCGCAGATCCTCCACCAGCCTGGAGTAAGCAGCTAGGAAGCCATCCACTCGTGTCTGCTTGTGGGCCTGCAGCACTGCGCGCATGGTCACGATGTAGGCTTCCACCTCCCCCCTCTGAGTAGCATGTATGGGGTGCCCAGGATCGCGTAGCACCTGCGCCAGTGCGGCACGCATGGTGGGGTTATCGAGGGTGCCGTTCATTCAGAAATGATGAAGAAAATGGGGTTCATCGTCGGTGACCATTGGCATCAACGGGTAATCCGTTGAGTGAGCTGTTGAGAGAACAACCAGACTCCCACTGCAAAGCAACCCCACAGTGCAAAGATCCAGGGTGACCAACATCGACCAAAGACTTATCGGCCGGACCTCTCCAAGCCTTCAACATTGCAATGCTTTAGACAACTCTTCTTGTATAGCTTCCTCGGTCCATCGGACCAGGCCGAGATCGATTAGATCGAGTATTTGGGAGATGGACGCTCTCCGTTCCGGATCCTCCACTTCCTCAAGCTTGAGCGCATAGAACACTTCCGGGCTCAACTGCTCACCGTTCAGATACCAACGAAGTTGCTTGATGTCTGGGAACTCCGGATCCAACCACTCCAGTCTAACAATGGCCGGACCATCATCCCGGTGTCGCTGGCCGTTCAAGTACCACTCCTTTGAGCCATCAGCCCGTTCAATGGCAGGGCCATCTTCCCGATGATACTGGTCGTTGATGTACCATTCCATGCTGCCATCCGGCCGCACTATGGCCGGACCATCCGCACGGTGGCGGCGGCCATGGACCCACCATTCGCTCGACCCACCCGCTCGAACGATGGCGGGACCGTCCTCGCGATGGCGTTTCCCGTTTCGGTACCACTCTTCATCACCGCCCGGTCCCTCGATCGCAGGACCATCGGAACGATGGTATTTACCATTCAACCACCATTCCTGCACACCATCCGTGCGAATACGGGCCGGTCCATCCACCCGATGACGACGGCCCGCGTTCAGCCACTCATCCGGGCCATCCACGCGCTCCAAGGCAGGCCCGTCGGTACGATGCCGCACCCCTTCGTTGTACCACAATCGGCTGCCGTCAGCTCGGTACACGGCGGGCCCATCGGCCCGATGGCGCTCGTTGTTCAGCCACCATTCCTGATGTCCGGACGCCCACTCGACCGCCGGACCGTCAGCGCGGTGCTTCTGGCCGTATTGGCACCAACGCGCTCCCTTTACAGCGCCACTCTGATCGTGCGTGATCTGGGCAGGTCCATCCAGCCGGTGCCGCAGGCCGTTCCAGTACCACTCCATCAGGTGGACCTGTCCATTGGTATGGTACGTGATCAACGCCGGACCATCCTCACGATGCAAGCGCCTGGGAGGATCGGGGTGGTACCACCGCTCTGATGCGACGGTACCGTTCGGATGGTGTTCGATGATCGGCATGCAGGCAAGATCAAACTCGTTGATAACATCGACAAATCGAGGCGAAATTCATTCACCAATTGAGCAGATGAGCCTCCAAAACGGCCTCGACCAAGTACCTCCGCGAAGACGAAAGAACATTACACCCTCACATCCCCCGCAGCACCTCCAGCAGCCGCACCATGGCCAGCGTGTCCTGGTGGCAATACGCCAGCAGATCCTGGCGCACAGTGTGCGCATCCAGCGTGGGGTCGCCCTGTAGCAGGCGCACGAAGGTGTTCGAGGCGGTGCCGCCGTCCTGGATGGCCAGCGCGCCATAGCCCATGCCGGGCACCAGTGCGGGCAGCACATTCTTCAGGGAGTGGCTGCCGCCGAAACCAGGGTGGCACACATGCCCCGCGCGGAAGGGCACCAGCAGGTCCTTGATGCGGGCCAGCAAGCCCCGCAGGGCATCGGCATGGTGCGGGAAGGCATCGGCCAGCGCCGTGATGATGCCCGTCTCGAAGGAACTGTTGTACACCACGATGTCACCCTCCGGCCCGATGTCCGCCAGCAGCCGGCGCACAAAGGCCTCCCTAGGGTCGCCGTGCGCCTCGGCCAGGAAGGCGTGGTGCTCAGGGGTCGCACCGGGTGCCTCCTCCACGTGCAGGCTGTACTGGAAGGGCACCTGCTGGAAGGGCCGCGTGCCATCGAACAGCGGCACCGCATCGGAGATGGTCTCGAAGTCCAGGTGGTGCAGCGGGTACCGCAGGCCGGTTATGAACGCACGCACCGCCGGGGCATCCACCAGCAGGGCCCCGGTGCGCTGGGCCTCCACATGGCGTTGCTGGATGTAGGTGAGCGGGGTGGTGGGTGGCACGTCGCCCATGGCCAGCGTACCCGCCGTCGCCAAGGTGTAGGCCTCCTTGCTGATGCGGGGCAGGTCGAACACCGAGGGCGAGGGGACATGCGCCCAGCAATGGTCGCGGAAAGCACAGGTGTAGGGCTCGTGGCAATGCGGGCCGATGGAGAGGACAGGCTCGGTGGGCTGGTCCAGCACGGCCTTGAAGCGGGCGATGTCCTCGATGAGGCCCTCCCGCTGGGCCAGGGCCTGTGCGGTCACATCCTCCAGGTGGAACAGCTGGTGCACATCGATGGCGCCCTGACGCACGTAGGTGTTGTTGATGTGCATGAGCAGCACCCGCCGCAGGGGCAGTCCGCTGGTGGTGATCACGTGGTGCTGCAGGGCGGCATCGGCCACGAAGTGGGGCTTGGCGCTGGTGGCGCTCTTCACCTCCACGGCGGTCCAGCCATCGCCCTCCCGCACCAGGATGTCCAGCAGCACCAGCACCTCCTGGTGCAGGAAGGCCGCCTCGTAGAGCGCGGGGGCGCCGGAGCGCAGGCCCTCGCTGGTGGCGGCCAGCATGGCCGGGATGTCGACCTTCCGCTCGGGATCGCAGTCGATGCCGCCGGGGAAGCGCTCGCGGGCCAGCAGGCCCACGGAAGTGCCCCGGTCCAACACGGCCTGTTGCGCCGCGCTGGGCGCAGCTCGCAACTCTCGGCGGTGCTTGTTCAGCCACAGCGCCTTGGTGCATTGGCGCCCGAGCATGGTGGTGGATTTGCTGAGGGAGTAGAGGGGCATGGCGGTATGACGATGCATGATGTGCACCGGAGGAATAACACGGTTGTGGGGGGGTATGGAAGAGTAGGACCCAAGACCGGAACGCGTCGGAAGATTTGCACGATTTCGATAGCACTTGCCGCCTAATATGAAGGTAGCATAACATGGCAATGGAATCAAGAAGGCGACCTGTAGCAGTCAATCACGGGGACAAGCACATCTCGTACAAAAAGGGGCCAATTAAAATCGCACATACAACTAATCATAAATATTCTTCTATAATACTAATTAAAAAAATCAGTATAAGTCTTAATTTATGTGCTTAAAAAAATGATTACAAAAAAACTACCTTAAAATATTATTACAAATCACTTAAATCATTTTAACCAATCACTTCCATATTTATTTATGCATACAATTATACCTGCATCTTGATAAGCCTTCATCGGGTCGGGCCTTTTTTTACGATGGCCATTCTTATTTAAAGCATCATCCTCTGATTTTAAGACCCAAACAACTCTTAAACTATCAATTGCTTTTTTACAGGCATCTAATCCGCCCCCTTGAATTTTGACTTCTTTAATTATCTGATTAACCGGCACGTAATGCTCTAAAATGAATTTTTCCTTGTCGTTTATGTCAGATTTTTTTATGTTCTCCTCTACTTTATTTCTGTCCTTTTCACGCAACTTAAATATATCTAAACCGTGGTTTTTAGCTCTGCAAATCGCTGCTTGGCTTGCATCAGGTGGGATTAAGTGGCTTGCAACACGAAGACAACGATCCATTAAGTGATTCAATAGGTTATTCTCTATCTTTTGAGTTGCGTCAATCTTATTATCAAAATGATAATGCGAATGTATTTCTTTCAGTATTTCAGCAAATATATCCATGGGCTTAATTGGATTCTAAATAATAGGTAAGAATAAATCATTGTTGATTTCGTCTTTCATCAGCATATTTTTGGTATGCAATAGCCATAATCGAGCGATTATACTATTTCATGACTGGAGAGGCATGCTGCATATTAGCGTTTATGCCGCACATCCTCTCATCGCGAATATACCAAACTTATTGCTCCCTGCCAAAATCCAAATCACGATTAGCCGAACCTAGTTGGATTTTACTTCGGCGGGGCATCTTAGCGGCCATGGACACCGCCTTATCCGGGAGATGGCCCTGGCTCCTGCAATGGTCCTGAATGAGACCCAAGGCCTGCGCCTCGATGACCTCTGCGTCCTTCAGCTCATCCAGCCAAGGGTCGTTGATGGCCTGGTGGACCTTGGCCAGTGCAAGAAGCCGCCCTTGGATGTGTGCGATGGACATGTGCTGACGCCTGTGTTGCTGCAAGGTAATGGTCTTCGGTAGCGCGGATGACAGGTTCCTTCATTGGACCCACCCCATCCACACCCGCTGGTCATAAGCAGGCACCCCCAGTTGCGCGCACACACGCATTGTGTGGGCCGTGCCGCTGGTGGCTTTGGTGGACACGTGGTAGAACAGGCCGCAGATGGCTGGTGCGAGGCCGGCGGCGGGTGAGCCGGTCACCTTGAGGGTATCGCGCAACAGGTAGGGCACCTTTTGGGCATTGCGGTCGCGGGCGCCGTCCAAGTAATGGTTCACTAGGTCGGCGTTGCCGGGAGTGGCCTTCTTGGTCTGGTAGGGCACGGCGGGTTCCGCGGCCATGTCGATCATGCCTAGGTCCACGGTGGTGCCGGCCTCGTTGTAGGTCTTGCGGTGGCCGCTGTAGGGCGTCACCACCTGCAGGCGTTCGCGGTCCACCGCCACCACCCCGGCGGCGAAGTGGGCATCGGCCCCGGAGGCATTGCCGCTGCGGAACACCATGTGCTTCGTGCTCCGGGCCAGCAGCGTGGCCAGGGCCTCCAGCTTGGGCCCATCGGCCGGGCGTACCTCGCGGTTGCCTTCCAGCAGCACCACGGCGCCGGGCTTGTCGTAGGTGGAGATGAATTCGTGGAGGGTCATTGGATGGCGTAACTATCCGATCGAGCAAAGGTGAGTGTCATACGATCAAGATGGTCGCTTTATGTCAAGCGTTCCCGCGGGGGGGAGTGCTGGGCCCACGCATCACGATCGGTCATTCGCTGTGCAAGCGCCGTCGATCAGGGAGTCGTGCCTTGGGTCAGAAGCGGGTGTCGGTGCTCAGCTTGTTCCCTCTGAAGTCATAGGTATAAATGAGATTGCCGGAACGCACCACGATCTTACGCCCAACTACGCGCGCTTCATCGACCTGCATCACATCGATCGAGCCCAGCGTTTCGTTATCCGGCGAACTGATGCGGACGCCGTGATACTCTCCGATCAGCAGGAAATCCGGTCCAAAGTCATAAAGCACAGAAGAGCCCATTCCACTGTATACACCCGAAGTGCCATCATCGTACTTGAGATTGATGTAGCCTCCGCTCTTGTAGGCATCGATGATCTGCTTGGCCATGGTCGTTGGTTTGATGTTCTGTAAAGTTGGTCGGAAAAACACTGGGGCTACCCCACCGCCTTCGCCATGCAGCGGTCGCGATCGCCGTCCACCCCGGCATCGTGCAGGTGCCAGGCCAGCAGCACCAGGCCGTCGGCGCGGGTGCAGGGTTCCTGCACCGCATCGGCCAGCGCGAGGGCCGCATCCGTGCCGTACACCACCTGCACGTCGGGCAACAGCGCACCATGGAAGCTGTCGCGGTCGTCCGCATCGGGCCATTGTCGGAGCTCGGCCAGCACCCGCCCCATGAGATCCCTGGCGAGTGGTGGGTCCCACGGGTTCACGGCGGCGGCACGCTCGGCCAGGATGAGCCAGCGCACGAAGGGATCGGGCGTACGAAGCGCCACGTGCATCGCCTGCAGGAATGGCTGTTCAAGGACCGGAACCGAGGCGCAGGCCATGTTCATCCGGTAAGCACCTTCCATCACATCCAGCGGACGCGCAGGGAAGTCCGCCAGCACCTCGCGGCCCTCTTCGTGGGGATGGGGCGGTGGCCAGCCGGGTGCGCACCAAATGTCCAATGCGGCGTGGTCCAGTCCCCACGCCCTCAACAGCGCGTGCATGCGATGCATGGCGGCGTCGGTGGTGAAGGGTGGTTCCGAGGGTGCGGGCTGCATGGCATGCTCCGCCATCGCGTGGAGCAGAGCTTCCATACGTTGGGCATCGGCGGCACGACCCGCACGCAGGGAGCCTGGCACCAGCACGCGGGATGCAGCTGCATCGATGCGTAGGCCCGGTCGCCCCCCCGCACAGGCCAGCAGCGCGCCATTGCCTGCCAGGAACCGCTGCCGCGGCGAGCCCTTCAGTGCCAGCCATCGCCGCACCAACTGGGCGGGCGCGAGGTAGGGCGCGCTTCGGAGGAACAGGAGCACGTCGATCGCGTTCATGGGCGGGGGTTCTCGTTCTCCGATGCGTTCTGCACGATCACCGCTAGCAGCGCCTGTGCGCGGCGTTCCAACATCGCTTCACGGGTATCGGCCGCACAGCGCAGCACCCAGCGAAGCATGCCCTCGAAACGTGCGCGCTCCGCCTCGATCTCGTGCAGTTCATCGCCGAGGCGCACGCACACCAGGGATACGGTGGTGGCATCAGGAAGAGCCCAGTGCTCCTCCATCCTGGTGAGTAGGCGTTCCAGCACGCGGGCATCGTGCAGGGCCTGCTGCATCCCGGTACCATCGGGGAATTCGATGGGGTTCAGCATAAGCGGCGCACACGCTGATAGATGGCCAACATCAACAGACCACGGATCAGCGAGAGCATTTCCGACCCTTCATTATCGGGCAGGCTCGTCGGCTGAGTGGTGAGGAACATCGGGGTACGCCCTTCCTCGACGAAGCGGATGTACTCCTCGCGGACGTCGCGTATCTGTGCACAGGCTTCGTACTGCTCCCGCGGCTCGAAATAGTCCTGCAAAAAGTCCAATGCTTCCAGCTTGTAATTCAATGGTGTCGGGGCTTCGGCCAACATGGAGGACAGGCTGTGATGCACCCGCAGAAAGTGATCATACACCTCCTGCTCGCTCAGTCTCTTGCGGTTGGCAAGCAGCAACCGGAGAAAGCGCACGTCGAAGTAGCCATGCATGTGTTCGGCCATGGTGATGGGGGCTTGGTGAACGATGGGAGAGGCGCAACAGGTTCAACGCGGAGGGGCCTGCGCCATATTGTGCGCCGCGCAAAAATTCGATGGCAGGATGCTGGTGACCCAGTGAGCTCACATCAAAGTGCCGTTGCATGCTGCAATAACCACGGCCCCTGCACACGTTATCCCATGGCTGACGCATAAAGCGCCAACACCATGGACCCATGGAAACCCGCCTCATCCGCATCGTTTGCACTGCCGTGCTCCTGGTGGCATGGGCCGGAGCCACCGCCCAACGCTATGTCATCCGCGTACTCGCCATCCAGGAGTTCATACATCCGCCGGGACAAAGCATCAGCGCCGCCATCCAGGAGGGCACCTTCTATTGCCAGAAGTCGTCCCGGACCAAATGCACCTACATCGTTGACCTGGACCGCAGGAAGGTGCGGATGCAGGAGGACGGACGGTCCATGCGCGAATTGCCCATCGTTCACGTGTTCAGCCGGGATGAGTTCTTCGTGGTGGAGGTCCGCTCCATCGAAGGCAACTTCATCATGAAGTTCTACCTAGATGATGATGATAAGCCGCTGCTTACCGTAGAGTTCCCCCAGCCCGACCGCGTGGAAGGGTTCTTCACCGGCAAGATCCGGTGGAAGCGCATTGAGCAGCAGGTAGCACCATTGAGCACACGTACGGTCGAACGCCTGGAACGGCAAAGTCAGTTCACACTGCACATTCCGGAGGAATGATGGGAAAGCATCCTGGAAGATGAAGCCCCGCTTACGCAGGGCTTCATCTTCTCAGCGTTGGCCTCCCCCGGTCTGGATCCGGGTAAGGGCTTCCCTCGACCATTCGTTGCGCTCCCTCGCTCGGGATGCCCCGGTCTAAGAACCAGGGTTCTGGCCCTGGTCCGGCCTGTTTTAAATGACGAAGCCCCGCTTGCGCAGGGCTTCATCTTCTCAGAGTTGACCGACTAGGGCTCGAACCTAGACTCTTCTGAACCAAAATCAGACGTGTTGCCAGTTACACCATCGGTCAGGAACAGCTTTCGGCTGCTTACGCAAGCTTTCGGCGGTGCAAATTTAACAAGATCCGGGAAACGCAAATAGAGCACCCATCCGGACTTTGGTATTTTCGCCTCCCGCCCCGTTCTGACGGCACCCTGCCGCCGGAGGGGGAATTAACGCACCGCACCCGACCTCATGGAATTCAAGAAGTTGAACATCATCACCGGTTGGCTGGTGTTCCTGGTGGCCGCCTACACCTACATCGCCACCATCGAACCCACCAGCAGCTTCTGGGACTGCGGCGAATTCATTGCGACCGCCTACAAATTGGAAGTGGGCCACCCCCCGGGAGCCCCCCTGTTCATGATCCTGGCCCGGGTGGCCAGCGCCTTTGTAGGCCCGGAGAACGTACCTGTGGCCATCAATACGCTCAGCGCCCTGGCCAGTGCGTTCACCATCCTCTTCCTTTTCTGGAGCATTACGCACATGGCCTACAAGCTGGCCACGCGCGAAGGCCGCGAACTGAACATGGGCGGTATCATCGCCGTACTGGGCAGCGGCATCGTGGGGGCCCTGGCCTACACCTGGAGCGACAGCTTCTGGTTCAGCGCGGTGGAAGGCGAGGTGTACGCGTTGTCCAGCTTCTTCACGGCCATTGTGTTCTGGGCCATCCTGAAGTGGGAGAGCGAGGCCGACCAGGCCCACAGCACCCGCTGGCTGATCCTGATCGCCTACCTCATGGGCCTCAGCATCGGCGTGCACCTGCTCAACCTGCTCTGTATCCCGGCCATTGCCTTCGTGTACTATTTCAAGCGGTACGACGTCACATTGCGCGGCATCATCACCACGTTCATCGTTTCAGCAGTGATCCTGGGCGCCATCCAGGCGGTGATCATCCCGGGTATCGTGCGCACGGCCGGCTGGTTCGAGCTGTTGTTCGTGAACGACCTCGGCATGCCCTTCAACACCGGCAACCTGGTGTATGCCCTGCTCCTGATCGGCGCCATTGTCTGGGGCCTGATGTGGACACAGCGCAACCAGAAAGTACTCTGGAACACGGTGATCCTGGGCGTGAGCGTGATCCTGGTGGGCTACAGCACCTATGCCATGATCGTGATCCGGAGCACGGCCAATCCGCCCATCGACGAGAACAACCCGGAGAACGTGTTCAACCTGTTGAGCTACCTCAACCGCGAGCAGTACGGCGACCGTCCCTTGCTGATGGGTCAGTTCTGGGACTCGCCCTACGCCGATGAGCGCAAGGACGGCACACCCGTGCACACCGCGACGTACCTCGTGGAAAAGGACGGCCGGCCGGTGAAGAAGTTCTACGATCGCTGGAGCGCCGCCCACTTCATCGAGGAGAACCCCGGCCACGAAGTGACCCACGCCTACATCGTGACCGACCCGCGCAAGGGCACCGAGGTGGTCTATGACGCGGACTTCACCATGCTGTTCCCGCGCATGTACAGCAACCAACAAAGCCATACCGGGGCCTACAAGGACTGGAGCGATTTCAAGGGCACCCCGATGCGCACGACCGACCGGGAAGGAAAGCCGACCATCATCTGGAAACCGACCATGGTGGAGAACATGCGCTTCTTCTTCCGCTACCAGATGGACTGGATGTACTGGCGCTACTTCATGTGGAACTTCGCCGGACGCCAGAACGACGTGCAGGGCCATGGCAACATCATGGACGGCAACTGGCTGAGCGGTATCAAGGCCATCGATGCCGAACGTCTGGGGAACCAGGACCAGCTTCCATCAAGTCTTACGCGGAACAAGGCCATGAACAAAATGTTCCTGCTGCCTCTGATCCTGGGGCTTATCGGCATGCTGTACCAGTTGGTCCGCCATCTGCGCGATTGGAGCGTGGTGATGTTGCTCTTCTTCTTCACCGGTGTGGCTATCGTGATCTACCTGAACCAGACACCTTACCAGCCGCGTGAGCGTGATTATGCCTACGTGGGCTCGTTCTACGCGTTCGCCATCTGGATCGGATTGGGCGTGTTCGCGCTGTACGATGCGGCCCGTACGCTGACCACCCGCGAGCTGGGCATTACGGCCGGCGCTGCGTTCGGTCTCGGACTGCTGCGCCTTGTGTTGGATGGTGATGATGGACATGGAGTATCCTATGCCATACTGTACATCGCCACGGTGGGCGTGGGCAGTGTGGCCTTGTTCATGCTGCTGGGCAAGGTGTTGCGTAACGACGGCGCATTGGCCACGTTGGCCACCTTGCTGGGCCTTGGCGTGCCGGTCATCATGGTGGCCGAAGGCTGGGACGACCACGACCGGAGCAACCGCACACCTGCCCGCGATCTGGCCGCCGACTACCTCGAGAGCTGCGCACCGAACGCCATCCTGTTCACGAACGGCGACAACGACACCTTCCCGCTCTGGTACGCCCAGGAGGTGGAAGGGATCCGGACCGACGTACGCGTGGTGAACCTGAGCCTGCTGAACACGGACTGGTACATCGACCAGATGCGGCGCAAGGCATACAACAGCGAGCCCGTACCGTTCGGCATGGCACCGGAGAAATACCGCCAGGGCACGCGTGATGTGGTCGCCATCATCCCGCAAGGGCGTGAGGGGTACAAGAACCTGAAGGAGATGATGGCCTTTGTGGAGAATGACCGCAACATGCAGGTGCTCTTCCAGCGCGGCGTGAAGGACGCGTGGTTCCCCACGGACAAGTTCAGCCTGCCGGTGGATAGTGCGATCGTGTTCGGCAACGGCACGCTGAGCGCCAAGGACACCAACTGGGTGAGCTCCTTGAACTGGCAGGTGAAGCGCCAGGTGCTGCTGAAGAACCATCTGATGGTGCTTGACCTACTGGCGAACAATAACTGGGAACGCCCCATCTACTTCGCGGTGACCACCGGACCGGACAGCTACATCAACCTGCAGGACCACTTCCAATTGGAGGGCCTCACCTACCGCTTGGTACCGGTCTACAGCCCGAACCGCAATCCGAACCTGAACGGCCGTGTTGCCACCGATGTGATGTTCAGCAACGTGATGGAGAAGTTCCGGTGGGGCAATATGGAGACCGAAGGGGACATCTACCTCGACGAGAACATCCTGCGCATGACCACCAACCTGCGCCTGCAACTGAGCAGCCTTGCCGAAGCGCTCATTGACGAAGGCCGCAAGGATGAGGCCCGCAACGTTCTAGATCTCTCGCTGGAGAAGATGCCCGAGCGCAACGTGCCTTTCGACCGGATCCTGCTGCCCACGGTGGAGGCCTACTACGCGACCGGGGACACGGCCAAGGCGGACGCCCTGAACGAGCGGATCTTCGAGATCATGGAGGAGAACCTCACCTGGCTGCTGAGCCTGGAGGACCGGTTCGTGAAGCCGTTGGAACAGGAAATGGCGATCACCCACGCGGTGATGGGCCGCTTGGAGACCGTGGCCAGCCCTGAACTGAAGGCCCGCCTTGCGGACCGCATGGAGACCATGGACGCGTTAATCCAAGGTCGTGAACAGGGTGGCAAGCGGACCACGCGGATGCGCTTTTAGGAAAGGCCATGTACCTCCATCGGATACCCGAACTGGTCAAACCCCTGTTCGGTGATCTGTTGTGGCGCATGCCGACCACGGAACGCGTGATCTACCTCACGTTCGATGATGGACCAACGCCCGGGGTGACGGACCGGGTCCTCGACATCCTGAACGCCCACCAGGCAAAGGCCACCTTTTTCTGTGTTGGGCGACATGCGGCATCGGAGCCCACGTTGATCGAACGCATGCGCAACGAGGGCCATGCCCTTGGCAACCATACATGGGAACACCTTGATGGATGGCGCACCCCCACCATGACATACCTGAGAAGCGTGCTCAAGGGACAGCCATTCACCGGTAGCGATCTCTTCAGGCCGCCCTATGGCCATTTGACCCGTGAGCAGGCCCATGCCTTACGCGCCCGCTACAAGGTGGTGATGTGGGACATCCTGAGCGCGGATTTCGATCCAGCATTGACAGCGGACCAATGCGAACGCAACGTGATGACGCGGTTACGACCGGGTTCGATCATTGTGTTCCACGACAGCCTGAAGGCCTGGCCACGGCTGCAAGGCGCACTACCGCGTGTTCTGACCCAGGCCGCCGACGATGGATATCGGTTTGAAGCACTTCCGACGGCTTGAACGACTACTGGAGCACCGCGGTCACCGTCCACTCGTTCCTGCGGTTCTCGGCATGTTCCTCCTCGGTACATGAAACGCCTGCCACACAGTGGTTGCGCGGCCGTTCACTGCCAAACCCTTTGGCCACGACACGTTCCTTGGGCACCCCCTTGGCAACAAGGTGGTCCACGATAGCCTGCGCCTGTTTCTGTGTGATGGACAGGTTCGCCGCAGCATCACCACGGGTATCCGAGTGCACGGCGATCTCCAACTTGAGCGCCGGGTTGACCAACAGTCGTTCCGCGAACGCGTCCAGTTCGGTACGGGCGAGCGGGTCCAAATTGGTGCCGCCCGTAGACCAGCGCACATAACGGAACGCCACGGGCACGCCCACCTCCACCGGCTCGAAGCGCAGTTCGCGCACCTCGTTCAAGTCGATGATGCCTTGCTTCATACCCACTGTGGAAACAGGTACGCTCTGGCTGAAATAACCGGGCTTCTCGATGAGCACCTCGAACTCCTCATTGCTCGCCAGTCGCATGCTGAAGTCACCACCATCGGTGGATCGGAAGGTCTCGGAGAAAAAGCTGCTGAGGTTGACCACGCTGAGCGTCGCACCAGCCAGGAAGCCCGGCTTGTCCTTGACCCGCAGTACGCCGCGCAACCACACGCCCGCATCGGGCACGAGATGAATGTCGCGGGAAATGATCTGCTGCCGCTCAATGTCCTCCGTACTGAGATGCTGTTCGGCCTCATAACGGCCCTTCATGCGGGCCACAAGCTTGTACTCGCTCTTCCTCTGAACCGCGAATGAATACTCGCCGCGCCCGTCGGTGCGGGTGGACGCGATCAACGCACCGTTCTCGTCGTATAGCTCCACCTCCGCATCCACGACAGGTGTTTCGTATTCATCATCAATGACCAGGCCCGTGCAGAGGTAGCGCTGCTCGAGGGGCGCGAGCATACTGAAGGCATAAATATCATCGTCACCCACACCGCCCGGACGATTACTGGTGAAATAACCGCGTGACCCAGTGGCGTCGATAATGAACCCGAAATCATCCTTCGGTCCATTGACAGGAGCACCCACATTGATCACCCCGGAATACGCACCACCCGTACCCGGAAGGGAGGCGTACACATCCAATCCACCAAGTCCGGGATGACCATTGCTGGCAAAGAACAAGGTGCCATCCGCTGCAACGAAGGGGAAGGACTCATTGAACGGTGTGTTGATGGCCGGGCCCAGGTTCTCCGGCTCGCTCCATTGGCCTCCCTGCTCCTTACATACATAGATATCCGTGCCGCCATATCCCCCAGGCATGTCGCTCACGAAAAAGAGCTTACGCCCGTCCACGGAAAGGGAGGGATGAGCAATGGACACCTCGCTGTTGTTGTAAAGGAATTGCTCCAGCTCACCCCAATCATCGCCGGTGCGCCGTGCCTTGTAGATGGCCAGCCGGGTGACACCGTTGCTGCTTCGCTCAGAGCGGCCCTTGAAATAGCTGTTCCGGGTGAACCAGAGCACATTTCCGGACAGGTCTGCTGTTGCCGGTCCCTCGTGGTACTTCGAGTTCACCTGGCCTTCCAAGGGCCGCGCATCGGCCAGCCCCCCATCAATGCTGACCTTGGCAACGAACAGGTCCAGGAACGGTTGGTCGTTCCACGCGGCGCGGCGTTCCACACCGACCGTGAAATGCCGCGAGGAGGCGAAGATCACGCGGTCGTTGCCCAGCCAGGCGGGTGTCATGTCGCACTGCGGCGTATTGATGGAGAGCGATCGTACTGTGAAGCGCGCTTCGTCCTGTTGGAACTTGCGCGCGAAACCACTGATGTTGCTCCGTGGGGTTGCGCCATCGGTCTGAAGAGTGGCCAGGTAGCGGTCCATCCACTCCTCGGCCTCCTGGTAGCGGCCGTTGCTCTTGAGGGCCTCGGCATATTGGTACAGGTCGTTCGGTTCACGGTTCATGAACTTCACCACGGTGGCGTACCAGCGCTCCGCTTCCATCGTGTCGCCCAAACGCATGCTGCAATCGGCCAGGCGCTTGGTGACATGCTCGTTCACCGCGCCCATTTCAACGGCCTTACGGTACTCTGCTGCAGCACGGGCGTAGGCCATCTGCTGGTAATAGCGATCTCCCTCCCGCACATAGGGGTCCGCATTACCCTGTGCACCAGCATTCAGGAACGCCAGCCAGAACACCAGGAAGAGGGGCCACACACGTGCGTTCATGGTTCAGAAATAACGTGGTGTCACCGTCCGCCCCTTGATGAACCGCAGGTCGTAGTTGATCATGATCTCGTGAGTGCCCGCATTGTAAGCCCCCAGCTTGGTGGTGGTCAGATCGAACGCATAGCCCACACGGAACTGATCATTCACCTGGTACTGGCCGAGCACACCCACCGCATTGCCCACGCGGTACAACATGCCGAACCAGATCTTCTCGCGTAGCAGGAAATTGGCCGTGAGGTCCATGGACATCGGTGAACCTTCGACCAAGCGCAACATGAACGATGGCTTGAACTTCAGGTCACGGGCCACGTCAAGGACATAGCCGCCCATCAGGAAATAGTGGCGTGCCTCGGATACGGTGACCACACCTTGGGAGCCGCTCTCCTCCACGGAATTCTCCAGGAGCTTGGGTACACTGAGCCCTAGATAGTAACGCTGTGCGTGCCAGTACAGACCGAACCCGAAGTTGGGGAGCACCTTCCCCTTGATGTTCACGTTAGCGGCATCGGGATCAACCGTGGCAAGACCGGCAAGGTCCGCTTGGTAAAGGTTCACACCGCCCTTCAGGCCGAACGCCAGCCGTGAATCACCACCCGTTCGGATGCGGTATGCATAATCACCATAGATGGAGGTCTGCCGGGTGGGTCCCACCTTGTCGTTGATGAGACTGAGCCCCAACCCCATGTTGGCGGCCTTCAGCGGACTGTGCGCGAGAAGGGTCTGCGTGCTGGGCGCACCATCGAGCCCCACCCACTGGTGACGGCTCAGGGCCATTACTGTGAACACATCGGCACTTCCTGCGTAACCCGGATTGAAGGCCAGGGTGTTGAACATGTACTGCGAGTACAGAGGGTCCTGCTGTGCCGCCAGTGGAACGGCGAACAGCATGCACCATGCGATCAACCAATTGCCGGGTGTGCGAACTGCGCTCATCGGATCAGGTAGATAAAGCCGGTGAGCGCTTCCTTGCCATTGCCCAGGTCCAGCACATAGTAATACGTGCCTGCCGGGGCATTGCCTGCGGGAACGGCGTTCGGCGAGGTGCCGTCCCACACGGTGTTCACATTGTCGTAGCCGTTGGCCTCGTAGACCTTGCCTCCCCATCGATTGAAGATCACGAGGTTGTTGCCAGGGAATCCCTCGATGCCCGGGATCAGCAGCTGTTCATTCACATTGTCGCCATTGGGCGAGAACGACTGTGGCACAAAGACATCATCATTGAACGTGCATGGGCTCGTTCCGCTGATCACACTTGTACCGCAAGCCTGCGCATCGGACAGCGCGAGCTCGAAGGGCTGGGAGGTTGGCACCGGATCACTGATGAAGGTGTAGGGGTCACCCGGGACGATCGTCCCTGGCACCCCGGAGACCACATACGTGGAGGTATCCCCTTCGTCGATGCTGAACGAGATGACATAGGTGCGGTCGCGCTCGATACACGTCAGCGTGAGGTCCACGATCCGCGGCGTGGTGATCACCAGCACCTTGACCAGGGCCGTTGCAGTGCCGCATCCGGCCACGGTAACGGTGTACCGGTAGAGATACTCGCCGGGTGGCAACAAGGTGGTGTTCACAGTGCCATTGCTCAAGGCCCCGGAACCTGAAACGTCCTCCCACGATCCGCCCGCCTGAGGCGTGCCGTTCAATCCATTGAAAAGCACCAGCGCGGTCACCGTATCACAGGACACGATCTCTCCGTTCAGGCCAGCGTTGGCCGGCTGAGCGATCGATATCGCGAGCACGGCCGTAACGTCCGGGCATGCAGCATTGCCAAGCAAGGTGTAGGTATAATTCCCGGGGTCATCGATGGCCGGGTTGAACGATGAACCGTGCGGCAGGCCCTGAGGACCGGTCCAGGTGCCACCCGGTTCGGGTGATCCGGACAACTGCGCGATCAACGAAATGGGTCCGGAGGTGCTACATACCGGCAACGCACCTCCGATACCGGCATCCGGGAAGTCACTGATGGTCACCACCACGGTGGCGCTCAAAGTGCCACAACCTGGATCGGAAACGGTATAGGTGAAACCTGCGATGGTGCCAGCGGACAGCAGGCTGGCGTTCAGCACCCCCTCGGGCAACAGCGCACCGGTCCCCATCTGGTCCACCCACGTCCCACCAGGGGTCGGTGTACCGGCCAACGCGTCGAACAAGGCGTAGTCGGTGTCCGAGCCACACACAGTGACGCTACTGTCAGCTCCGGCACTGATGCCATTCCCAACAGTAACGGTGACCACACTGCTAACGGAAGCACACGGGCCATTGGCCGCAATGGTGTAGCGGAACGGCCAAGTACCCGTGCCTGCCACCGCAGGGTCGAACGTGCTACCCGACAAGGCTCCGGAAGTGTTCAGGTCCGTCCATATCCCGCCCGTTTGCGGCGTACCCCCCAGCTGGGCGAACAGGTCAATGGGGGCCTGGGTAACGCATGCCTGCACTGTTGCATCCTGTCCCGCATTGCCAGCAGCGATCAGTACGACCGTAAGCTCGGCGAAAGCGTCGGAACAAGGCGTGGCACCCGCCAGGGTATAACGGTACACACCTGGAAGATCACTGCCGGGATCGAAGAAGGACCCGTGTGCCGACCCACCCCCGGTGACGAAGGTCCAGGAGCCTCCCGGTTGGGGATTGCATGCCAGAGCCGCGAACATGTTCACCGGGGCCTGGCTGGAACAGATCGTGAGCGTATTGTCACAGCCCGCGTTCGGCGCCTGCGGCTCGGTCACGTTCACAAAAGCATCGTCATTCGGACAAGGAAGTTGGCCGGTGATGCGGTACCGGTAGATACCAGGGCTATGGATGGCAGGGTTGTAAATGTTCGCATGGGGCACGTTTCCGCCGGTCACATACACCCAGGTCCCTCCCGTTTGGGCATTGGGGCCGAGCAACAGGAACATGTCCACCGGACCATCGGTGGAACAGACGTTCAGGTTCGCATCCGCGCCAGCATTCGCTGCAGGAACGACCTGGACATTCACAATGGCGGTATCCGCAGGACAGCTTCCAACACCGGGCACCACATATCGATAGGCGCCCGGATCATTGGTGGCAGGAAGGAACGTGCCCGAATGTGGAGCAAACGCTGGCGTGAGCCAGAAGCCCCCACCATCCGGGGCGCAGCCCAGGCCTGTGGCCAAGGCAATGGGCGGCGATGTGGAGCAAACGTTCAACGAACCGTCGCAACCCGCGTACGGTCCATCGAGGACCGTGACGATCACACGACCCGTATCGGGGTCGCACTGGGCGGAAGCGCTCAGCACGTAATCGAATTCCCAAGTGGACCCCGGCGCTACACCGGATGTATTGAACACGGCACCGATGAGCCCGCCACTATTATCCAAATCGGACCAAACGCCACCCGCCTGGGGCGTTCCACCAAGGGAGGCGAACAGATCGACCAATTGTCCCTGACATGCGTTCAAAACAGCATCATCTCCTGCGTTCAGGGCTGGCGCCAGGTTCACGATGACCTGGGCTGAAGCGCCCGGGCAGGGACCCGAACCGGCAACGCTATACGTGAACGAGTAGTTGCCGGGAGGAACACCGAAAGCATCCCATACGTCGCCGTTCAACACCCCTTGTCCGGAATTATTCGTCCAGATGCCACCCGTAGTGTAGCTGCCGCCCAGGCCTGGGAACAAGGCGATGGCCTGCTCATCGATACATGCAGCAATGGCTCCGTTCGCTCCGGCCGAAGGCGCCAGCACACGTGTGATCGAGACTTGTGCCGTGGCGGTGCCACAAGGCGGAGTGCCGGTCACGGTGTATACGAACGCTCCTGAGCCCTCGACCGCCGGGTCATAATTCGGACCATGTGGCACCCCGCCCAGGGTCCAGGAGCCACCCCCATCAGGGATGCCGCCTAGTAATGTAATGAGCTCCACCACACCCTGCGATGAACAGATCTGCACGGCAGTGCTGGTGCCTGCCTGAGGCGCCTGGTTCTGCACAACGGTCACTGTTGCTGAATCGCTCTCACATGGCGCGATGCCGGTCACCCGATAGCGATACACCCCCGGCTGGGAGATCCCTGGAGAATACTGACCGGAAACGGTATTGCCCGATGGACCTATCCATGTGCCACCGGCCTGCGGCGTGCCACCGAGCACACCGAACAATTGGAACGGCGGTTGATCGCTGCAGATCACCGAGGTGCCGTTACCACCGGCATCCGTGGCTGTGTTCTGGATGACCGTTACACGGGCCGTATCGTTGGTGCAAGGCAAATTGCCCTGCACCACATAGGAGTAGACACCGGCCTGGTCCTGGCCGGGGATGTACACGCCGGAGTGCAAGCCCAAGGCGGGTGTCAGCCAGAAACCATTATTCTGAGGGGTACCACCGAGGATGCCGAACAGGCTCACTGGCAGGTCATCGCTGCACAGCGTAAGAAGTCCATTGAAACCTGCTGTTGGGCTAGTGTTGATCACCACACCAACAAGCGCTTCATCATTAATGCATGGTGGCAGGCCCGACACCGTATAGATGTACACATCGGATTGATCGACCGAGGGGAGGATGATACCGGAGTGCACACTGTTGTCGGACTGGCGCCTCCAGGTACCTCCGGGCTGCGCATTGGGACCCAACAACGGAAACAGGTTCACCGCACCACCGGTATTGCACAAGGTGATGCTCGCATCGTTGCCGGCGAGTGGAGCTGGGTTGACCGTAACGGTCAGCGTAGCGCTCGCCTCAGGGCACGCACCAACACCGGACACGGTGTAACGGTAAGTACCCGGGGCGGTTGTGCCCGGTGCAAAGATCCCATCCATGATGGTGGTGGCAGGGAGCGGTCCACGCCAGGTGCCGTTCAGCGCTGGGCTGCAACCTAACTGGGACACCATGGAGAAGGGAAGGTCCGATGAGCAACGCACGATGGCATTACTGCATCCCGGATCCGCTTGTGAACTCACGCTCACCGTCACCGTACTGCCGACCGACCCGCAGGAGTTGGTCACTGTATACGTGTACAGACCGGGTGTGCTAATTCCTGGCTGGAACAGTCCACTAAAGGTCGCAGTGGAAGGCGCAGGGCCGGTCCATGTACCTGAGGGGTCGGGGTTGCCGCCCAGTGCCGTGATGAGGTTCACCGTGGGACCACCCGCGCACAGGGTCAGTGTCCCCGAAGTACCGGCATTCGGAGAGGGGTCCACGAACACGAATACCGAGGCCGTGTCGTTGCCGCACGGGGTGGTGCCCTGTACGATGTAACGGTACTCGCCTGGCTCGCTCGTTGCAGGCGAAAAGGTGCCATTGCTCGGGCCGGAGGGACCGATCCACGTACCCCCCAACACCTGTGGGGTGCATCCCAGCGCATTCACCAGCAGGAAGGGAAGACCACCACTGCACACGGTGATGCTGGAATTGCAGCCAGCGGAGGCTGCGGGCACCACGGTCACGGTGAGCGAGGCCACCGCAATGCCGCAGGGTGGCTGTCCGGTGACGCGGTACTCGTAGATGCCCTGCACATCAAGCCCCGGAACGAAGGTGGCGCTGTGGTTCTGGCCACCAAAGCTCCACGAACCGCCCGGGTCGGGGTTGCCACCGAGCAGGGCCGTCATGTTGAACGGCGCTCCATTGGAACACACCACGGTGGAAGCAGGAGTGCCGGCAAAGGGCGCCTGGACCTCTGTGACCGTCACCGCGGAGAACACCGCCGTACACGGGGGTGCCGCGTTCACGACATAGTAGAATACACCCGGATCATTGATGGCCGGATTGTAGGTGCCGGAGAACGGTGGACCGGTCGGGCTGTTGCGCCGCCATTGCCCCCCGGTAGCCGGGTTGCCGCCGAGGAAGGGAAAAAGCTGGATGGCCGTATCGCTGCAGGTGATGGCATTGCCGTTAGTTCCCGCGTTCGGCGCCAGTTGCACGTTCACCGTCACCTGGGCCGAATCCGAATCGCAGCCCACGATGCCCGCAAGGCGATAGCGGAACACATAGCTTCCCGGGGCCACCAACGAAGCGTTGAAGAACTGGCCGGATACGGCACCGGTCCCACCGAGATCGATCCACACCCCACCTGGCTGCGGTGATCCGCCCAATCCATTGAAAAGGTTGACCGCGCTGTTGCTTCCACAGGCCGGCAACGTGCCGTTACTTCCAGCATCCAACAGTGGTGCGATCGTCACACGCACCACCGCCTGATCATCTCCACATTGACCGATGCCGGGCACCGTGTAGGTGAAGTCATAGTCGCCTGAAGGAAGACCGAGCGGACTGAAGAGGTTCCCGCTCAATTGCACCGTGTTGTCATCATCGTTCCAGGTCCCCGTCAGGTCCGGATTGCCCGTGAGCCCGATGAACAGGTCCACGGAGGTTGTGCCCTGGCATACGGTGATCGTACTGCCTGTCCCGGCGTTCGGAGCCTGGTTCACCGTGGCGGTCACCGTGGCCGATGCGTTGGAACAGGGGGCCGTGCCGGGAACGGCATAGGTGTATGCTCCCGGGATGGATGTTCCCGGGATGAACACACCGGAACTCGGACCCGAGGGTCCCGTCCAAACACCCCCATTGTCGGGCGAACCTCCCAGTTGGCTGAAGAGGTCCACGGGACCATCGGTGGAACAACGGGTGAAAGAGGCACTGGTGCCGGCCGACGGTTGCGTATTCACGCTGACCGTAACAACGGCAGTGGCCGCCAGACAGGGCGTAACACCGGTGACCGTATACGTGTAGCCACCCGGTGCCGACAGGCCCGGGGTGAACGTACCAGAGTGCGAAGTACCATTGGGCCGGGTCCAGCTGCCCCCTGGATCAGGCGAACCTCCAAGCACATTGATAAGATCGAACTCGGGATCACTGCTGCAGACCAGCACGGATGCGTTCTGTCCTGCCTGCGGTGCCTGGTTCACGAACACGGTCACAAAGGCGCTGTCATTGACACAAGGGGCCGTACCCGGCACCACGTAGGTGTATGCCCCTGGAACACTCGTGCCCGGTGTGAATGTTCCGCTTACAGGAACGTTGCCAGGTGCCAGCCATGACCCTGAACCGCTCGGCGAACCACCAAGGACGGAGATCAACGAAAAGGGCGCATTGGTGCTACACACCGTGATCGTGCCGTTAACCCCGGCATTGGGTGCGATCACCCGGTTCACTTGGACGGATGCACTGGCATTGACACAAGGCGTCGTTCCAGCCACCGTGTAGGTGTACACCCCACCTACTTCACTACCAGGCAGATAGGTGCCGGAGTGTGGCTGGCCGTTGGGACGTGTCCATGTGCCACCGATCTGAGGAGAACCACCGAGATACGTGAACAGGTCAACGGCACCCTGATCGCTGCAAATGGTAAGGCTCCCATTGGTACCCGCCACCGGCGCTTGCACCACGCTTACAGTGACGGTTGCAGTAGCGTTCGTACAGGGAGCCGTTCCGGCCACGGTGTAGGTATAGACCCCGGCGGTCGAAGTGCCCGGCGTAAAGGTGCCCGTGCTGGGACCTCCAGGTCCGGTCCATGTACCGGTGGCATCGGGCGTTCCACCCAGAACCCCGAACAAAGAGAACGGTGCGTTATTGCTGCACACCGTGATCGAACCATTGGTCCCCGCATTGGGGGCGGTGACCACCGAAACGTTCACGACGGCCGTTGCATTCGGACAAGGGCTCAGGCCAACCACCGTGTAGGTGTACGCGCCGGGCGTATCCACCCCGGGGGTATAGGTCGCACCATGAGGTCCGTTCGGACCGGTCCATGTGCCGCCTGCGTTCGGGGTGCCCCCCAACTGTCCAAAAAGACCGAAAGGCGCATCAATGGAACAGCGTACCACGTTGGCGTTCGTACCCGCGTTGGGCGCCGTGTTCACCGCCACGGTGACCGTGGCTGTTGCAGGCACACAAGGCGACTGACCTGTTACCGTGTACGTGTACACGCCGGGAGCACTGGTACCCGGAACAAACGTGCCGGGATGGACCGCACCACCGGGAGCGGCCCATGTACCGCCATTATCAGGCGTCCCTCCCAACACCCCGAACAGCGCAAAGCTTGCATCGGTGCTGCACACCGTAATGGAAGCCGATGTGCCGGCCCGGGGCGCAGTACGCACCGTTATGGAAAGTACGGCCGTTGCATTGGCACAAGGCGCAGTGCCGAGCACCGTGTAGGTGTAGTTGCCGGGAAGATCGACGGCCGGGTTGAAGAGATCGCCGTGAGCACCACCGGGGCCCACCCACGTTCCTCCGGCCGCAGGTGTCCCGTTCAACTGCGCACGCATGCTCAACGGAGCGTCGTTGCTGCACACCACGATGCTGCGATCGATGCCCGCATTGGGAGCCGCCACTTGTGTGACCGTGACCGTGGAAGAACTGGCCAGGCACGGGGCCGTACCAGGCAACGTGTACGTGTAAACTCCTGGTGTGGAAACACCGGGCGTGTATGTTGCGCTGACAACGCCCCCGCCAGGACCGGTCCATGTACCACCCGGCTGTGGCGAGCCGCCTAGAAGCGCGAAGAGGCTGAACGCGGGAACATTGCTGCAGACCGTGGTGGCGCCATTGGTGCCTGCATTGGGGCGCTGGTTGATGGTGACCGTTACAGTGGCAGAGGCAGGCGCACAAGGCGCTGTGCCCTGCACCGTATAGGTATAGATGCCCGCCGGACCTACTGTGGGATCAAGTGTGCCCGAGTGAACGCCACCGCCAGGAGCGGTCCATGTGCCGCCGACCTGAGGTGTACCACCCAGGCTGGCGAACAGGCTGGTCGCTGGCCCATCGCTGCAAACGGTCAATGAACCATTGGTGCCCGCATTGGGTGCCGCGGTGATCGTCACCGTGACCGTGGCAGTGGCATTCGAACAGGGCGACACACCGGCAACACTATACGTGTAAACACCAGCCGGATCACCAGCCGGATCAAAGGTCCCGGAATGGGCCGCTCCCCCGGGTCGGGTCCAAGTGCCCCCGACCTGTGGTGCACCGCCCAAACCGGTAATGAGTTGCACAGGTGCCGCATTGCTGCAGACCGCAAGCGCTCCGTTCGTTCCAGCGTTCGGTGCCTGCACAAGCGTGACCGTCAGCACAGCGCTTGAATCAGGGCAAGGAGCAGGACCGCCGACCGTGTACGTGTAGGTTCCGCTCACATCCGTGGCGGGGTCAAAGGTCTCACCATGTGCCAGGCCACCAGGACCGGTCCACGAACCTCCCGCATCAGGTGTGCCTCCGAGCAATGAGCGCATATTGAACGGGGCCGCGCTGGAGCATACCGTGGTCGATGCGTTCTGCCCCGCATCCGGACCTGTGATAATGAGGGCGGCCCATCCGGCAGCTGTGCCGGAGCCGTCACTTTCCCAAAGGAAGGTCAGGCATCCACTGGGATCAGTGGAGGTGATCGTCTGCCCGTTCAGTGAATTGACGGACGTTCCTTCAGCGATCGGCAGTCCGACAATGGATGTACCGTTGAAGATCCGCAGGCGATCGCCGGGTCCACCGGCCACGTTCCACTGGGTGAACCTGACGGAGGTGAACGGACCAGAACCAGCAGCACCCGATGGGCAGATGGTCACCGTGATAGCCTCGTTGTTCGCGTAGTTCCCTGCGCTTCCTCCGGTATCGAAAAAGCTGCCGCTACAGGACTCGAACGCGGCACCATCGCTTGCAATGAACACCTGGGAACGCACCGTTGATGAACAGCACAAAACCAGTGTGGCAATTGATACGAAGCGAATGAACCAAGACCGGAACCGGCCTTGCGCTGAACAAAACCCCATATGAACTGTGTATCCCAAAGAGGGGACGCAATTTACAGGCCTGCACGACAGGGTTGTCAATAACTGGCCACTTATGAACACACCTACTCGACGAGTCGCCGATTAGGATCGACAGATCGCTTTCGCTCCTGACGCTCAGGGCCTTGCAGGAGCCGCTTCCTTGTTCAGCGTGATGGCCAGCATCAGTTCATGTGTGCCCGCACTGTAATTCCGCAGGTTGGAGGTGATGATGTCATACGAATAGCCGAACTGGAAGGTCTGTTTAAGCCACACACCCACCATGGCCGTGTACGCGTCATTCGTCCGGTATCCGGCTCCCAGCCACAACATCTCCTTATAGCGGACCAGCGCATTGATGTCCAGTTTCATCGGCACCGGTTCCACATACTTCAGCATGAACGAAGGCTCCAATTTCCAATCGGCCCCAAGCTCAAAGCGATAACCTCCGGTCACATAATAGTGGTCCTCCATTACGCTCAGGCTCTCCTCCTGGTCCAGGAAATAGACCTTGTTCTGCAGCAATTGCGGCGCGCAGGCGCCGACCCAGAACCTGGGGTGGTAGAGGTGGAAGGCGAACTTGGCATCCGGCATAAGGTCACCGCGCAGCTGATCATCCATCACCGGATCGTCGGGGGTTTGGAAGGAGATCTTGGACCCATCAATGAGGAACTGGAGCATGCCGACCGAAAGGGACAGGCCCAGACGCAGGTCCGAGGTGATCTGCAAGTGATAGGCGTACGAGGCTTGGAACCCGGTACGCCGCGTGGGGCCCACGTTATCGGTGAACAAGTACGCACCAACGCCCATGTTGCGCCCCAGGTTCGAGGTGCCACTGAGCATGAAGGTGCGCGGGGCGTCCTGTACGCCCACCCATTGGTATCGGTGCGCACTGCGCAGCTCGAACATCTGTCGGCTTCCTGCAACGGCCGGGTTGAACAGGTAATCATTGAAGCGGTACTGCGTCAACTGGGGCAGTTGCTGCGCGTGGGAGACCACACACACAAGAATGACGCTGGCCAGAAGGATAGATCGGCGCATGGTGTGCATGGGGTTATCGGATCACGGTGAGGGGGCCGGTGAACGCATCAGGGAACTGTGGATCGTTGAGCTCGATCACATAGTAGTAGGTCCCCACGGGTACCTGGCCATCCTTGTACCGTCCATCCCAGGGGGTGTTGTAGCCAACACTGCGGAAGAGCTGTTCGCCCCAGCGGTTGTACACCTCCACCTCACATTGGGGGAACAACTCTATGAACTCGATGACCCAGACATCGTTGCGACCATCACTATTCGGCGTGAAGCCCGACGGAATGTCGATGTTCGGGACAACAGTGACCAGGACCGAATCAGTATCCGAGCAACCGTTCGGTGCCACCACGGATAGCACATACCACGTGGTGGAGAGCGGCGATGCGATCGGGTTGGCCACCGATGCACTGCTCAGCAAGGTGTCCGGGGTCCAACTGTAAAGGGTGCCCACAGGACCACCAGGCCCGCCGAGGGTGGCACTGCCATTGAGGAAGATGAACTGGTCCGCACCCGCATCGGCCAATGGAAGCTCAAGCACCTCCACGGAGACCTGGTCCACATCCGTACATGGGCCGTCACTTACGGTCAGCGTGAACACATGCACCCCCGTCGGCAGGTCCGCGAGGCTCAGGATGGCATCCGTGCCGATCACATTCCCTTGATCGTCCGTCCAACTATACTGTACGGCACCGATGCTTGCCGATCCGTCCAACACCACCGCCGGACCATCGCACAACTGTTGATCGGCACCCGCATCCGCGACCACGGTGACCAATGCATCCACCACTACCTGTAGCGGGAACTGGCAACCGTTGGCATCGGTGACCAACAGGTCGTAGGTGCCAGGGAACAGTCCCGTCAGGTCCTCCGCGGATGAACTGTATCCATTGGGGCCGGTCCATGCGAACGAGTAGCTGGTAACACCTCCTGCAACCGAGATGTCGATCGTTCCGTCGCTGGCCGAGGCGCAGCTGGCGGACGACACTTGGTCCACGACCACCGTCAGCGCGGACGGCTCATTGATGGTGAACGTTACACTCGTGTCGCAACCGACCACGTCGGCCACGATCACGCTCCATTGCCCGGCACATAACTGCAATGCCTCTGACTGGCCTTGTCCGTTGGAAGGTACAGGAGCCCATGTGTACGAATAACCGCCGAGCCCGCCAGACGGGACGAGCGAAATGGACCCATTGCAGGCACCATTGCACAGCACATCGTTGACCACTGCATTGGGAAGGATAGGCTGGAATGGCGCGATGGTGAACGCAAACGTGGTATCGCATCCGAGCACGTCCGTGATAGTAACGGTCCGATCATCCGCACACAGTCCAGTTACCTGCAGCGTGCCCTGGCCCGACCCCGGCTCCGGCTGCCATAGCACCGTGTATGGGCCAGTTCCCCCGCTGGGTGCCACTTCTGCCGTGCCATCGCAAGGCCCAAAACAGGTCTCGCCACTGAAAAGGAGACCGGCCTCAATTGCAGCGGGCTGCGTGATGGTGAATGGAAGTGTCACAGCACAACCATTGGCATCCACCACCACCACGGAGTAATCGCCTGCACACAGTTGGGCCACATCGGTCACATCCACAGCCAGCGTATTGCCATTGGGGTCGCTCCAGGTGATCTCGTAGGAAGGCACGCCACCACTAATGGACAATGAGGCTGATCCGTCGCAGGCAGCAAAGCATTGGTTATTGGAAGTGCTCAGGTCCACGACCAGGACCGGCGGATCATCGAGCACAAAGTCGAGGACCAGCGTGCATCCGTTGGCATCCGTAATGGTCACTGACCATGTCCCAGCGCAAAGGGCCTCGACCGTGTCGGTCCCTTGGCCGCTAACGGGGTCAGGGGACCAGCTGTACTGGTAGGGAGCAACCCCTCCGGTCACGGTGACCGTGATCGCTCCATCACAACTCCCATTGCATGAGACCGGGGTTACCACGCCCGATGCGGTAAGCGGCAATGGTTCAAGAATGAGGACAGGGACAACAATGGAACAACCAGCATCATC
>Ga0209985_10000977_pt1 | contig 29487 bp, 19 predicted proteins | sample NOAtaG_FD_187305 | JGI IMG/M metagenome (GOLD analysis project Ga0209985, IMG submission 187305) | Freshwater lake microbial communities from Lake Erie, under a cyanobacterial bloom - NOAA_Erie_Diel6S_1000h metaG (SPAdes) (version 2) | ecosystem: Environmental > Aquatic > Freshwater > Lake ...
TCCGCTTCCGAGGTCCCCTCCTTCGCCGGTGGGACCTGGATGCGCGTGTCGAGGCGCGGGCCCGCCTTGATCTCCTCGCGGAAGAGCTCGTTCATCCGCTCGCCGATGCGCGCCGTCGTCACGACCTCGCCCATCCTCGCGAGCTCCTGCTCGAGCGCGAGGCCGAACTCGGTCGCGCTCTGGAAGCGTTCGTCGCGCCGTTTCGCCGTCGCCTGCCGCACGATCGCGTCGAGCCGGGGCGAGATGCCGGCCGCGAGCGCCGAGGGCGCGGGCGCGGCCTCGTAGACGAGCGCCCGCATCGTGTCGAACTCGGTCTGCTTCTTGAACGGGTGGTGCCCGGCGAGGAGCTCGAGGAGCACGATGCCCAGGGCGAAGACGTCGGCCCGCGCGTCGAGCGGCTCGCCGAGGCACTGCTCGGGCGCCATGTACGCGAACTTGCCCTTGATCGTGCCGGCTTCCGTGCGGGTGCTGTGGCTCGCAGCCTTCGCGATGCCGAAGTCGAGGAGCTTCACGACACCGTCGAAGCTCACCATGACGTTCTGCGGCGAGACGTCGCGGTGCACGATGCCGAGCGGCTCGCCGGTGGACTGATCCACCGCGCGGTGCGCGTGATCGAGCGCATCGGCGACCTGCGCCACGATCTTCAGCGCGAGCGGGACCGAGAGTCCGCCGCGGCTCTTGGCCCGCCGCTGCACCCGCGAGAGCGGCATGCCATTCACCCACTCCATCGAGATGAAGGGCGCGCCCTCCTCCCGTCCGTAGGAGTAGACGTGGCAGATGTTGGGATGCGAGAGCTGCATCACCAGCCGCGCCTCGTCGGTGAACATGTCGACGAAGGTCCGGTCGTTCGCGACGTGCGGCAGGACACGTTTGACCACGACGAAGCGACCGGCGCGGCCGTCTTGCAGCTCGCGCGCAAGGAAGATCTCCGCCATGCCGCCGTACGCGATGCGCCCGAGCAGGTCGAACTTCCCGTAGCGTCCGACCGGGGAGAGGCCGACCAGCGCGCTCAGCGAGACCCGCCGGCCGCCGTGGCTCTCGACGACCTCGTCGGCGTCGTCGAGCTCGAGGACCGTCTCCTCGGCGGGCGGCGCACGACGCTCCTCGATGCCGTCCCACGGCGCGGGCTTGGCCGCCTCTTCGGGGGCAGGCTCCGCCGTGGCTTGCTCGAGCGCCGCGGCGAGGGCCTCCGAACTCCGGATGCGGGTCGGCTGCTCCGAGGCCTCGTCCGCTCGGGGACCGCCTGGAGGCGGGGAGCCGGCCGTCCGCTCGCTCGACATGGGCCGAGGACTATACCGCAACCCCTCGCTTGCCCAGGCTCCGCGCGCGGCCGTCACGCCCTCGTCGCCGGCCCCCCGGTGCCCGCGGAAGGCGCCGGAGCAGGCTCGGAGGAGGTCGGATCGGCGAACTCCGCGGGGATCTGTCCGGCGGAGCTGAGCCGCGCCGTCGACTCGCCGGCCCGCACCAGCGACCACCGCATCAGGGCCGGGGCCACGAGCTCGTTCACCGCGACGATGCCCAGCGTCAGGGCGCCGGCCTCCTCGCCGAACGAGGGGAACGTGCGGGCGAAGAGCAGCGAGAGCGCGATCGCGAGTCCCGCTTGGGGAATGAGGCCGAAGCCGCCCCAGCGCTGCACGCTCTCCGGGGCGCCGGCGATCTTCGCGGCGAGGTAGGTCCCCGACCAGAGGCCGAGGGCCCGGCCGACGATCAGCACCAACGCGGGCAGCGCCACCTGCGGCAGCACGTCGAGGTGGATCGAGGCGCCCGCGACGGTGAAGAAGAGGATGTAGACCGGCAGCGAGGCGTGCTCGAAGGCAGCCCGGAGGCGGTGGCCCGCCCGCGCCACGTTCTCCACGAACATGCCCGCCCCGAGCATCAGGAGCAGCGGATCGAGGTGCACGCGCCGGGCGATCTCGGCGACGACGAGGCAGGTCGCGAGGACGAAGAGGTCGAGCCCACGCTCGCCGACGAGGCGCATCCAGAGCGCGAGGAGGCCTCCGACGAGGGTGCCGATGCCCAGCGACCCGAAGAGCTCCCAGCTCACGTTCGCGGCGGTCTCGCCCGGGTTGGAGGTCCCCGAGAGCACCGCCTGACAGATCGCCGAGACCACCGCGAAGAGCACGATCACCACGAGGTCCGCGAGCACGACGACGCCGAGCACCGTGCGCGCCACCGGTCCGTCGGCGCCAGTCTCGGCGCGGATCGCCACGACCACCGCCGGCGATTGGGCGACGACGACGACGCCCACGACCGCCGAGACCAGCAGCGCCTGTCCGACCGGCATGTCGGCGAGGAAGGAGAGTTCGCTCCGCACGAGGAACGTGAGCGCGCCGAGCAAGGCCGCGGTGCCGAGCACTGCGATGGCCGAGATCCAGGCGATCGAGCGCAGCAGCGGCCGCATCGCCTGGAAGTCCATCTCCGAGCCGGCGGTGAGCGCGATGAGCGCGATCGCCACACCGTTCACGAGGCCCATCCCCGAGACGGTGTGCGCCGGCAGGAAGTCGAGGAGCGCCGGGCCCGCGAGCATCCCGGTCGCGAGGTAGCCGGTCAGCTTGGGCAGGCCGATCAGCGCGACGAGCCGCCCCATGAAGAGCGCGGCGAGCAGCACGAAGCCCACGCCGACGGTCAACCCTGCGGCGCGCAGGCGCAGGTCATCCTCGGCGCCGCCGAGCGAGGTCGAGGCCTGCATCAGCCCGAGGACGGCGACGAGCAGCACGACGCGGCGGACCGTGTTCACGGCTCCTCCTGTCCGGCGCTCGCAGGCGGGTCCTGATCCGGCCGCGCGCGCAGCTCCGCTTCCCGCCGTTCGATCACCACGTAGCCGTCCTCTTCCGGTGCCTTCGGGGCTTCGGGCCCCGGGCGCGGGAGCGCGAAGCGAACGAGGACCTCCGCGACGATCGATCCGCCGATCACCGCCGTGACGATCGCCTGGATCGCCTGGCTCTCGTAGAGGGTCTGCGCCGCCACGACGAGCGCGATCGCGAGCTGGCCCATCGGCGCGAGGACGAGCTCGCGGTCCGGCGTCGTGGCGAGCGACTCGGGCCGGGCGGATGCCGGCAGGCGCCGCGCCAGCTGCGCGCCGAGGGCACGGCCCGCGAGCCGTGCGGCGACGAACGCCACGAGCAGCATCCAGCCGAGCGGGGCGCCGATGTGCCAGAGGGCTCCAGCGATGGTGAGGAACACGAGGTAGATCGGACGCTCGAGGCGGGTGAACGCCGCCTCGAAGGCGGCCTTGTCGCCGCCCGGGAAATTGCGCAGCACGAGGCCGGCGAGGAAGCAGACCACGAGCGGCGAGATCGAGGCGTAGCCGGCGAGCCCGGCGGTGAACGCGACCGAGCCGAGCAAGAGCGAGATCCGCTCGCCGGTCGACTCGGCGGTCAGCAGCGCGAAGTGCACCACGAGGCCGAGGGTCGCGGCCATCCCCAGCGTCACGAAGAGCCAGCCCACGCCCGGCAGCTGCCAGTCGTGATCGTGGGTCGGCCGCAGCCACGCGGACAGGATGACGAGCGCGAGGACGCCGAAGACGTCGTCGAGCACTGCGATGGTCGCAGCCAGACCGGGACGCCCCTCGCCGCGCGGCTCCACGCGGGCGCTCACGACCGGCGCGGAGAGGGCGCCGGCGAGGCCGATCAGGCACGCATCGCGCGCGAGCGTCTGCCATCCGCTCCCCGTCGCGAGCGCCTCGTGCTCCACGAGGCCTGAGCCCCAGAGGAGCGCGCCCGCGGCGGCGGTGACGAGGACGAACGGAAACGAGGTGAGCAGGAGGACGACCGAGCCCGTGCCCCGCGGGACCTGCTCCATCGAGCGGGCCTCGAACTGAAAGCCGGTGTGGAAGCCGATCCAACCGAGCCCGAACTGGAGCAGCGGGGTGATCGAGCCGAGGACCCGATCGCTGAGGACGTCCACGCCGGGCGCGTGCAGGAGTAGCCCGAGCAAGGCGAAGGGCAGGCCGCTCGCGGCGATGTGCGTGACGCCGAGGCGCTCCTCGAGGCGTCGCACCCCGGGCTGACCGACGAGCCACGCGAGCGCGAGGAGGCCGAGCAATCCGAGCAGGGTCCGCAGCACCTCGCTCGGCGTCGGCTCGGCCGCGGGGGGCTCGGGGGCCGCCTCCGGGTTCGCGGACGACGCAGCGGGGACGCTGCCCGCGTCGCCGCCGGCCGGGCCGCTCTCCTCGCGCCCCACGGCCGCGTCGAGCCCGCCCGCGTCGAGCTCGCCCGCGTCGAAGGCGCCCGCGTCGAAGGCGCCCGCGTCGAGACCGCCTCCGTCGATGCCCGGGGTGCCGCCGTCGACGCTGCCCGCCTCGACGCTGCCTGCGCTGGTCCCGGCGTCTGCGTCGCGGCGACCGGCCCCCGCTTCGGGGACCCCGGCGTCGGCCGCGGCGCCTGGGGCACCGGGCGCAGGCGCCGGAGCGGGCCCCGGCGGCTGCGCACCCGCTTCGGCCGCCAGCACGGCCAGGAGCAGCGCGCACCAGCCCGCCCCGAGGGCAGCCGCCGTCCGCGACACGGCGGCTCAGCTCGCGCGGCGCGCGAGGTAGTCGATGAGGTCGATCTTCGTGACCACGCCGACGATGCGCTGCTCGTCGGTGACGATCGCCATGCGGGCGCCGCCGAGCAGGCTCTGCAGGTTCTCGATGCTCGTGCGGGGCGAGCAGGTCGCGTAGTCGCTCTCCACGATGCCGCCGATGGCCGAGTCGAGCGAGTGCTCGCCCGAGACGAGGTAGCGGAGCAGGTCGACCTCCGCGACCGCGCCGATCAACGCGCCGCCCTCGCTCGCCGGGGCGACGACCGGCAGCTGGCTGATGCCGTGGGCCTTCATCCGGCCGATCACGTCGCGCACCCGGTCGTGGGGCGAGGCGGTGATGATCTCCTCGGACTTGCTCTTGAGGAGCTCCTGCACGACGCCGAGGCCGGTGTTCTCGAGGAAGCCGTTCTCGCGCATCCAGTCGTCGTTGAAGATCTTGCTCAGGTACTTCGCCGCGCTGTCGGCCAGCACCACGAGGATGTTCTCCCTCTTCTGCGTCTGCCGCGCGTACTTCAGCGCGCCGGCCACCGCCGCGCCGCAGCTGCCGCCGACGTAGAGCCCCTCGAGCCGCACGAGCTCGCGGGTCGTCAGAAAGCACTCCTTGTCGTCGACCCGCACGATCTCGTCGAGGATCTTCAGGTTGATCGTGCTCGGGAAGAAGTCCTCGCCGATGCCCTCGACCTTGTAGGTGAAGGGCTTGGTGACGCGGCCCGACTTCACGAAGTCGTAGTAGAGCGAGCCGACCGGATCGACGCCGACGATCTGGATCCCGGGCTTCCTCTCCTTGAGGTACTTGCCGGTCCCGCTGATCGTGCCGCCGGTGCCGAGCCCGGCGACGAGCACGTCGAGCTCGCCGCCCGTCTGCTCCCAGATCTCCGGCCCGGTCGAGCCGTAGTGACCCGCGGGGTTGTCGAGGTTGTGGTACTGGTTCGAGTAGAAGCAGTTGGGGGTCTCGGCCGCGAGCCGCTTGGCGACCTGGTAGTACGAGCGCGGGTCGTCGGGCTCGACCGCGGTCGGGCAGACGACGACCTTCGCGCCGAACGCCTTGAGCGAGGAGATCTTCTCCTGGCTCATCTTGTCGGGCATCACGAAGATGCACTTGTAGCCACGCACCGCCGCGGTCATGGCCAGCGCCGCGCCCGTGTTGCCGCTCGTCGCCTCGATGATCGTTCCGCCCGGCTTCAGCTCCCCGCGCCGCTCGGCCTCGTCGACCAGGTGCAGCACCATGCGGTCCTTCATCGAGCCCGCGGGGTTCAGGTACTCGCACTTGACGTAGATGTTCGCCGGCACGTCGGCGCCGAGGCGGTTGAGCTTGACGATCGGGGTGTGGCCGATGGCGCCGAGGATCGAGGGCAGGGCGCCCTTCATCAGGGAGGTCGTCGTCATGGGGTCTCCGGGGGCTCCGTCGTGGAGCGTGCGCGGCACCGCGGCCGGCCGGCGACTCTTATCCGAGCCGTCCCGCGCCGCCATGTGTCTGTGAGGTTTCGCGGCCGTCCCGCGCCGCGCCGAGGCAAAGGAAACATCGTCTGCATCGCTCTTGACCATAGCCGGTCGCGATCCGCAGAATTCCGGCCCCAGGAACCGAGCGCCCGTTGGTCCAGAAGAGTCTCCTCCTCGTCGACGCCGATCCGCGCTCGCTGCGCGTGCTCGACGTCAGCCTCCGCACCGCGGGCTACGAGCTCGCGTCGTGCGGGGACGTCGAGGCGGCCCTCGCACGCATCGCAGCCTCGCCCCCCGATCTGCTCCTGCTCGACACCCGGCTCCCCGGCGCTTCCGGCTTCGAGCTCGTCGAGGCGGTCCGCAAGAACCCCGCCTCGGAGCGGATGCCCATCATCATCCTCTCCAGCGACACGAGCGTGGAGAGCAAGGTGCGCGGCCTGAAGCTCGGGGTCGACGACTACCTCACCAAGCCGATCTACCTCAAGGAGATCCTCGCCCGGATCCAGCTCGCGCTCTCCCGCGTCGAGCGCGACTCGCTCGCTCGGCGCGGGCCGAGCGGCAAGACCCGCCTCACCGGCTCGCTCGCCGACATGGGGATCGTCGACCTGCTGCAGACGATCGACCTCGGCCGCAAGAGCGGCGCGCTCGAGCTCCGCGCCGGAGACCGGCGGGGCGAGGTGTCCTTCCGCGAAGGGCAGGTCCTCGACGCCCGGCTCGGTCCCCTCCGCGGCGAGCGGGCCCTCTACCGCATGCTGCTCTGGAGCGACGGGGAGTTCGCCATCGACTTCCGCGGCGTCACCGACGCGCAGCGGGTCGCGGTCCCGACCCAGGGCCTGCTCATGGAGGGAATGCGCCGGCTCGACGAGTGGAGCCGCCTCACTGCGCGCCTGCCTCCGCTCGATGTCCCGCTCGACGTCGACGTGTCCGCGCTCCGCGACCGACTCACGGAGGTGCCCGACGAGGCCAACCCCCTGCTCTGCCGGATCGACGGACGCCGCTCGGCGCTCGCGGTCCTCGACGCGACCGAGGCCGACGACCTGGTCACGCTCGACCTCCTCGCGACGCTCTGTGAGGGTGGGATCCTGCGGCCCGTCGGGGCGGTTCAGGATCGTGCGAGCCCTGACGGCGGCGCGCTGCACGCGCCCGGGCCGCGCACGTCTAGGCAAACCACCACCGCCGCCGCCGCCCCGCCCGCAGGGGCGGCCCTGCCGGCCGCGAAATCTGGACAGGAGCCCTCCAGCACATCGGCGCAGACTGTGTCGCCCACCGGCGGCACGGCGCCTGCTTCCGAGCCGACATCGGCCCCGAGCGGGCGCGAAGCCGTGACGAAAGTTGGTCCGGCGAGCTTCCCACCTCCGGCCTCCACCCCCAAGAGCACGCTCATCGGTCTGGGCTTCGACCCGGCCACCCTCCTGACGGCCGTCGGCGCATCGAGCGCCGGGGGCCCCCGACCTCCCGGCCCCGCCAGCGACGACGAGGATCCCATGTCGAAGAAGAAGCGCAAGAACCGCAGCGGCTCCGAACAGCGCGACAGCCAGACGGGCGCTCCGGCGAGCGCCGAGCTTGCCCGAAAGCAGGAGCCCGCGCGCCACGACGAGGCGCCCACGCGTGCCGACGCCTCCGGAGAGGGCAACGTCATCCAGTTCCCCGCCAAGCGCTCCCTGCCGCCGGCCGCGAACGACGACGACGGCGATGCGGACGAGGGCGCCGAGTCGATGCCGCCGCGCGCCTCGAGCGCCCCCGAGCGCCGCTCCTCGCCCGAGCTGGGCGCCGCCGCGCAGGGGCGGGCTCCGCAGGCCGACGACGACGGCCTGCCCGCCGCCATCCCCGAGGGGACGCGCCGCGACGAGAAGCGCCGCAAGAAGGGCGGCCCGGGCGCGGGCCCCGCGCTCGCCGACGACCCGTCGAGTGAGGACTTCTTCCGCGGCAGCGCGCCGCCGCCGGTCGATGACGACTTCTCCGACCTCTCGACGGGCCTGCCCTCGATGGGCAAGGAGTCGAAGCAGTGGATGTACCGAACCTTCGGGATCTTCGCGATCTTCGCCGTGGCGATCGGGGGGTACTGGTACTACCACAACGTTCACCTGCCCCAGCCCGTCGAGATCGGGACCGCGCGGCGCTCCATGCCCTCGCTGCCGCCGCCGAGCGCGACCGCGACGGCCGCGGCGGCTCCAGCCGAGGCGCCCGAGGCCAGCCCGCCCGAGGCGGTGGTCGAAGCGGCGCCCGTCGAAGGGGCCGTCGAGGCGCCGCCCGAGGTCGCGGCGGCCGAGCCAACCGAGGTAGCGCCGGTCGAGGCAGCGCCGGTCGAGGCCGCGCCGGTCGAGGCCGCGCCGGTCGAGGCCGCGCCGGTCGAAGCGGCGCCTGCCGCGGCGGCCGCGGGCGAGAGCTACGCCAGCGTGCTCGCGGAGGCCGAAGCCGCGCGCCGGCGTCCCTCGACCGCCATCCCGCTCTACGAGCGGGCGATCGAGCTCGACCCGAACGGCATCGAGGCGCTCTCGCAGCTTTCCTACCTGCTCATCAACCGCGGCCGCGGGGACGACATCCGCCGCGCCGCCGGGTTCGCCGAGCGCGCCACCGGTCTGGCCCCGTCCGACTCGCTCGCGTGGCTCGTCCTCGGCGTCGCCCGCGAGACCCTCGGCGACCGCGCTGGCGCCCGCGCCGCGTACCGCGCCTGCGTCGAGCAGGGCGAGCCTGGCCGCTGGCAGAACGAGTGCCGGCCGCACGCGCGCTGAGCCGCGCGCCGCGCGTTCGTCGCGGTCCCCGTGCCCGGCGAAGCGGCTGACGTGCCCCGGCTGCGCGCCGAGCACGTGGCCCTCGCTGCGGCCCTCGCGCTCGTGGCCTACGGCCTCGGCCGCGGCCGTGACGTCGAGCCCGCTCCGCCCGCCGTCGCCGCGCCCGAGGAGCCTCCTTCGCCTCCGGCGCCCCCGCCCCTCGCGCTCGCCCCGGACCCGCTGCCCGCCGAAGCGTTCCGGGAGCCGAGTCCACCGGTCGCGCGTCCCCGGCCGTCGGTCGATCCGTGTGAGGACGTGGCCGACGCGCCCGTGCCGAGCCGCCCCACGTTGAACGAGCTCGTGGCCGTGCGCGCCGCCGAGCTCGACGACCGGGTGCGGGACGCGCTGCGCCGCGAGGACGCGAGCCCCGAGCTTCGCGCGGGGCTCCTCGGAGCGCTGGCGCCGACGTCCGAAGAGCCTGCGCTCGCCGACCTCGCCCGGGCTCCGGACCGTCACCACGGCGGCTTCGACCACCTCACCGCGGTGCTCTCCGTCCTCGCGTGGCAGGCGCTCGCGGCCCACGACACGCGCCGCGCTCGGGCCCTCGCGCTCCACGCGGGCCGCCTCGCGGCCGACGATCCGCTCCCCCGGCTCGCGCTCGCGCTCATCGCCGAGGCGGACGAGGATCCGGCCGCCGCCCGTGAGGCGCTCGCCGAGGCCTTCCGCATCGAGCCCGACGAGCCGGCGATCGCGCTCGCCTACGCCCGCCGAATGCGCCACCGGACCGAGCTGCCCGCGGCGCTCGACGCGCTCGACCACTACCTCGCCGCGTACCCCGAGGACACGCAGCTCGCGCGCCTGCGGGCGCGGCTCCTGCTCCGCCTCGAGGCGATGCCGGCGAGCACGTCGCTCTCCTCGCGCGGCGTGACCGTCCTCGCGCCTTCGTCCGTGCCGCGCCGCACGATGGAGGAGGTGCTCGCGCAGACCGACGCGGCGCTCGGCGCGGCGGCGCGGCTGCTCGGGGTTCCCCGCCGACCCGAGCTGAGCGTCTTCGTGTACGCCCGGCACGCCGACCTGCTCCGTGCGAACTGCGCGCAGCCGTGGGTGGGCGCGCTCTACGACGGAGCCCTCCACGTCGACGCCGAGCGACTCGCCGTCGGCCGAGAGGCCCTCACGTCGCTGCGTCACGAGGCGCTGCACGCGTCCTTGCACGGCGCGCTCGAGGAGACGTCGGTGCGCCGCTCCGCGCCGCCGACTTGGCTCGACGAGGGCCTCGCGCAGTACTTCGCGCCGGAAGAGCCGGGACCCGAGCGGAGCTTCGCGCTGATCGCCCGAGAGCGGACCTACGTGCCCCTGCCGTCGATGAACGGTGCGTTCCTGGTCATCGACGACCCGCGCGATGCGGGCCTCGCCTACCACCAGGCGCTGCTCATGGTGCGCTGGCTCGTCGAGCGACGCGGCGAGCGCGGCATCGCCGAGGCGGTCCGCTGGCTCGCCGAGGGCGGGGCGCCCGAGCGGGTGCTCGAGGGCGTCGGCGCGCCGCTCGACGGAGAGACGCTGATCGCCTTCGCCGGGCGCGCCGCGCCGCCGCGATGACGGGGGCCCGCGGCCTCGGGTAGAGTCCCTCCGTGATCCAGATCTTCGGCACCGCGAAGTGCAAGCAGACCCGGGCCGCCGAGCGCTTCTTCAAGGAGCGCGCGATCTCCATCCACTCGATCGACCTCGCCATCAAGGGGCCGAGCAAGGGCGAGCTCGAGAGCGTGGCGCGCGCGGTCGGCGGGATGAAGGCCCTCTTCGATCCGGCGAGCCCCCGCGCGAAGGAGAAGGGCCTGCACGTCGCGGCGCCGACCGAGGCGCGCCTCCTCGAGCTCTTCCTCGAAGAGCCGCGTCTGCTCCGCACCCCGATCGTCCGCGACGGCGCCGAGGCCGCCGTCGGTGAGGCCGCCGCGGTCTGGAAGAAGTTCGCCGAGCGCGCCAAGGGCCGCTGAGGCTGCAGATTCTTGCTACACCTCCGCGGGTGAGCGACACGAAGGATCGACCGTACATCGGCGGCCAAGCCCTCATCGAGGGCGTGATGATGCGATCGCCGCGAGGCGTGGCGATCGCGGTGCGCCGGCCCGACGGCAGCATCGTCCTCAAGGACGAGAAGCTCCCGAGCGAGACGAGCGGCCTCCGCAAGGTGCCGCTCCTGCGCGGGGTGATGCAGCTCGGCGAGGCCTTCTCGCTCGGCTACCGCGCGCTGCAGTTCTCCGCCGAGCAGCAGATGACCGAGGAGGAGAAGAAGAGCGCTGCGGGTGGCTCCTCGCTCGCCGGCCTGATCTCCATCGTGTTCGCGATGGGCCTCTTCGTCGCCCTGCCGCAGGGCCTGTCGACCGGTCTCTTCTCGCTCCTCGGCGTGCCGGTCGAGCTCGGCAGCTGGCAGTTCCACGCGCTCACCGGCTGCTTCAAGCTGCTCGTCGTGACGGGCTACCTCGCGCTCGTCTCGCTGCTCCCCGACATGCGCCGCGTGTTCCAGTACCACGGGGCCGAGCACAAGACGATCTACGCGTGGGAGGCCGGACAGGAGCTCACGGTCGCGAACGTGCGGGCCCAGTCCACGCTGCACCCGCGCTGCGGCACGACGTTTCTCCTCACCGTGGTGATCGTCTCGGTCGTGCTCGGCGCGGTGCTCGTGCCCATCGTGCTGCCCTCCGCGACCGGCTTCACCGGGCAGCTGACCGTGCTCGCGTTCCGGCTGTCCCTGCTGCCCGCCATCGCCGCGGTCAGCTACGAGCTGCAGCGCTTCAGCGCCCGCTACTGCACCACCGGGCCGCTGCGCGTCGTGCTCTACCCGGGCTTCCTCTTCCAGAAGATCACCACCCGCGAGCCCGACGACGCGCAGATCGAGGTCGCCATCGCGGCGATGGAGGGCGCGGCGACCCGGGAGCGCGAGAACCCGGCCGAGGAGCGGCTGCGATCGTTCGCCTCGTTCGACGAGGCGCACGCCGCGCTCGCGGTCCGCTGAGGGATGCTCCCCGCGGCCAAGCTCGACGCGCTCGCCGCGCGGTTCCGCGAGATCGAGGAGCTGCTCTGCGTCCCCGAGGTCATCGCCGACCCGAAGCGCTACGTGCTGCTCCGCCGCGAGCACGGTGAGCTCGAGCGGCTCGCGGCGGCGTGGGCCGAGCACCGCGCGACCGAGCGTGCCCTCGTCGAGGCCGAAGGCGCGCTCTCGGACCCCGAGCTGCGAGAGCTCGCCGAGCTCGAGCTCGACGCGCTCCGCGAGAAGCGCACGGGGCTCGAGAAGGAGCTCGAGGAGCTGCTCCTGCCCCGCGACCCGAACGACGCGCGGAGCACGATCCTCGAGATCCGCGCCGGCACCGGCGGCGAGGAGGCCGCGCTCTTCGCCGCGGATCTGTTCCGCATGTACGGCCGCTACGCCGAGCGGGTCGGCTGGAAGGTCGAGCTGCTCTCGAGCAGCGAGGCGGCGGCCGGCGGCATGAAGGAGATCATCGCGCTCGTGAGCGGCCCGAACGTGTACTCACGCCTCCGCTTCGAGAGCGGCGTGCACCGGGTGCAGCGGGTGCCGGCGACCGAGGCGCAGGGCCGCATCCACACCTCGACCGCGACGGTCGCGGTGCTCCCGGAGGCCGACGAGGTCGACGTCGAGATCGACGACAAGGATCTCGAGATCTCCATCGCCGCCTCGGGCGGTCCGGGCGGACAGGGCGTGAACACCACGAACAGCGCGGTGCAGATCCTCCACCGGCCGAGCGGCATCATCGTGAAGTGCCAGGACGAGCGCTCGCAGATCAAGAACAAGGCGCGCGCGCTGAAGGTCCTCCGTGCACGCCTGCTCGAGCGGGCCCAGACCGCGGAGGCCGAGCGCATCGCGGGCGAGCGGCGCGGCATGGTCGGCTCGGGCGAGCGCAGCGAGAAGATCCGCACCTACAACTACCCGCAGAACCGCGTCACCGATCACCGGATCGGCCTGACGCTCCATCAGCTCGATCAGATCGTCGACGGAGGGCTCGACGAGCTCGTCGGCGCGCTCCGCGCCCACCACCAGGCGGCGCTGCTCGCGGCAGAGAGCCAGGCCTGATCAGGGCCGCCAGGTGATCAGCAGCTCGCAGCGCTCGCCGCCCTTGGCCCGGCACGCGACCTCGCTGCCCTCGACACCCTTGCCGCCCGAGAGCTCGACCGACTGCTCCGCCCAGCCGAGCACGCTCAGGCAATGCACGCGGTGCGGCGTCGCGAAGTCCACGATGCGCAGCGTCCCGCCGCGGCGCCCGTCCTTGATCGCGAACGACGCCTCGAGCCGGCCCGAGTCGTAGTGCACGTCCCAGAGCCGCGAGGAGCGGCCGAGGATGAATTCCGGTGAGCCGAGCACGTAGAAGAGGCGGTACAGCGTCGGCAGGTTCGAGCGCGCGGCGAAGCGGCCGAGGTCCTTCACGAGCGCGAGGTCGCCCTTGCCGTAGTGGCGATCGATCGACTCGCAGAGATCGACGAAGAGGTCGAAGGGGACCCACGCGTGGGGCAGCACGCGGGCCTCGAGCAGCTGGCGGTTCTCCGGGCGGAGGCGCTCCTTCACCGCGCGGACGCCCTCCTCGCCGGCGGTGTCCCGGACCCACTTCACCCGCGCCGTGATGGCGCTCCCTTTCACATGGCTGACCACGTGCCTCCGGCGAGGGTAGCCCAGGGCCGAGGCGGCCGACAGCCCGTTGTGAGGCGCTCAGAATTCGCTGGCGAAGGGGACCGCCGGAGTGCCCTCGGCGCCGGTCGCTCGTCGCTCGCGTCGCCGAGGCCGGCGGCTCGCCGACCGAGACGCCTCGGGCGCGTCGGCCTCCGCGGCCTCGAGCGGTTCGTCCACGCCGACCTCATCGGGCGCCGCTGCCTCGGGCGCGGCCGCCTCGGGGGCCGCCGCCTCGGGCGTCGCCGGGCTCGCTGCTCCCTCGGCGGTCGCGGGGTCGGAGGGCGGAGCGACGGAAGGCGGGGCCGCTGCGGGGGCCGAGGGCGCGACCGGGACGGAGGTGGGCGCTGCGGCCTCGGGCGCGCTCGCTGCGCTTCGGACCGGCAGCGGGCTCGCGACCACGGTGTCCTCGGACATGCGGGCCCGCAGCAGATAGCCGCCGCCAGCGAGGCCACCGATCACGAGGAGCGAGGCCGCGGCCACGAGCAGATACGGCGCCTTGGTCGCGGGCCTCGCCGCGACGGGCGAGGCCATCGAAGGCTGCGAGAGCAGCTGGCTCGGCGTGCCGACGGCGATGCTCGAGACGGGCGCCGGGGCGGGGGTGGGGCTGCCTGCGGCCGCCAGCGCTGCCGAACCCGAGGCCCTTCCGTCGCTCGCGAGCGATCCCGCGCTGCTCTTCGATTCGAGGCCTGCCGCGCTCACGGTCAGGGTCAGCAGCACCTCTTCGCTCGGCGGCCGGGGAGCGTCGCTCGCCGGACCGACCTGCGCGCTGACCGCCGAGGGCAAGGAGCGCCGTTCCTTCTCGAGCTCCTCACCCACGGCCGCCTCGATCAGCTCGGCGAGCGCGCTCGGCTCGACGAGGGCCGCGCTCGGCACCGCCTCGGTGAGCGCGCGCCGCATCTCCTGCGCGGTCGCGAAGCGCTCGGCGGGGTCCTTCGCGAGGGCCTTGAGGACCACGCGATCGAGCGCGGGGCTGACGTCGGGCGACCACGTGCTCGGGGGATCGATCTGCGGGCTCCGGACCATCTCGAGCAGCTCGAGGTCGTCCTTGCCGCCGAAGAGGCGGCGCATCGTCAGCATCTCCCAGAGCACGATGCCGAGCGCGTACACGTCGGCCCGGCGATCGACCGGGCGACCGAAGGCCTGCTCCGGGGGCATGTAGCGGAGCTTGCCCTTGAGCATCGCGCCCTGGGTCTGCTGCGAGCTGCTCGCGGCCTTCGCCACCCCGAAGTCGATCAGCTTCACCTGGCCGTCGCGGGAGAGCAGCACGTTCTGCGGGCTCACGTCGCGGTGCACGACGCCGAGCGGCTGGCCGCCCTCGCCGCGCAGCTCGTGGGCGGCGTGGAGCCCGGCGAGCGTCTGCAGCGCGATGGAGACGGCGAGGTCGACCTGGGGCCGGCGGCGGCGCTTGCTGAGCGCGAGCAGGAGCTGCGCGAGGGCGCAGCCGTGCACGTACTCCATGACCATGAAGTGGGCGCCGCTGGACTCGCCGAGCTCCTCGACGTGCACCACGTGGGGGTTCTGGATGCGCGCCTGCAGCAGCGCCTCGTCCACGAACATCCGGACGAAGTCGGGATCCTGGGCGAGGTGCTCGTGCACGACCTTGATCGCGACGTGGCGGGCGAAGCCGGCCGCGCCGCGCTTGGTCCCGAGGAAGAGGGTCGCCATGCCGCCCGCGCGGAGCTTGGCCACGATGTCGTAGCCGCCGACCGTTTCTCCGACGCGAAGCACGGCCGAGAGCTTACGGCCGATCGCCCCGGGATCGCCAGCCGGTGGCTCGGCCGTTCAGTCCCGGTCGCCCTCGTACATCCCCTCGATGTCGCGGGCGAAGGACTCGGTGACCTTCTTGCGCTTGATCTTCAGGGTCGGGGTGAGCTCCCCCGTGTCGATGCCGAGCGCTCGGGCAGGGAAGACGAACTTCTTGATCTGCTCGACCCGCGCGAGCTTCTCGTTCGCGGCGTCGACCGCCCGCTGCACCTCGGCGCGGACCTCCGGGCTGGTGCGCGCCTCGCCGCTCAGGCCCTTGTCGTCCATCCAGCGCTTGCACGCGTCGGCGTCGAGCCAGAGCAGGGCGGTGAGGTACTTCCGGCGGTCGCCGATCACCACGGCCTCCGCGACGAGGCGGCACTCCTTGATGGCCGCCTCGATGTTCTTCGGCGTGATGTTCTTGCCGCCCGCGGTGATGAGGATCTCCTTCTTGCGGCCGGTGATCGAGAGGAAGCCATCGGCGTCGAAGGCGCCGAGGTCGCCCGAGCGGAGCCAGCCGTCCTCGGTGAGGTACTCGCGGGTGGCCTCGGGGTCCTTGTAGTAGCCGGCGAAGACGTTCTTCCCCTTCACGAGGATCTCGCCGTCCTCGGCGATCTTCACCTCGACCCCCGGCATCGGGACGCCGACCGAGCCGAGCTTCGTCTTGCCGCGGAGGTTGAAGCTGGTCGGCCCGGTGTCCTCGCTCTGGCCGTAGATCTCCTGCACGACGAGGTCGAGGCTCGCGAAGAGCTCGAGCACGTCCTTGCCGATCGGCGCGGCGCCCGAGACGAGGGTGATCGCCGCATCGAGGCCGAGGGCCTGCTTGAGGGTCGAGAAGACCGCGCGGTCGGCGAGGCGGTGCTGCACCGCGAGCAGTCCCGAAGGCTCCTCACCCCGCATGCGGAGCGCCGAGACCTCGGCGCCGACGCCGCGGGCCCAGGCGGCGACGCGGGCCTTGACGCCGCTCGCCTGCCCGAGCTTGCTGCGGATGGCCGACGCGAAGCGCTCCCAGACCCGCGGCACGCCGAAGAAGAGGTTCGGGCGCACCTCCTTGAGGTTGTCCGCCAGCTTGTCGAGCGACTCGGCGAAGTAGACGATCCCGCCCGAGCTGATGGGCCCGTGGATGCTCGCCATCTGCTCGGCGATGTGCGAGAGCGGCAGGTAGCTGAGGATCCGCCCGCGCTCGACCATGCCGGCGACCTCGACGAGCGAGCGGGCGGTCCACGCGAGGTTCTCGTGCGTGAGCATCACCGCCTTCGGCGGTCCCGTCGTGCCCGAGGTGTAGATGAGCGTCGCGAGGCCCCCCGGCGCGATCGACGCGAGGCGCTCATCGAGCTCGCGTTCGGTCTCGGCGTCGCCGCGGGCGAGGAAGTCCTCCCACGACATCGTCCCCTCGACCTTCGGGCCGCGCATCACGACGACGTGCTTGAGGTGCCGCCGGTCCTTGCGGAGCACCTCGATCTTGCGGGCCTGCTCGGCGTTCTCGACGAGGACGAGGGGCGCCTCGCTGTGATCGAGGATGTAGGCGATCTCCTCGGGCGAGCTGGTCGTGTAGATGCCCGCGGGGGCGCCGCCCGCGGCCATCGTCGCGAGGTCGAGGATCACCCACTCGGGGCGGTTGAAGCCGAGGATCGCGGTGATCTGTCCGGGCTGGAAGCCGAGCGCGACGAGCGCGCGCGCGGCCTGGCGCACCTCGGCGGCGTACTGCGCGTAGGTGTGCTCCTTCCAGACGCCGAAGGACTTCACGAGGTAGGCGGGCGCCTCGGGGGTGGCGCGGGCGCGGTCGAAGAGACGCTGGGGGATGGAGTCGAAGGCCACGGACACCTCGCGGGGGCGCGGGGCGCCTCGCCCCGCGTTGGCCTTCTAGATCACGGCTCCTCCTTCGGCCACGCGGCGGATCTCCCTCGGGAGCAGGGGTGCGCTCGCCCTTTCGTGGCCTCCTATCCCGGGCTCTCGTACCCTCGACGCATGGTGCGCTGGCTCCGCTCGCTCGTGCCGCCCGGGACCGGCGCCGCCGCGCTCGAGGGGGGACCTGCCGACGCCGCGGTCACGCTCGTCACCGGGACCGCGCTCACCGCGTGGGCGCTCGCCTACGAGGCCTCGGCGCTCTACCTGTCGCTCCTGCAATCGGTCTTCGTCGGCATGCAGGTCGCGCAGCCCGTCGGCGCCTGGCTCGTGCAGCGGATGCCTGGCCGCGCCCTGCCGATCGGCGCGGTGCTGGTCTCGCGCCTGAGCTGGCTCGTGATGAGCGCGGCGGCGCTCGCCGAGGCGCCGAGCGAGGTCGTGTTGCCACTGCTCTTCGCCGTCGCTGCGCTCTCGGCGCTCGCGAACGTGATCCGCGAGAACGCCGTCGGGACCTGGCTGGGCGACATCGTCCCGGCGCACGCGCGGGGGCGCTTCTTCGCGCAGCGCAGCCGCGTCGGCGTCGTGTTCGCTTCGCTCGCCTCGTTCCTCATGGCGTCGCTCTTCGACGGACACCTCGGCCCCCGCGCGCTCGCCGGCCTCGCCGCGGTCGTCGCCCTGCTCGGCCTCGTCAGCGCCGGGCTCCTTGCCCGCATGCCGCCGCCGCACCCGCCGCCGGCCTCGCCGACCACGCTGCGCGACGCGTGGGCCGAGCCGGCCGTGCACCCCTACGTGCACTACCACCTCGCCTACGCCTTCGCCCTCTCGCCCGGGCTCGCGTTCTTCTCCTACTGGGTGCTCGATCGGAATGGCGGCACCTTCTTCGCGCTCTCCGCGCACGCGCTCCTGCTCGCGCTCACCCGCATCGTCGTGGCGCCCGCGATGGGGCGCTGGGTGGATCAGCACGGCTCCCGCATCGTGCTCACCGTCTGCGCGGCCGGCACCGCGCTGCCGCCCCTCATCTGGATGGCGATCACCCCGGGCGGGCTCTGGCCCCTCGCGCTCGACGCCGTCGTCGCGGGCGTGCTCTGGAGCGGCTACGCGATCGCGATCTTCGACCTGCCGCTCCGCATCTCGACGCCGTCGCTCCGGCCGCAGGTGCTCGCGCTCGGCGCGGTCGCGGCCGGGCTCGGCTGGACGCTCGGCTCGCTCTTCTTCGGCCGGCTCGCCGAGCACCTCGAGGCCACCGGCGTGAGCGAGCCGCTTCGATGGATCTTCGGCCTCTGCGCCCTCGGCCGCGCCTCGGCGGGCCTCATGGCGCTGCGGATCACCGGCGTACCGGCCGAGCCGTCATCGCCCCGGTGGATCGAGCCCGGCCGCGCGTGATCACTCTGCGGGCGTGAGCCCCGCCGCCCACGCCTCCGCGTCGGAGCGGTGGTGCGCCCGTCGGGCTGCGCAGAGCGTGATCGTCTCGAGGGCCGCGGCGAGGTTCCGAGGGCCCCCGGGCAGCGCCTCGATCCGCGGCGCGAAGAACGCCTCGAGCTGCGCGCGCGCCTCCCCGCTGCAGAAGCCGCCGAACGCCAGCGGGACGTACCCCGCGCGCGTCGTGGCAAGGCGCGCGGCGAGCGCGTCGAAGCGATCCGTGACCCACGCGAACGCGCGCGTGCGGCCCTCCGGGGTCTCGGCCTGGGCGAAGATCGGGACCATCACCTCGTTCACCCGCAGGCGCGGGTCCTCGTTGAGCGCGAGGGCGCGGGCCGCGAGCGCGGGGTCCTCGACCGACGACAGCACCGTGAGCAGGCGCTGCCGGATCAGCGCGTCGCTCGAGCCGGCGAGGGCCTCGATCATCCGATCGAAGACCGCCGCGTCGGCGCTGCCATCGCTGGGATGCAGCGCCGCCCAGAGCGCCGGGGAGAGCAGGTCGGGTGCCAGCGCGTCGGGGTGCAGGATGCCGTCGCTCATGCCGAGCCAGCTTCGACCTCGCTCGGCGGCTTCGGCGCGCACGGCGGGCGCGCGGGCGATCCGGACCAGGATGCCGAGCAGATCGCGGCGCAGCAGCGCGCTGCCCGAGCGCTCCCTCCGGCGGGCCGTCCATCCGAGCCCCTCCCACGCCTCGCCGTAGAGCGCGGCCACGTGATCGCGCGCCTGCGTCCGCGCCTCGCCGGTGAGCACCTCGTCGATGAGCCACTGGTAGAATGGCGCGGCCTCGATCCGCACGTGCCGGGTCTCGTCCCCGGCGACGCGATCGAGCGCGAAGGCCGCGTCGGCCAGGCCCACGGTGCCGGCGCCGAAGGCCGCGCGCACGTTGCTCGCCGTCGAGAGCCGCTCCACCGGCGTCAGCTGACGCCAGCCGGTCTCGATCAGCGCCCGGAGCTCCGCGGCGCCGAGCGACCAGCGGTAGTAGCCGGCGGCGCTGGCGTTGGGCATCACCCACGTCGGGCACGCGCTGCCCTCCACGTCGATGCGCGCGCTCGTCCCGGTGAGCAGCGTACAGGCCTCGTAGGCGCGGCGGCCATCGCCGTAGCGCACGCAGACCGGGATCTGCCAAGCGCCGGACGCATCGAGCGTCGAGCCGAGCGGCCGGGTGCGCGACTGCACGACCTCGATGACCCGTCCGCCCTCGCCGCAGGCGATGCTCGCCCGCAGGCTGGGCACGCCGGGCTGCTCGAGGAAGGTGAAGAAGGGCGTCGCGACGTCGCGGCCGCTCTCGGCGCTGAGGGCCGCGAGCAGATCCTCGCCGGTCGCCGTGCCGAAGCGGTGCGCGGCGAGGTAGCGCCGGATCCCGTCGCGGAACGTGTCCTCGCCGAGCCACGCCTCGAACATCGCGAGCACGCCCATGCCCTTCTGGTAGGTGATGGCGTCGAAGGCATTGCGGATGTCGTGGTCGCTCTCGACCGGCTGACGGATCCGCCGCGCGGCGGCGAGTGAATCGGCGTTCATCGCGCCATGCACGCTCGCGACCCGGCCGAGGTCGGCGTCGTGCGCCGGGGCGACCTCCTCGACGGTGCGGAAGGCCATCCAGGTCGCGAAGGCCTCGTTGAGCCAGATGTCGTTCCACCACGGCATCGTGACGAGGTTGCCGAACCACTGGTGGGCGAGCTCGTGCGCCATGACGTTCGTGAACGCGTGGATCTGCTCCTCGGGCGGGCTCGCCCCGAGCAAGAGGAGCTGCTCGCGGAAGGTGATCGCGCCCGCGTTCTCCATCGCGCCCGAGGCGAAGTCGGGCACCGCGATGATGTCGAGCTTGTCGTAGGGGTAGGCGATGCCGAAGTAGGCCTCGAGCGAGGCCACGATCGCGGCGGTGTGCTCCATCGCGTAGCGGAGCTCGGGGCCGCGGCCCCGCGCCGCGACGCCGCGGAAGGGCAGGGGCGTGCTGCGCACCGCGCTCGCAGGGATCGGCGCGCCTTCGACGACGTCGAGCGGGCCGACCGCGAGCGCGACGAGGTAGGTCGGCAGGGGCAGCGTCTCGGCGAAGGCGTGACGGGTGAAGCCCTCGCCCGCGTCGGTGCTCGCGATCTCGAGGGTGTTCGCGACGACGCGGTCTTCGCTCCGGGCGGTGATCGCGACGGTGAAGGGCGTCTTGAAGCGCGGCTCGTCGAAGCCGGGGAAGGCGTAGCGGGCGCTCGTCGCCTCGAACTGGGTGAAGGCGTAGTGGTCCTCGCCGACGTCGACGCGGTAGATGCCCTTGAGCTGGCGGTCGAAGGGCGCGTCGTACTCGAGGTGGATGGTCGCCTCACCGGGCCCGACCGGTCCGTCGAGCACGACCTCCGCGAGGCCCTCGCGCGGCGAGGGCGTCCAGGTGGCGGGCACGGCGGTCGCGGCGCTCGGGTCGACCGGCCCCGGGGCGACCCACGCGCGGCCCACCGAGAGCAACGCGCCGTGCATCCAGAAGCGCTCGGTGGGTGCCTCGAAGCGGGCCCGGATCTCGACCACGCCGGAGAAGCGATCCTGCCGCGGATCGATCCGCAGCTCGAGCGCGTAGGACAGCGGGGTGACCCCGTCGGGCAGGGGGCCTTCGGGCGCCGCCGGCGTCGCATCGACCTCGGCGACCGGCGCGCTCGCTTCGCCGCCGCTCGAGGCGGGCTCGGGGATCGGCGCCGGAGCACCGCACGCGGAGAGGAGAGCGAGGAGCCAGGGCAGGACGCGCATCGGCGCGCCTTACCACGGGCGCCGTCACTCTTCCTCGTCCCCCCGGGGCGGTGCGAGGAGGCCGGCACGGAGCTGGACCGCGCGCTCGGTCGAGGGGATCGAGCGACCGCTCTTCTGCTCGTGCCGGAGGCGCGCGAAGAACTGCTTCAGCAGCAGGCTCGCGTCGTCTCTGCGGACGCCGCCGGTGAGCGCGAAGCGGTGGTTGAGGCGGAGGTCGGAGCCGATCGTGTACAGCGTGCTCGTCGCGCCCGCCTTGGGATCGTCGGCGGCGAAGACGACCCGATCGATCCGCGCGTTCACCAGCGCCCCCGCGCACATCGGGCAGGGCTCGAGGGTCACGTAGCAGGTCGCGCCGCTCAGGCGCCACGTCCCGAGCATGCGCGCCGCGTCCTTCAGCGCGAGCAGCTCGGCGTGCGCGGTCGGGTCCTGCGTCGTCTCGCGCAGGTTGTGGGCGCGCGCGAGGATGCGTCCCTCGAGCACGATCACGCTGCCGACCGGCACCTCGCCACGCGCACCGGCCCGCCGCGCCTCGTCGAGCGCCGCGTCCATGAAGCGTTCGTCGTCGGAGCCGGGCGCCTCGATCACGGCTCGGTCCTAGCACGGCGTTGCGCCTTGCCGGGCGCGCGCTAGAGCACGTCCGGCCTCGCCAACGCTGGCCCGTCAACCCTGCCAGGCCCGGAAGGGAGCAACAGTCGCGGTGACCAGCGTGTGGCGGGGCCTTTCTCGTGGTGGCATCGGGACCCTGACGTAGGCTCCCGTCTCGGATGCAGCCGGACGACACCGACGACGAGATCGACGACGAGGCGCTCGCCGCGCGAGAGACCCTGCAGCGTGGGCCGCTCTACATGACGCCGGAGGGCCACCAGCGGCTGCTGGTCGACCTCGAGGCGCTCGGCGTCGAGCGCGCGAAGGTCGTGCAGACGGTGAGCGACGCCGCGGCCGAGGGCGATCGGAGCGAGAACGCCGAGTACATCTACGGCAAGCGGCGCCTCCGGCAGATCGACGCGCGCATGCGTCACCTTCGCAAGGTCGTCGAGGCCGCGGTGCTCGTCGATCCTCGCGTCGATCGGGGCGACCGAATTTTCTTCGGTGCGTGGGTGACGCTCCGCGAGGGCGAGGTCGAGACCACCTACCAGCTCGTCGGCGACCACGAGACCGACGCCGCGACCCACCGCATCAGCTACCGCTCGCCGCTCGGCGCCGCGCTCCTCAAGAAGGAAGAGGGCGACGTCGTCGTGGTCGACACGCCGAGCGGCAAGCGGCGCGCCGAGATCGTGCGCGTCCGCTACGGTTGAGCGACCGGGTCAATCCCACGCGCGACCACCGTCGTACGCGACGGAGTAGGGCCGCGCCTGCAGGATGACGACGTGCCGGTCCTCGCCGGCGAGGAGGAATTCGATGTCCACGGCGTTCGCAGGCTCGGCCCACCTCCGGGTGCAGCCGCTGCCGTGCTCGCCCCACGAGGGGCCGAGGAAGTGGCAGTGCAGGCGGGTGAAGACGGCGGTGAGCGCGAGGATGTCGCGCTCGCTCAGCACGAGGCCGTCGGTGCGGCTGCTGCGGGTGACGAGCTCGCTCTCGACGACCTCGGTGTACGTGTAGACGAGGTGCTGCTCGGGCACCTCCTCGCCCGCTGCGCCGGTGACGCTGCCACCGAGCACCTGCGCGTTCACGAAGTACCCGGGGCGCCCTTCGTAGAACGGGTTCGCGGTGATCGCGACGCCGTTCACCGCTGCGCCGTCCACGAAGGGCTGCGCCAGGATGCCCATCGCGACGCGGGCGTGATCGACGCGGTACCAGTCGCGCTCTTCGAAGGCGCCGAGCAGCCACACGCTCGCCCACACCTGCCGGAGCGCCGCCTCGATCTCGGCCTCGCCCGCGCCGACCGGCACGACGATCGAGCGGTAGAGCCCGGCGCCGGTGAAGCCCGCGAGGTCCTCGGCGTTCGTGGAGCTGCGAAAGATCCAGCGCGCGTCCGGGTCGAGGTCGCGTACCCGGCGGCGCACGTCGCGGAGCAGTGCGCGATCCATCGGCGCGCCCTCGATCGCGGCGCGGATCGCGTCGAGCGCAGCGTGCCGTCGATCGGGGTCCGAGCGCAGCGATCGGTCATCGAGCAGCGCCGTCACGAGCGCGGCGGCCCCCGAGGCCTCGAGGTGCGCGAGGTAGTGGTGGAAAGGAACGGTGAAGCCCCCCGGCGTGCGCACGTCACCGCGGAGCGAGCACACTTCGCCCAGCTGTGCCGCCTTCGCGCCCACGCTGTCCGCGTCCTCGAGGCGGACGTCGCAGACCTGCCGGAGCCGGGCCTCGTCCGCGTCGAGGCTCGGCACGAGCGGCGTGCCCGGCCGGAGCGCGGCCCAGCTCGCCTCGCACTCCGTCCGCTCCGCGGCGCGCACCGACCACTCCTGCGCTCCGACCGTGAGGTGCACGAGCTGTCCGTCGAGCGCGCTCAGCGCGCTCGCTGAGAGCGCGCCCCGCAGGCCCATGTTCGGCGTGCCGCGGTTCGCCGAGAGCACCGCGATGTGCCCGAGCGGCGCCTGCAGCTCGGCCGAGACGATCCCCGACACGACCGGGATCTCGTCGGGCAGGTGCTCGAGCACGAGGATCTGGTCGGGGCGCACCGAGCCAGGCTCGAGCGCCCCGTGCACGAGACGCAGCGTGCCGCACGCCGTCCCGAGCGTGAGTGGCTGGTAGACCACGCCGGCGAAGACCTCCTCGGCGGAGACCAGCGGCAGGCGATCCTGCACCGACGCGATCGACGCCTCGTGGACCGGGGAGAGCGGCCGAAAGCGCAGCGCCTCGCCGAAGAAGACCGCGCCCCGCAGCTGCTCGAAGAGCCGGACGATGCGCTCGCCGGAGAGCGTGTCGCCGCTGATGAGCTCGAGGGTCCAGAGGTCCGTATCGAGGTAGTGCGTGAGCGTCCCGAGCTCGAACCGGCGCGCGTCGGTGCGGTACTCGCGCTCGTTGAACGCGGCGTGGGCCTCGACCGGATGCGCATCCGAGTGCAGCCGGTCCCGCGCGAAGGTGAAGTGAATGTCCCAGCGCTCGGTGTCGACGAACCAGATCCGGCGCTCGTCCTCGAGGTCGACGAGGAACTTCACGATCTCGGTGCGCGCGAGCACTGCGCTCGCCGGCCGCGCCGCGAGGCGGTGCCAGGTGTCCGCGTCGGGGATCGCGTGGGCCGACTCGAGCCGGTCCGCGCCCTCCGGATCGCGCGGCGGTCCGGGCTCGATGGCGGCAGGCCCGCCGGAGCTCGCCCCGGTCGTGACGGTGGGACGCGGGGGAGGGTGTGGCCCGCACGCCGCGAGCACCACGAGGCCGACGAGCAGGGGGCGCATCGCAGCACAGCATCGGACGGGTCCGCGGCGGGTGGCAAGCATGGGCGCTTCGACGCCGGCACCCGCGACGGGGTTGGGTCGGTCGGGGCAAGGGCGTGGCCCTCGCCTGCCGCATCGCTTCGTCGGCGCGCACACCCCTTCGGGCGCTCCACCACGCCAGCGCGGGCGAGGCCGGGTGCCTCGACGCCCCGACCGCCGAGGACGCGCGGCCAGCTCGCACTTCTCGGAGCCGCGTGGCGCGCCGACCACGGAGGCTTCGACGTCGTCGACGTCCGCGCGCTCTTCTTCGAGCCGTGGTGCCGGGCCCCGGGTGACGGCCTGCTCCGACGCCGCCGGCAACGTCCCCTGGCCGCCCCGCGGGCCTGCGTGGTTCGTTCGGGGCCCTGCTCACCCGTCGGCGGCGCGGTCGGCGTCACCGAGCACGAGGAGCGCGCTGTCGGCCTCCACCGAGAGGTCGGCGCTGCGCACGGCGCACTCGTAGAGGACGAGGGTGCTGCCCTGCATGACCTTCGCGCCCGGACCGTTGCGGTCGATGGCGCAGCGGACGAGCGTGACGACGGCGCCGTTCCGGGCATGGATCGCCCGGTCGGTGAAGCAGCCGTAGGTGCCCTCGTAGACGCCGTCGAGCGCGGTGAACTCCGCGCCCGACACATCGACGGCGGGCTCCGGCCAGTCGTCCCGTGGGTTGTAGGTCTCGGGCTTGCGGGTGTGCACGCCGCGCTCGGTCGGCCGCCGCGCGGGCGTCACCATCGGCCGCATCGCCGCGCGGGGCGCGGGCGTCCATGCGCGGAGCCTCCCGGCCGCATCGACGAGCAGCACCTCGCGCGCGAGCACCGCGCCCTGATCGGCCTCGGCGCCGTCCGCGTACCGGATGCGCATCGGGCGCGTCGGAGGGAGCCCGGCCTCGGCGGGGAGCGCGTCGACGATCGCGCCGCGCTCGTCGATGGCGAAGAGCCCGGTCGGCGGGGTCTTCGGGATGCCGCCGCTCACCGGGCCGAAGATCCCGACGCTCGCCGTTGCGCCGACGAGCTGCCCGTCGAAGGGCAGGTAGGTCGTGCCGCGCAGGACGCCGTCGGGGCCGATCGCGGCGACGCGCTCGCCCGCCGAGACCAGCAGGGTCCCGTTCGCGAGAACGCAGGCCGCCGGCTCGCGCCGCGGCCCGCTCTCGAAGAGCACGCGTCCGTCGCGGTGCACGACGGTGAGGCTCGCGGCGTCCCACACGGCGATCCCGCCCGGCGCGGCGAGACAGCGCACCACCCGCTCCTTCAGCGGGATCTCTGCGGTCGGGAGAAGGCGCGCCGCGTCGAGGCCCGCGAGCGAGTCCGTCGTGCCGAGCCACACGGTGTCGCCGTCGCGGGCGAAGCCGTACGCGGGCTTGTCGCGCACCTGCCGATCGTCGCGCGACGGGCCGACGGCGAAGACCTCGCGCTCGGTCGAGACGAGGAGCGCGTCGCCCACCGCGAAGCGCGCGCCGACCGAGCGGTTCCACGGGCGCGGCGGCAGCGCGGTCCCGGTCGCGAGGTCGACCCACTGCAGCGTGCGGGCGACGCGGCCGCCGAGCGCGCGGTCGTACTCCGCCGGCGACCACAGCGCTGCCCACGTGCCGAGCAGCGTGGGACCGGGCCACGTGGCTTCGTGCTCGTAGACCTGGTGCGGCTCCCCTTCGCGGCCGACCCGTACGAGGTGGCGGTCGGCGTGGAGCCAGAGATGCCCCTCGACGAGCGAGACGTGCTGCACCGGGCTGGGCGCGGAGACCTCGTGGGCGCCGATCGGCGTGCCTTCGATGTCGAAGACGTGGAGGGTCGCGCGCGCCGGGCGCTCCGTGCGGGCGACGAGCCAGACCCGGTCGCTTGGGGCCTGTGCCGGACGCGGCAGATCGAAGCCGCCCCGGCCGGCGACCTCGAAGCGCCGGACGCGCCACTTGTCTTCGCCCTCGGGCCGGAACGCGAGCGCGGCCTTCGTCACGAGGTGTCCGTGGGCGAGGTCGGTGCAGAGTGCGACCAGGCCTCCGCCATCGAGCGCTCGGAGCGCGCGGAGCCGCAGCCCGTCCGGCGGCGTGTGCACCACCGCGGCGCTGCCCGCGGACCTGGACGGCGCGGGCTCGCACGCGCCGAGGCGGCGGGCGAGCGCGCGGGCCCAGCGCGGGTCCGGGTCCCCCTCGCCGGTCGCGCGCGCACGGCTCGCTTCGGAGTGACACCGCACGCAGTGAGCGGCGAGGTCGTCGAGCATCCCGAGCGGCATCGCGATCGCCCGCACGGCCTCGCTCGCCGCGGCGGGGTCGCCTTGCTCGACGGCCCGTTCGAGCGCCGCGAAGCCCGCGCTCTGCCGTCCGAACAGGAGGCTCACGCGGGGCGCCTCGGGGACGGACGGATCGAGGGAGCCCGTCCAGCGAATCCCCTCGTCGGCGCAGACGAATTCCCTCGGCGGACTCGGCGCGGTCATGGCGCCGGTACGGTACACCCGGGGGAAGCCCGACCCACGAGGAAAGGCGTCACTCCTGCGCTGCGCCCCGAGCCTCGCGCGGGCGCTGGACTACCCGCGCGGCGCGGTCTCGGTCTCGGTCCCCGCCCCGGTCTCGGTCTCGCTCCCGGTCCCCGCCCCGGTCGCGGCCCCGGTCTCGGTCTCGGTCTCGGTCTCGGTCTCGGTCTCGGTCTCGGTCTCGGTCTCGGTCTCGGCCCCGGTCTCGGTCTCGGCCCCGGTCTCGGTCTCGGTCTCGGTCTCGGTCTCGGCCGCAGTCGCAATCGCAGTCGCAATCGCAGTCGCAGCCGTCGTCTCACCCGGCGCCTTCCCGTCCTCGCTCCAGTCGTCGACGCCTTCGAGCCCGCGCGTGACGAGCTCGCCCATCACGTCGATCTCCTCGTAGCGCACGCCGCCGCCCACGGTCGGCAGCCAGTCCTGGCTGTCGAAGGTCGGCGGCACGGCGGCAAAGCCGCGCGGGTCGAGCGCACAGAGCCGCTGCGGCGCCGAGCTGCCCTCGCCGACCCGCAACTCGGTGTGGAAGCCGTCGTGCTCGCGCTTGACCTGCGCCGAGAAACGCATCCACGCCTCGGCGAGCTCGCGGCCGAGCCGCTCGTCTTCCTTCGCCTCGGGCATGGCCTTCCACGCCTCGCGCGCAGCGCCCTCGGCGCGCGACTTGAGGATGCGGGTCACGAACGCGAGCGCGATGCCCACGACGAGGATCCCGACGAGCACCGGCCGGAACGCCACCGGGGCGTAGCCCATCGTCGTGCCGACCAGCGTGGCGCCCGCGCCCGCGATGATCATCCCCGGCACGTCGAAGCGGTGCAGCAGCGAGGCCTCACCGCTGCCGAGCATCGCCCGCCGCTTCGTCTCGACCCGCACCATGTCGTCGAAGAACGATCGCCCGATCGCCACGTCGAGGACCTTCGCCTCGAGGTAGGGGCTGTGCGGGAGCGCGTGCGTGCCGGGGGTGCGCACGTCGCCCGGCTCGAGCCGGCGGAAGACGAGCACCCGCCGCTTCAGGAGCGGCTCCCCGGTGCCCTCGACGAGGCAGCGCAGCGGGCTCACAGCGCCCCCTCGAGGCCAGCGTGCTCGGCGAGGAGCGCGTTGAGGGTGGCGAAGAGCTCGGCGCCGCCCCGCTTCTCGTCGATCCACGCGCCGCGGGCTTCCTGCCAGCCGAAATGCCAGGCCCGCGCGGCCCCGGCGAGCCAGAGCTCGCGGGCTGGACGCTGGGTGTTCAGGACGATCTTCACCCGATCGCGGCAGGTGAAGGTCAGGACGTCGCCGCCCGCGTCGAGGTCACACGCCTCGGGGTCCACCGCGTCGAAGGCCCGGAGCACGCGTTCGAACGCCTGCTTGGCGAGGTCCAGGTAGCGCGATTCGTCCATGCGGGCCGGATGGTAGCAGGCTGCTCCGCGGTTCGCGGTATCGTCCACGCGTGCCCCGTCCCGTGTCCAACGCGCCCCGAGCGATCGTCGTCGGTGGCGGCCTTCGGGGGGCGCTCGCGACGCAGCGCCTCGCCGCCGCAGGCCTCGCGGTGCAGCTCGTGGAGGCCGAGGACCTCGGGGCCCATGCCGCGCGGGCGCTGGTCCTCGCCCCGCCGGGCGTGGAACGGCCCGCCGATCCGCGTGAGGTCGCCGCGCACCACGAGGCGTGCGCGTGGCTGCAGGCCGCCGCGCCCCACCTCGTCCGCGTCGAGAGGCTGCTCGTCGAGGTCCAGCCCGGTTGGGCGGGGCGCCGCGCGGCGCTCCGGGTCGCGCTCGAGGAGGCGTGGTCCGGCGCCGTGCCGGCTGCCGCGTCCTACCTCCCCGAGGTCGACCTCTTCGGGCACCGAGGGCCGGCGCTCGCTCTGCGCGCTACCGTCCTCGACGAGGCACGCCTCGCCCTCGCCGCGTTCTCGTGGGCGGCCCGCCGCGGCGCGACCCTGTTCCGGGGCCGCGCGCTGCGCGTCGCGCCGGGGCGGGTCGAACTCGAGGGCGGCGCGTCGCTCGAGGCCCCGATCGTCGTCGACGCCGCGGGCCTGTCCTCCACGCCGGCCCGCTGTCACGAGGTCACGCTGCGCATCGCGGCGCTCGGCGCGCCGCCTTGCCGCGTGGTCCGAGACGGCCTGCGGATCGAGTACATCCCCGCTCCCGCAGGCGCGCTCTTGCGGGTCCGCAGCCCTGCCCCGCTGCCGCCCAGCGAGCTGCGCGACCGCCTCGGGCTCGGCGAACTCGTCGACATCGGTCAGCGCCTGCGGCGGGAGGGGCCCTGCTCCTGCGAGGTGTCTGCGCCAGGGCTCTTTGGTCTCGCCGGCGCCATCGATGGGGGTCTGCTCGACGTGCTTCGGCGGCTCTCGGTCGCGACCGGCGAGCTGCTCGGCCGCACCATCGCGCCGACCACTGGCGAGGACGCGCGCTTCGAGGAGAGCGAGCTCGAGCTCACGCCAGCGCTCGCGCGCGTCGGGCTCGGAGCGCCGATCCTCCAGGCGCTCGAGGCGCGTCACGGCGGGCGGGCCGCCGAGATCCTCGAGCGCGTGCGCGCCGCGCCGCGCGAGGGCGCCCTCGTGTGTCCGTGCGCCAACGTCATCGAGGCCGAGCTCCGGCATGCGCGCTCGCATGAGCACGCCGCGGACCTCGCG
>Ga0209985_10000980_pt1 | contig 29449 bp, 20 predicted proteins | sample NOAtaG_FD_187305 | JGI IMG/M metagenome (GOLD analysis project Ga0209985, IMG submission 187305) | Freshwater lake microbial communities from Lake Erie, under a cyanobacterial bloom - NOAA_Erie_Diel6S_1000h metaG (SPAdes) (version 2) | ecosystem: Environmental > Aquatic > Freshwater > Lake ...
TGAGTTGATTTTTAAAGAAAGCATTCGTGTTAACGGAAAGGATGGAAGCGAACAAGAAGCCATCACAGATACAACAGTCCAAGAGAAGAACATCACCTATCCTACCGATAATAAATTACATCGTAAGGTTATCAGCAAATGTGTTGGAATAGCCATCGAGCAGGGTCTTGAACTTAGGCAGAGTTATACACGCACAGTGAAGAAATTATTGATGGAGCAACGCTTCCGCAATCATCCAAAAACACTAGTGTATTCATACCCGATTGTAACGGGCTACTATGTCGCGCGAGATGGCAAAATCCTCTACAAGAGAAAACCCCGCGAAGACGGTTGCTGACCGTAAACGATTAGCGTCAAAAAGGCAGAGAGACGCGGGCCCATGCGGAAACTAGACCGCTTGCCCGCAAATGTGTAGCTTTAAGATCGTATGAATCCACGCCACCTCTGCACCGCCACCCTGCTGGCCCTCTGTTGCGCAGCCGCCTGCACACCTCCGCACAACCCGGAAACCTTCTTTATGCCGGGTGAATTTGAACCCCACGAAGCCATGTGGCTGGGCTGGGAAGAACACGATACCGCCCAGCACCGAGTAGTCTTCGGCATCATTCGCGGGCTAACCGGCCATGTGCCGGTGAAAATCGCAGTAGACTCCGACAGCCTGAAAGCCGTGGCGCAGGCAAGCCTGCACCGGGCGGGCATTGACACCAGCGCCATTGACTTTTTTGTTACCCCGGGCGAGCGCTACTGGATACGCGACCATGGCGCGGCCTTTCTGGTGAACAACCAAGGCGGGCTGGCCGCAGCCGACTTCGGCTGGAGCCTGTACGGCTACTACGATTGGTGGAAACTGCGGGAGCCGGAAAAGGCCGACAGTATTGCCCTTTGGGAACAGGCCGAATGGCGCGGCAACACGGCCAAGGTCGACAGTTTGATGGGCGTGATCACCGGAGCGCAACACGTGAAGTCGAAGCTAATCATCGAGGGCGGCTCCATCGAATCGAACGGCAAGGGCGTGCTGATTCAGAATGAAGCGGTAACGCTGCAGCGCAACCCGGGCTGGACGAAAGAAGAGATCGAAGCCGAGTACAAGCGCGTGCTCGGGGTGACCAAGGTCATCTGGATGAAAAAAGGCCTGGCCGATGATGAGCACATGTGGCACCTGCACGAGCGCAAGTATGTAACCATGGGCACCGGTGGGCACACGGATGAGTTTGTACGCTTCGCCAATGCCAATACCATTTTACTGGCGTGGATCGATGAAGCCGAGCGTGACCAACACCCGCTTAACCGCATCACGTACGAGCGCCTGCAGGAGAATCTGAAAATTCTGGAGGCCTCCACTGACCAGGATGGCAACCCCTTTCGCATTGTAAAAGTGCCGCTGCCGAAGCTGATTGAATGGCCGGCCCTGGTGGTGGAGAGAAAAGACGACCATGAATTCTGGAAGCTCACCCCCAAGGCTTTTCTGCCGGCTGAGCGGCCTCAACCGGGCGACACCTTGATTCGCGTGGCCGCATCCTCGTATTTGAATTTTTTAGTCACCAACGGTGTGGTACTTAACGCCACCTATACGCAGCACGGCACTCCGGCTGAAGTGGAAGACCGCGTAAAGGCGATTTTCAAAGATGTGTTTCCGGACCGCGAGCAGGTTTGGATTGACGCCTTACCCCTGAACCGAAACGGGGGCGGCATCCACTGCAGCACGCAACAACAGCCCGCGCGGAGGTAGTTTCAAGCAAGACTCAAACGGCTCAGCAGTTTCTATCGCAAACTCAATAGCTTTCCGGCAACTGCCTGACGTGCCTAAAACGTATTATCCTGACCTCGGATTCAGAGATAAAATAGGAAATTCTATAATTGAATTTCTCAAAGGCCCTATATCGCACATCGCGATCTACTTTGTGCTTGTCAGGTGGATAGTGCTCCGGACTTTGTGCTAATTTGGAAATCGTATCCAGTATTTCAACCCTAAATCGTTCCGCTTGAACAGGCGAATCTTTTTTGATGTATTGATGAGCCGACCGAAAGGAGTTGCGCGCCAACGTATCCCAAACTACTCGTCTTACCATTTTTTGGAGTCATCTTCAACTTGTTCATGGGTAATAAAATGGCCAGCCTCAACGCGTGAATTCGCTTTTTCCAGTTCTACGTTATAGGTCGCGATGTCTTCGCGAACAGTTGAATTCCGGTAACGAAGGAGATTTGCCAGTAACTCAATCAACTCTGGATCATTCACTTTGTCCAGTTCGCTTTGAATCCATTTAATACGAGCTTGCGTATCCATAATTGTTTATCCTAACAAATCTAATGAGACTCTACATCACCTTCAACTTTTTCATGTCAGCCGATTGCTTCAGCGTTTTGTAGGCCATCTCCACTTCACTGAGTATTTGCTGCTGCCTGCGGTAAACGTCCACCTGCTGATCAGTGGGCGGGTAATCGGCACTACTCACAATCCCCTCCTTGCTCATGGCCAGCAGGCGCTCCAGCACCTGGGGCGGGTTGCGGAAGATATCCATGCGCGCACCTGTGGCGTGTACATCGTGTAGTTTAGCTTCCAACTGGTAGATCTTTTCTTCCAGCGCGGCTGCCTTGGGGTCTTTCGATTTCAGCAGGGCCGCCCGTGTGCGCTCCATATCGTCAATGAGCGAGAGACACAAGTTGATAGCCGTGAACATTTTGACGCCATGCTCGTACTGAGCCGCAATGTCGCTGTCGAGCCCGCGGGTTGTAGGATCGCGCAGAACGGTAATCGTTTGGCGTTGCTCCTGCCCGGCTGCTTTCAGCACCACCGTGTAATTACCTGGCGGCACCAGCGGGGCCGTGAGGCCCGGACCGATGTCTAAATCAAAGATAAACATGTCGCGTTCGCCTTTATCATTCAGCGGCACCCACTCTTTGCCGCGCGGTTTGGTCCGCAGTTTGGGCAATACGTAATCTTCCAGTTTCAAATCCCACCACACCCGTTGCAGCCCCGGGCGGTTTTTTACGTTCAGCTTTTGCACCTGCTCCCCTTTGTTGTTGAGCACCACCAATTCCACGCTGTCTTTTGATTTTTCTTTCAGATAGAAGTTGATATCAGCTCCATAGGGCGGATTCTGTCCGTTGCTAAACCCATCTTCCATTTTGATATTCTCCCGCTGGCGGAAACGGTAGGCCGGGCGCAGCGAAAACAGGTGAGCCGGCTTCTGCTGAACTTGCTCACTGAACTCGCGTAGCGGGGTAATGTCATCCAGAATGTAGATACCGCGGCCGTACGTGGCCACCACCAGGTCGCGGAAGTTTTGCTGCACCACAATACCATAGACCGGGGCGGGCGGCAGGTTGCTCTTCAACCGCGTCCAGTTTTGCCCGTCATCGGGTGAAAAATAAAGGCCTTTGTCGGTGCCGAGGAATAGCAAGCCCTTTTTGGCGGGATCTTCCACGATCTGGTGTACGTAGTTCGAGTTGGAATACGTGAGGTTCACCAGCAGTCGCGTCCACGATTTTCCGAAGTCGGTCGTCTTGTATACGAAGCTGTCAAAGTTCCCGATGTAGTTGGCCGTGGCCGCTACATACGCGGTGGCGGCATCGTGCCACGAGGCATCGATATGACGAATGGTACCCCACTTGGGCAGGTCTTTAATATTGTCTGACACGCGCTGCCAGGTTTTGCCGCCATCGCGCGTTACGTGAATCAGTCCATCGTTGCTGCCCGTCCACAACACCCCTTCCTGTTTGGGCGATTCGGCCATAGCCAGCAACGTGCAGCCGTCCCAGGTCATCAGGTTGTCGTTGGCCATGCCACCGGAGTTTTGCTGGTGAGTCTTGTCGTTGGTGGTCAGGTCCAGGCTGATTTCGCGCCAGCTCTGCCCGCGGTTGTCGCTTTGGTGCACATACTGGCTGCCGGCCCACACGCGGCCGCGCACATGGCGTGAGGTGACGAACGGAAAATTCCAATGCCAGCGGTATCGCGCATCGGCTGGCGCCTGCCCGATGGCCGTTTCGGGCCACACGCGCACATCGCGGCTGTGCATCGCCTGCACATCGAACACATCCAACCCGCCATCGTAGCAGCCCGACCAAACGGTGTTGGCATCAAACGGATCGGGTTGCGCAAAACCACTCTCGCAGCCGCCCACGCCCATCCACATCCCCAGCGGAATGGACCAGCCCCCGAGGTTGCGGCTTGGCCCGCGATAGGACCACGCATCCTGGCGGTTGCTGTAAACATAATACGGCACCTGGTTGTCCACCGCCACGTGATACATCTGGGCAATGGGCAGGTTGATGTTCTCCCACGTTTTGCCCCCGTTGAAGGAAAGGTTAGCGCAGCCATCGTGCGCGCACATGATGCGGTCGGGCATTTTCGGATCGAACCACATGTCGTGGTTGTCACCCCCCGGTGCCCATGGGTTAAAATCTTTCACGAAGGATTTTCCGCCATCCACCGACTTCAGAATGCCGACACAGATCGTGTAGAGTTCGTTCTCATCCCGCGTGGACACGCGCAAGCGGATGTAATAGCCGGCCCGCTGGCCCATCGAATGATTTTTCTGCATCAGCTTCCAGCTATCGCCTCCGTCTTCTGAGCGGTACAACCGGGGCTCCTTGTCCTCGACCAATGCATAGACAACTTTGGGGTTCGTGTAGGCCACATCAACGGATGTTTTCCCTACCGGATGCGAGGGGCCGCTTTCCAGGCCATTGCGCAGCGGCTGCCAGGTTTTGCCGCCATCTTTCGAACGGTAAATGCCGCTGCCGGGGCCTCCGCTTTTGAGATTCCAGGTGGTGATTTCCACCTGCCACATGGCCGCAAAAAGAATTTCCGGATTTTGGGGATCCATGGAAAGATCAGAAGCCCCGGTGAACTCGTTGACGAACAGTACACGCTCCCAGGTTTTACCACCATCGGTGGTTTTGTAAATGCCCCGCTCCTGCTGCGGTGCGTGGGTGTGGCCCATCGAGGCCACGTACACCGTGTTGGTATCAGTCGGGTGCACAATCACGCGGCTGATGCGAAATGTACGTTCGAGCCCCATGTGCTTCCACGACTTACCCGCATTGGAGGACTTGTACACCCCGTTGCCCACCGAGTGATGCGGGCGGATTAAGAACGTTTCGCCCGTACCCACCCACACTTGTTTGGGGTTGGAGGGCGCCAGGCCGATGGCCCCAATGGAGGAATCGTCCATGCCATCGAACACGGGGCGCCAGTGATAGCCCATGTCTTCCGTTTTCCACAGACCGCCCGAGGCCGCCCCGATGTAGCTTACCTGCGGGTTGCCAGGTTCACCAGCTACGGCAATGGCGCGGTTGCCATGCGGGCCGATGAAACGAAAGCGAAGGTCGTTGAAGAGAGAAGACTCGAAGGATTGAGCTGCCGCGAGCTGCACCAGCAGGACAAAGGCAACGGACAGAAGATTTTTCATACCACGAATTTTTCCGAAGGTAAGACAGCGCCTTGACGGATCAAAAAAAGAAAGTGCGCAACGGACGATGCGCACTTTCAACGTTTAACAAACATCTTGAACGGCCGCTACGGCCATCTCTTTAGGCTGCTACTGCAACCTGTCCGTTGTTTGCTTTATCGGCAACTACCTTTTTCGACTTCTTGGTCGATTTGGTCTTTTTCATCTCTTTCTTAATCAACCGGGCATAGGTAGACGCCAGTGCTTTCGAAGCCTTCGTCATCACTTTCTTCACTTTCTTGTTGGCCTTGGGCAATTCCAGACCATCCAGCGAATGAACCAGGGAATCCGTCAGCAGGGTGCGCAATGCCTTTTTCGACACTTTTTGCTTTTTCTTCTTCTCCTTGGGGGCGTTCGTTTCCATGTGGCAAATTAAATTTTAGCCAATTTCCTCAATATTATTTATTGGTTGAGCGAATGTTAAGCTGAACTTTTCAACAGGTTATCCACAGGAATTCCACAAAGCCAAAGGCCCCTCCCAAAAATGGAAGGGGCTATAAATCAATGCGTTATATAGTATGCCAGATTGGCTACTCGTAGCGCAACGAATTGACAGGCTTGGCCATGGCGGCCCGGAAGGCCTGAAAAGCTACCGTGAGCCAGGCAATGACCAGCGAGGCTACCCCGCTGAGCACAAACACCATAATATTAATGTCAATGCGGTAGGCAAACTGGCCCAGCCAGCGGTTCATCAGATACCAGGCCGGGAATACCGCCAGGAGGATCGAAATCAAGACCAGCACCGTGAACTCGCGGGACAGGAGACCGGTGATGCCGGTAACGGAGGCCCCCATGGCCTTTCGGATGCCGATCTCTTTGGTGCGCTGCTCGGCCGTGAAACTGGCCAGGGCAAACAGGCCGAGGCACGCAATGAAAATGGCCAGCCCGGTGAAGACCAGGAATAGGCGGCTTAGCCGTTGTTCCTCGCGGAAGAGCGCATCAAAATTCTGATCCAGGAACGAGTATTCAAGCGGATCGCCCGAGGCGTACTGCTTCCAGAGCTTCTCCACCTGGGCCATGGCACCCGAGGCATCCCCATCGTACCGCACCAACAAATTTCGGTCGGTGTCGGTGAGGCGCAAAACCATGGGCCGCACCTGGGTCTTGAACGACTCAAAGTTAAAATCTTTCACCACGCCAATAACTTGCATCGGAACTTCCACGGGCCCGCCATTGCCGCCATCATCAAATACAATAAGCTTCTCTTCAAGAGGTTTCTCCCAGCCCAGTTCCTTTACTGCCGCTTCATTCAGCACCACAGCCGTGCTATCGGAAGGAAACTCCTTTGAGAAGTAACGACCCTGCGCCAGTTCAAACTTCATCACCTCGGCGTGATCAACATCAGCAAAGTAGGTGCCCATGACGTGATCTCTGCGGGCAGTAGCCGAGCGGAAGGCCGTAGTATTATTAACACCGGGAAAAATATTGTTCGTGTAACTCACCCCGGTAATGCCGTTTTGCGCCAGCAAACCATCCTTGAATGCTTTTCGATTGTTGCCGAGGCGGCCGGTGTTGCTCAACACCAGCACATTATGTTTATCGAGTCCGATGTTGCGGCTCTGCAAGTACTGTATTTGCTGATAGCTGATGATGGTACACACGATGAGAATAACCGACAGGGCGAATTGAAACACAACCAACCCACTGCGTATGCCTTTGCTTTTCATACCTGACCGCACCTTGCCCCTGAGCACATCAACCGGGTTAAAGGCTGTGAGGTAAAAGGCCGGGTAACTGCCCGCCAGCAAGCCAATCAGGAGCGTGAGGCCCAACGCGCCCAGCAGGAATGATGGGCTCACGAGCGTGGCAAAACTCAATTCCTTACCGGAAAGCAGATTGAAATGGGGCAGCAAAACAAAGGTGAGGGCCACCGCCAGCACCATGGCGGCCAAACCATACAGCGTGGACTCAGCCAGAAACTGACCCACCATTTGCGACCGTACCGACCCCAACGTCTTGCGTAATCCGACTTCCTTGGCACGACCAGCCGACCGGGCGGTGGATAGATTCATGAAGTTGATGCACGCAATGACGAGGATGAAAAGGCCAACGGCTCCAAACACATACACGTAGGCCATATTGCCGCCTGGTTCCATATCATCCTGCCAACCCGAACGAAGGTGCGTGTCCAGCATCGGGTAGGGCACATAGCCGTATTCATTGCCGCTTTCGCGGAACTTGGCGACTGATGCCCCCAGAAACTGTTCGATCTCCGGTGCAATATGCTTGTCCGTTACTTCTGTGAGTTTGGCTGCAATCGCCTCATTTGAAGTTGCCGGGTTCTTGCGGAAATAGGTGTACAAACCATTGTTCAGCCAAATGGGGCTGTTGTAGTAGTCCTTTTGCGAACTGGTGGAGATGATAGCCGCAAAGGTAAAGTGGGAGTTATGAGGTGGCTCGGCCGCGATGCCGGTCACTTTAAACGATTGATTCTGATTGCCGATGGTCAACAACTTGCCCATCGCCTCGTCACCAAAATACTTTTTGGCAAGTTCCGGTGTGAGCACCACGCTGTTCGGCTCTTTCAACGCGGTTAGCAGATCGCCTTCCAGTAGCTGGAAGCTGAAAAACTGGAAAAAGTTAGAGTCAGCAAATAAGATTCGGTCCTCCGTAAATGCTTTTTCCTCAAACTTAAAGACTATGTTATCGCGCCTGTTCAGGCGCGTGGCGGATTCTACACCCGGTATCTCGGCCACCAGCGCAGCGGCCAACGGAGGGCACGAACTGGCGGTGTTGATCTCTTGTCCCGCAATCCGGCCATGCAGACCAATGCGGTAAATGTTCTCCGGATCCTGGTGGAAGCGGTCGTAGCTGAGTTCATCCGTAATGTAGAGCAGAATAAACAAACAGGAGGCCACCCCGATGGCAAGCCCGAAGATGTTGATGGAGGAATAAAATGACTGCTTGCGAATGTTGCGCAGCGCTACTTTGAAATAGTTTTTCAGCATACAACAGGGTTAAGAAAAAAGACGCCCCGCTCCGTTCGGAGCAAGACATCTTTCATGGGTTCGTTACTGAGACGCTGACACCCCCCGCCAGGTTGCAGGCGATGCCAATATTTTTTACTCGGTACGCAACGTATTGACAGGGTTCAATGCCGCTGTTTTCAGGGTTTTGGAACCCACGGCCAGCACGGCTAAAATCACCATTGCCAATACAGACATCAACAGAGTTGTTACGGTTAATTTCAGATAGTATTCCCAGATGGAATCCATGAGTATATCGGCCAGAAAATAACCGGCCACACCACCGAGCACCGAAGAAATACCGAGGTTAATGATGAATTCGCGGTTGATCACCCCGGTAATGTTGGCCATGGACGCTCCCAGCACTTTGCGCACACCTATCTGCTTCAATTTCTTTTCAATGCTGAGGGATACTAGGGTGAACAAACCAATACCCGTCATCAGCGCAGCAAAAAAGCCAAGGAATGCGAACATACCGGCCACATTCTGATTGATTTCATTGGTCTCCTGCAGTTCCTGATCGATCCACTGACCGTTATACTGCGTGTTGGGGAACACTTCCTTCCACTTCTTTTCCATAAAGGAATTGACCTCCGCCATTTTGGAAGGATCAGTCTTGACCAAAACCTGCTGGTACTTATCCTTGGCTGCATAGCGCATCATCATGGGCTGGATGGGCTGCCACAGGGCGCGGGCATAAATGTTCTTAACCACACCTACCACGTACAACGACACGGTGTCCATCCACACTATGCGTTTACCGATGGGGTTATCTTTCCACCCAAACTCACGGACAAACTCCTCTGTAACCAGCACCGACTCTTTGCGATCGGTTTCGGAATCCTTCTCAAATTTGCGCCCGGCCACGAGTGTCATATCCATTACTTCAAAATAGTCATCACCGATCTCCATGATGTCCACCTCGCGTTCGGTGGCTTCAAATTTGACCGGATCGTTGTACCAACTGTTGGCAATGTGGTGCCGTGTGCCGGCTACGAGCTGAATATCGGGGTTCGAGGTTAGTGCATCGCGATAGGTGTTGTAACCAGCCTCTGTGTTTACCCAGGCCGACATAACACCTTGTTTGGCAAAACCAAGGTCATAATCGCGCTGGTAGTTACCGTTCTGATAAAACGCCAGCCCCATGATGATGGCCAGTATGGAGATCACAAACTGACCGCCCAGCAGGATACGGGTAAACCAGTTGGTGCCGCCAAACCGCGCTTTGCCCTTCAAAATACTCACGGGCTCAAACGAAGTGATGTAAAAGGCCGGGTACGAGCCGGCAATCACTGCCGTGATCACCAGCAACGCAATGAGGAAGATCAGGAAACCCGCATTCTCGGTATAGCTCAGGTCAAGCGAAAGCCACGTCCAGAGCGAATCATATTTCGGCACAAGCCATTCCGCAATCAACAGGCCCGCCAGCAAACCAAAAAAGCACAGCAGAAGATTTTCACCGAGAAATTGTAATACGAGTTGCCTGCGCAATCCCCCCATCACTTTGCGTATGCCGATTTCCTTCAGACGCTTGCCGGAGATGGCAATGGATGTATTCGTAAAGTTGAAGCAGGCGAGCAACAGCAGCAGACCGGCCATAATAGCGGGAACGGTTACCGCTTCCTCGGGTATGCCCCCACCGAGATAATCGCTGTTCAACCGCGGGTTGGCGCGGTTGCGGGCCATCATACCATCAAAATTCTCGAGGAAATAACTCTTGATCTTGAAATCCTCACGAGCCAGGTTTTGTGGCTCCACATACTGCTGAAGCTGCTTCTCAATAACCGGAACATCGGCCGGATTGTCTGCTTCCAGCCACAGCACATGGGTCCACCGCTTCCAACTGGTCTCGGTCAATTCCTTATCCAGGTTGACATCCCAGAAGTTGTCGAACAAGGTGATGACTTCAAAACCAAAGCTGGAATTGAGCGGTAGTTTTTCGAACACTCCGCCAATTTCAAATTCCTTGGGCCTGCGCACGCCATCGGCACCCAGCACAATCTGGGTCAACGGGCGGCCAACCACATCCTCGGTATTAAAATACTTGCGGGCAATTTCATTACTGATAAACACCTTTCCCCGGTCGTGGAAATCGGCAAAGTTGCCAAACTTCAACTTGTAGGTGAACAAATCAAAGAAGGCTGAATCGGCATATACCATCTGATCGCCAAATACCTCTTCGCCAATGCGCATGTCGCAGTAGCCTGACATGTAGCGTACCACCTTATCGGCTTCTTTAATGTTTTGCTTAATGTAGCCGCTGAGCGCCATGGGCGCGATGCCATGGCGGTTCGCATTTCCCTGAAACTCCTGCCAGAACTGAACACGATAAATCTTCGCAGCATGGGCATGGCCCTCATCCCAGGTAGCCTGGAACTCCCAATTCAGATAAGCCGTAATGCAACAGGCGATGGCCAGACCCATCCCGAACGTATTGATCAGGATGTACATCTTGTTCTTCAGCAGATTGCGAAGGGTGATGAGCAGGTAGTTCTTAATCATGCGACAGGTTTGATAAGCTAAAGACGTGCCGGACCACTACAGGTTGCACAGACGCCAAAAAAATGCGACCGAATTCTCCATTTCGTTCACCGGTGTACACCGGCTGTACGCAGATGAACAAAAAAAGCCCCGCCCCATTACCGGGGCAGGGCCTACCTAAACCTGCTTAACGAGAAAAACTAATCGAGTAGTTATTCATCACGCAGGGTTTTGGTTGGGTTGAGCAATGCGGTACTAATTGTTTTGTAGCCAACAGCTAAAAACGCAATCACCAACATCAGCGAAACAGCAGAAAACATGGTTTGGAAGTTGAGATCCAGATAATACTCCCATATAATAGCCATGATGGCGTCAGTTGCAAAATATCCCAACGTTAAACCCAGCACGGTTGCGATTCCCAGGTTCACAATAAACTCGAAATTGATCACACCTGCGATATTTGCCATCGAGGCTCCCAATACTTTTCTGATGCCTATCTCTTTCATCTTCATTTCGATGTTGAGGGTTACCAGCGAAAACAGCCCGATCGCTGTCATCAACGCTGCAAAAAATCCTAGAAAGCCGAACATCACAGATACGTTTTTGTTGATTTCGTTTGTCTCTCTCATTTGCTCGTCAATCCACAGCCCGGTATAAAGCGTGTTTGGAAAAACCTCTTTCCATTTTTTTTGCATAAACTCATCTACCGAGGCCATCTTTTCGGGATCGGTCTTAATCACCACTTGCTGGTATTTATCTTTGGCCACATAACGCACCATCAATGGCTCCACAGGTGCCCACAAAGCACGTGAATAAATGTTTTTGATCACCCCAATCACGTATAACTGAACTGTGTCCATCCACACTACGCGTTTGCCGATGGGATTATCTGTCCACCCGAATTTTTTGACGAACTCCTCCGTCACTAAAACAGACTCCTTGCGGTCGGTTTCGGAATCAGCTTCAAACTTGCGACCGGCCACCAACGTCATGTCCATCACATCCATATACCCATCACCTATCTCCATGATATCTACTTCACGCTCAACCGATTCAAATTTAACGGGGTCGTTTAACCATGTGTTGACGACATGATGCCGTGTGCCTGCGATTTGTGCAATATCTTTATTTGACGCCAGGGCATCTCGGTATGTGTTGAAGCCGCTTTCGTTGTTGACCCATGCGGAGATGATGCCACGCTTGGAAAAACCCAGGTCATATTCATTTTGGTATTTACCATTATTGTAAAAAGCGATACCCAAAATGATTGCCAGCAATGAGATCACAAACTGGCCACCGAGTAATATTCGCGTAAACCAATTGGTGCCGCCAAACCGTGCCTTCCCCTTTAAGATACTTACCGGTTCAAAAGAGGTAATGTACAAAGCAGGATATGAACCGGCAACAATGGCTGTAACCATCAACAGTGCCATCAGAAAAAACAAAAAGCTTGCATTTTCCATGTAGCTTAAATCCAATTCGAGCCACGCCCACATGTTATCATACGCGGGAACCAGCCATTCGGCCATTAGCAACCCTGCCAGCAGTCCAAAGAAGCAAAGTATCAGGTTCTCACCAAGGAACTGGATGATCAATTGATAGCGCATGCCACCCATCACTTTGCGAATACCAATTTCTTTGAGTCGCTTGCCCGATATGGCAATCGAGGTGTTGGTGAAGTTAAAACACGCCAACAACAGCAGCAGCCCACACATGATCACGGGCACCGTTTCGGCTACATCTGGTGCACCACCTACCAGATAGTCGCTGTTGAGCCTGGGGTTTGCCCGATTACTTTGCATCATGCCCCGAAATTTTTCGAGGTAATACTCGCTCACCATAAAATCATCCCGCGCCTTGTTTTGAGGTTCTACATAGTTTTGCAGTTGCTTGGTAACGCTAGCTACTTTGGCGAGGTCTTTAATTTCTAAAAACAACACGTGCGCCCATTCCTTCCAATTGGTCTCGCGTAGATTCCTATCAGGGTAAACATCCCAATAATTATCGAAAAGCGTAATGACATCAAACCCAAAACTGTTGTTTTGTTTTGGTTTCTCAAATACGCCTCCAATCTCAAATTCCTTTGGCCTGCGCACGCCATCTGATCCAAGAATAATTTGCGTCAGGTGACGGCCTGCCACATCCTCGCGGTTAAAATATTTCTTTGCAATCTTATCGCTGATAAAGACTTTGCCTTTGTCATGAAAATCAGAAAACGAACCATGCTTCAACCGAAAGGTGAAAAGGTCAAAGAACGCGGAGTCTGCATACACTACCTGATCGCCAAACACTTCCTCTCCGATGCGCATGTCGCAATAGCCTGTCATATATCGTACTACGTTGTCTACATCAATAAAATTCTGCCTCACGTAGTTGCCGAGGGGCATGGGAGCCACGCCATACCGGTCGCGTTTCCCTTGAAATTCGCGCCAAAACTGAACGCGATAAATTCGGTCTGCATTTACCTGGCCTTCGTCCCAGCGCGCAGAATAGCCCCAATTAAGGTAGGCTGTGATGCAACAGGCAACGGCCATTCCCATGCCAAATATGTTGATGAAGATGAACAGCCTGTTCTTTGAAAGATTTCGGAAAGTGATGAGCAGATAGTTTTTTATCATACTGATTGCTTTAAAATATTAGCGCGTAAGTCAATGATAAGATTGATTGCAGGTGGTGAAGGTTGCAGGCAGAAAGAAAAAATTGAGATCATCTTCAGTGGCAACAAAACTATTTCAAGCATCACCGTAGCGATACTTGTTCAGCACCTGACAACACCGTGTTCAATGAACGAACACAGACCAGCGTTCATCAATCTTCCAATCGAAAATCAAATATGGAATTGCTCTTTGATATTTTCAGTAACCACCTTACCGTCAAACAAATTGACAATGCGGTGCGCATAGTTGGCATCATAAGGCGAGTGCGTTACCATAATGATGGTGGTGCCTTCTGCATTGAGCTCGGAGAGTAACTTCATCACTTCTTCACCATTTACAGAATCCAAGTTACCGGTAGGTTCATCAGCCAAAATCACCTTGGGTTTGGCCACAATGGCACGCGAAATGGCCACACGTTGTTGCTGCCCGCCCGAAAGTTGTTGCGGGAAGTGATTTCTGCGGTGCATGATGTTCATTCGTTCCAATACTTCCTCTACCCGCTTCTTGCGTTCATCTGAGGGCACCTTCATGTACAACAGCGGAAGCTCCACATTCTCGAATACCGTCAGCTCATCAATCAGGTTGAAACTCTGAAATACAAACCCGATTGATCCCTTACGCAACTGTGCACGCTGGCGCTCCGAGTACTTAGAGACTTCGTTCGCGCCAAAATGATACTCACCCGAACTCGGATTATCCAGCAAACCTAAAATATTCAACAGGGTAGACTTACCGCAACCCGATGGCCCCATAATGGCGACAAACTCACCATCTCTGATTTCCATGTTGATGCTGTTGAGGGCGGTAGTTTCCACTTCTTCGGTGGTGTAGACTTTTTCGAGATTTTTTAGTTTTATCATGGGTTATGATTTGTTGATGAGATATGTTCCGAGCCTTTTCTGTTTGATAGATCGTGATGTTTTTTTAAAGTTACACCGGTGTGCGTGTAGCCGCAGTTGGCGATTTCGAAGCACCCCACTGTCAACCCGTACAAAGGTTTGATAGGGGTAATCAGCTTCAATTTTCCCGGCACCGCCAATTGAGGCAACACGCTGTTAGCTTCCGTTTTTATTGTCATTTAGACTAATTGCTGATTTATAATTTATAATTTACAATTAACCACTTGCATATGTTTACTCTATCATATTTATTTAAGGTGTTTGATTCAATTAACATGTCTGGAATCAATGGTGCATTCATGTCCAAGTCATGATTAGGTCTCACAAAACAAGCAGAAGGTATGGAAACAACAATACCAGAGTTAGGAAGCTTTAAATAGCAATTTTCTCCAATGGCATTTGCTACATCACCGCTTGGTTGCCCAATTAATTTTGCAATTTTATTATCCTGAACAACTATCCCTGTGTATATGGCCGAACTGAATGTTCCTGAACCAATTACGAAATAAATTTTATTTCGAAATTGATGAATTTGAGATTTAGGGGTTGTATACCATTCATTTTCATCAAATTTATAATAGCTGTTACTTGGCGAATTCAAATAGTCTTTTACACCCATCATTTTCAACGCAATGGAGCGCATATACCAGGGAAACATTTGTCTTATATTGTTTTTATAGGATTCGCTCATCCACCATTTTTTCTCAGGTACTCGGTATTTTTTATCTGTTAAATGATTTAACAGTGTGTCTCCATAAACACTGTTTCCTCCACTATTATATCGCAGGTCAATGATCAAGTGTTTACATCTGTTTTCTAATTGCTTGAATACTGAATCCAGTTCGCGGCTGTACTCAGCAATATCTTGGTATTCGTAACTATATAAATTCACATAAGCAATGCTGTCATTAAACCAATTAAACTCAAATCCTTTGTCTGATGACTTTTCTTTGCTTGCCGAAGCGCTTTCATTTCCATTTTTGTATGTGAGTGTGGTCGTCTGCTGTTTTTGCATGGAGTCTACGAAATCTATCTTGTAAGGAGGAGGTATCTCATTTAAAAGCAAATACAGTCCGAAATGGTCAATGACTGATCTTTCCCTCCAGGCGGGTAATCCGCTGCATTGTTTCAGAAAAAGAGACATAAGACTGTCAACTGGCATGTCGTTAATTTCCATTAAACGTGCTCCTTTTAAGTTAGTCGGCTTTACGTTTGCCTCATCTACGATCAGAAAGTTGTTTGATAATCTGAGTTTTAATGACCACTCAGAACCATCATACAATAAATGGGAGTTGTATTTCTTTTTGGGAAACGAAACCTCCAAGTGAGCAATATTGAAGGAAACTAGCAAACTATTAATGTCAAAAAGAAACTCCGACTTGGATATCGTTGTATTTTTTAAGATTGTTTTGGAGATACTGTCGACCGCGTGTTCCGGCCAGGTGTAGTATTCTTTGGGCATGATGTCCCTGAGATTAGTTAGTAGTATGTTTAAATCCTCGTTTAACTGTTCCCGTGTTAAAGGTTTATTATCAATTTGAGTTGAAATTCTTTTGTTTACAATTTCTCTAAAGTTGAAGCAGCCATTTAAAAATGCCACAGATAATAGTATCAGTAACAAAAGCAAGTATTTCCTTATTTTTTTCATGTAGTTTAGATTATTTCGTTGCCTTTGTAGTCTGTATAAATTGATGCTAACTTGTGAATATGATGCCTATATTTATTTTTGGTTGCATCTTTTCAAATTTAATTTCGTGTGATGGCAATTTGTTACAACAGCGCGCGCTAAAAACGTAATTCCAAAAGTGTCAAGCTGAGCTTGAAAAAGCCCATTAAATCTTGATTCACGAATTTTACATTTTGCCAAGCTCAACGTGACAAAGATTTTAGTGATGCGCGACAGTTATTTCAAAATCAGCACTTCGTTATTACCAAAATTTTCATAAGAAGATGTAATCACCCGGTCACCCGGCTTCAATCCTTCCAGCACTTCAAAGTTCTCTGAGTTCTTTCGGCCCAGCTTGATGTTTCGCTTCACGGCCCGGTCTTCGCGGTCAAGTACATACACCCAGTTGCCACCGGTATCTTTGTAGAACCCGCCCACGGGCAACAGCAACTCTTCTGACGCCTGGCCGAGCTCAATGCGCATGCGCAGGGACTGACCTCTGCGAATGCCCTGAGGCGTTTGGCCATCAAAATCCATGTCTACCTCAAAACGGCCGTTGGTAATGGTGGGGTAGATATAGGTGATTTTGAGCAGGTAGGTCTTACCAGCGAAGTCGGTGGTAGCCGGTAATCCAACCGATATCTTGGGCAGGTAAAGTTCATCAATAGGTACGCGCACTTTGTAACTGCCTACAATATCCACCTGGCCGAGGCGCTGGCCGGTTTGCACAGCTTGTCCGATCTCCCAGTGTGGAGTGGAGAGCTGACCATCGATTGGGGCGCGAATGACCAGGTTATCCAGAATTTTTCCTACTCCCTCCAGGCTTCGGGTCATCTGCTGCTCCGACTGGGTCACCGCGCGTAGCTGACGAATGCGGTCAATCGAATCGTTCTTGTATACTTCGTACGTAATTCTTCTTCGCTCCACGTTGTATTTGTAATCTGCCTCCGTGCGTTCAAATTCCTGCTTGGAGATCAGCTTCTTTTCAAACAGCTTTTTCTGCCGGTCATACTGCGGGCCCAGGATATTAAGCTGGTTGTCGATCAACGCCAATGTCTGCCGTTGCTCCAGGTCGTTGCGCATGATGTTCAGGCGTGTTTCGCGTGCCCGGTTAATACTTTCATTAAAGGAAGCCTCCTGCTGAAGTACCGATAACTCGCGATTGAGGTTCGTCAGCTCCAGGATCACGTCTCCTTTGCGCAGCATCTTACCGCTTTCGCTCACAATACGTTTGATATTCCCTCCTTCAATGGCATCGAGGTAAACGGTGCGGCTGGGCTCTACGGTGCCCGTTTGGGGAATAAACTCTTTGAACTCGCCACGCTTCACCTCGGCAATCGTAATCTTATCGCGGTCGATGATCAGGGTTGACCTGCGGTCGCTAAAAATGAACATGTACAACACAAACGCAACAAAAAGCCCAATGCCGCCAAACGTGGCGATGCGCTTTACTGTCCATGTCTTCTTTTCAATCTTACGATCCATCAGTTTGGGGGAATGGTGAGCCTCATGCCAACAAACGTGCCAAGGGCCCAAAAGGGTTTTGTTTTGTTTAAAAAGGGCTAAAATTCGATTGTTTTGCGTACACTCCTGAACGTACTTGTCCGCAACCGGACAGCCCGGTGGCAACCTTTTATGGCAAATCGAGTTAAACAATCCAAAATCGGGCATGGTCGCATACGGCATCGGCTTTGCGAGCTTGCCCCCAAACCGGCCTTTACACATGACAGAACCAAAAGCGGGACGCATCCTGATTGTGGATGACAACGAGGATCTTCTGAAAGCAGCAAAGATGTTTTTGAAGCGCCACGTAGCCCATGTGGATATTGAAAAAAATCCGGAAGCCATTCCGGCCTTGCTCAAGCAGGAGGACTACGATGTCATTTTGCTCGACATGAACTTCACCAAAGATGTGAGCAGCGGAAGCGAAGGCTACTATTGGTTGGGCCGCATCCTGGAAATTGATCCCTCGGCCGTGGTGGTGCTCATCACCGCCTATGGCGATGTTCAAATGGCCGTAAAAGCGATCAAAGCAGGCGCCACAGACTTTGTACTCAAACCCTGGGAGAACGACAAACTCTTAGCTACGCTGTATTCCGCCATGCGCCTGCGCCAATCACGCGATGAGGTGGAAACGTTGAAGATCAAAAATCAGCAGATCAATGATGTGATGAATGAAAAATTCAAGGACATCATTGGTCAAAGCCACGCCATGCAGCGCATTTTCCACACCATTGAGCGCGTGGCCCAAACCGATGCCAATGTGTTGATTCTCGGAGAAAATGGAACCGGTAAAGAGCTGGTCGCCCGCGCCATTCATCGCCACTCTTCCCGGCAACACGAGTCGTTTGTGGGTGTTGACCTGGGTTCCATAACCGAGACTCTTTTTGAAAGCGAGTTGTTTGGCCATCGCAAAGGTGCTTTTACGGATGCCAAGGAAGACCGGGCCGGCCGTTTTGAGCTGGCACACGGGGGCACACTTTTTCTTGATGAAATCGGCAATCTTTCCATGCCGTTACAGGCTAAGCTGCTCACTGTTTTACAAAACCGGAAAGTAAGCCGTGTGGGAGCCAATAAAGAAACACCCGTCAACATTCGCCTTATTTGCGCCACCAACATGCCGCTATACGACATGGTGAAAGAAAACCGTTTCCGACAGGATCTTCTTTACCGGATTAACACTATCGAAATCCAGATCCCCTCCCTCCGCGATCGCGTGGAGGATATTCCGCTGCTGGCGCAGCACTTTTTGAAACACTATGCCGGCCGTTACGAAAAATCGGTAAATAAGATCAGCGAAGGAGCCATGAGCCGGCTTACCAAGCACCAGTGGCCGGGAAACATCCGCGAGTTGCAACACGCCATCGAGCGGGCCGTCATTCTCAGTAATGCTTCGGTGTTGCAGCCAGAAGATTTCAACTTCAACGCGGCACCGGCACGCGAAAAAGATGCCGATGGGATAAACCTGGATCAGTTCAACCTGGATGAAGTGGAAAAACTCCTCATTCGTAAAGTGTTGAAAAAATACAACGGCAACATCACCCAGGCTGCAGCCGAGCTGGGCCTTACCCGCTCCTCGCTATACCGCAGATTGGAAAAACATGGATTGTAAGGGTGTTGAGGTGGAAAGGTGGTGTTCGCCCGCCATTGGTTTTTAAATATGTGGTATTGTAAAAAATGTGCGATCTTGACAATTAACACTCACCTGTGAAACACCAGCGCCTCAAAACCGTAGCACCTCAACACCTCCACACATCTCAGCATGGGTGATTTTCGTTTTCGAATTGCGTTTCGTGTGGGCCTTATTGGGTGTACCATGGCTTTGTTTGTGTTTATGGTGAGCCGCCCCAACATGGTTTTTGCTGCCGTGCTGATGGCGCTGATCATTGCGGGCCAGTTGTTTGAGTTATACCACTTCAGCGCACAGACCAACCGAAAGCTGACTCGCTTTCTGGAGTCGGTGAAATATTCGGACTTCATTTCCGGTTTTACGGCCGACAATAAACTGGGCAAAACCTTTCGCCAGCTCAATACCGAATTCAACGAAGTATTGGAGGCCTTTCGCAAGGCCCGAAGCGAAAAAGAAGAAAACTGGCAATACCTGAACACGGTGGTGCAGCAGGTGCGTACGGGTATTCTGTCGTTTGATGAGAGCGGCCGCATTCAGCTCATGAACGCCAACGCCAAACGATTTCTGAACTCGACTGCGTTGTCCTCCATCCATGATCTGAAATCCCTGAACCCGGTACTCTACCAAGCCATTTTAGACGCCAAGCCCGGCAAAAGCACACTTCATAAAACCAACCGCGATATCTTACTAACGATTCAATCTACCGAGATGCGGGTGCGCGGGCAAAACATCAAACTGGTAACGCTGCAAAACATCCAGAGTGAATTACAAAAGCAGGAGCTCGAAGCATGGCAGAACCTCACCCGGGTACTTCGTCACGAGATCATGAATTCCATTACGCCCATCTCATCGCTTACCTCAACACTGAAAGACGTGTTGGATCATGAGCTAAAGCGAACCAATGGTCACTACGAAATTCCGCTCGAAAGCGCGGATGATCTGCGCGAAGGACTGACCACCATTGAAGGACGTAGCAAGGGGCTTATCCGCTTTATTGATGCATACCGCGAGTATACCTCGCTTCCTCAGCCGGTGGTGCGAAGTGTTCGGGTGAAAGAGTTGCTCGACAAAGTGGCCCAATTCATGAAACCCGATTTCCGCGATTCGGGCATTGTATTCCACCATACTTGCCAGTCGGAATACCTCACCATTCAGGCAGACGAGGAGATGATTGAACAGGTATTGATCAATCTGATCAAGAATGCGCGTGAGGCGTTGGCCGGCCAGGCTGACGGACGCATTGAAGTGCGGGGGAGCTACGATGAAGCCACCACCTACATTGAAGTAATTGACAATGGGCCGGGCATCATTGCCGAGGCGTTGGAAAAGATCTTCATTCCGTTCTTTACCACCAAGAAGGGGGGCAGTGGGATCGGCCTGGCGTTGTCCCGCCAGATTATGCAAATGCACAACGGCACGCTCACAGCCGAATCGCGCCCGTATGAGCGGACCGTGTTCCGGCTCCGGTTCTAAAACTCAGCGCTGGCTGGACAAAAACTCCTCCCATTCGTGGGTTTGTCCATTGGCGTGGTCCTTCAAAAACAACGCATACGTGGGCTTGAACGGCCGATGGCGCAGCGGCATCCGTGCTTCTTCGGGCGTAAAGTCGCCTTTCTTGGCATTGCAGCGCTTGCACGCGGTGACCAGGTTGGTCCAGGCGTGTGGGCCTCCGCGCGAACTGGGGAGTACATGATCTAGCGTAAGGTCACGCCCCGTGCCACAATACTGACACTCAAAGTTGTCGCGCTTAAATACGTTTTGCCGGGTAAGATTAACGCCCTTGTACGGGGCGTTAACATAGCGGTTCAGGCGGATGACGGAGGGCATTGGGAAGCTGCGGGTGACCGACCGCAACTTGTGCCCGTTGGAGGACCTGACCATCTCGCTTTTGTTGAGGTAGACCAAAATGAACGCGCGCTCAACCGAGCACACCATCAGCGGGCTAAAATCCTGATTCAATACGAGTACGCGCTGGTTCATCCCGTGAAAGATATAACCATTCTTTGGGTTTATCAACAGGCGCTCACCGGCCCTTGATCAGCCGCAGCGCTCCGGTAACCTCGCCTACCGGCTGGGTCGTTTCGGAATCCACCAGTAGCGGGTGCTCAAGCCTCAACGGTGTAAGGTGCCCCAGCATAACCATAACTTTGTCTTTCTCCAGCAAAAGTCCTACATCATCGCGGTCTTGGCTGCGGAAGTAAAGGATGTCGCCAACGCAGAACTCCACCGGTGATTTGACCGGAACCCCGAGATACGGCCAGCTATGAGGATGCCGCCCGATACGATAGCCGGCCAGCCGGTATACCAGTTGAATGAATGAATGAATTTCAAGACCGAATGGGGTCTTACCTCCCGGCAAGAACGCGGCATTCATAAATTTTCTGGCCAGCTGTTGGATAAACTCCGCATCTCTTCGTTGATGGATGCTTTTTGAATCTCCCCCAAACGCCAACTGCTCCTCCAGCGCGAACAACTCCTGATGGCCAATCGGTATCACGCTGCCAATCATAATCGGCAGCGGACTTTTTCGGTACAGTAATGTAGAGACGGTATCCAACGTTATGCGAAAGTCAGCGTCACTCACATGCACGAAATAATCGTACGTGATGGAGTGGTGCTGGGCTTCGGGTATCCACCCTTGCACATCATCGGGGATGTGTTGAATCCGGAGCCAGCCGGTCTCCCGTTCGAGCACGAGGTAATGCTCGCCAAACAACATTTGGTTTACCTGAAGCGAGCGCCAGTTCGCTTCCGCTCGCATACTGACTACCGATAATCGGGAAACTCCGTATTCCATTATTTGAGGCGGGCTAATTCACGTTTGGTTTCGCGGTCTTTGATGCTTTCGCGTTTGTCATAGAGCTTTTTGCCCCGGGCGAGTGCAATTTCCATTTTTGCCAGCCCACGGTCAGTCAGAAAAAGCCGCAACGGCACCAGGGTCAATCCCTTCTCTTCAACTTTGGCGCGGAGCTTGTTCAACTCAGAGCGCTTCAATAGCAATTTGCGCTCCCGGCCTACCTCATGATTGTAGTAGGAACCCTGAGCATAGGGCGAAATCTGAACGCCTTTCACAAACAATTCATTGCCATGGAAATAGCAATAGCCATCCTGCAAGTTCACTTTACCTTCGCGAATGGACTTGATTTCGGTGCCGCGCAAAACCAAACCGCTCACGTATTTATCGAGTATTTCGAACTCGAAAGACGCACGCTTGTTTCGGATATTGATCTGATTGGAAAATCGGGCTTTATCGCTAGCCATGTGCAGGCGGTGTAAAAATCTGCGTCAATTTATCTTTTTTCAGCATACATTGCCCTGTAGTGCCTTCCGCAATCACGCGGCTGCCCACCCGGGCGACAATTTCGCAATGCAGGTTGGGGCCCTCGCAATGTTGTACCGTGGCCGTGACGATCACTTCCTCCCCCACAAAAGCCGGGCTCTTATGCGCAATATTGACATGGGTTCCCACACCTTCTTCATCCTCTTCCTTCATTTCCAAAAAGAAGAGACGTGATGACCATTCAAAGTCGCGCGCCAGCGCAAACGTAGAATAAACGGGATGCAGCAGTTCACCATGAAAAGTGGCCAGGTCAGTCTCCGATATCACCTTTCGGTAGATGCGCTGCTCACCGGGTGTGGGAATATTTTTCATGCAGAAGAACGTTCCATTTCCATACCCGCTAAAGGTGCTACCGTAAGGTCAGCAAACTCACCCGCTAAGTACTTGAAGTGAGCCGCCATGGCAATCATGGCAGCATTGTCGGTGCAATATTGGAGTTCCGGAACGAAACAAGGTATGTTCTCGCTTGACGACCACTCCTGAACAGCCGCGCGCAGGCCACGGTTGGCGGACACGCCACCCGCCACGGCCACTTGCCGAATACCCGTCTCGCGTACCGCCTTCCGGAGTTTCTGCATCAGCATGTTGACCAACTGCCGCTGCAGGCTTGCACAGATATCGGCCAGATTTTCGGAAATAAAATTCGGATTGACCGCCACCTGATCGCGAAGGAAATACAGAAAGGCCGTCTTGATTCCACTAAATGAAAAATCAAGACCCGGGATGTCGGCTCCCGGAAAGCAAAATCGCTTGGGGTTGCCTTCTTGCGCGTACCGATCAATCAGCGGGCCGCCTGGATAGGGCAGTCCGAGGATCTTGGCCGCCTTGTCAAAAGCTTCGCCCACGGCATCATCCCGTGTTTCCCCGATTACCTCCATATCCAGATGGTTGCGCACGACTACCAGCTGGGTGTGTCCCCCGCTTACGGTGAGACATAAAAATGGAAATGAGGGCACCGGATCGTCAATAAAATGAGCCAGCACATGGGCTTGCATGTGATGAACATCGAGCAACGGTTTACCTAAACCGAGCGCTAAACCTTTGGCAAAGGAGGCACCGACTAACAGCGAGCCCAAAAGACCGGGGCCTCGTGTGAAGGCAATCGCATCCAGGTCATGAACATCTACGTTTGCTTCGCGAAGTGCCTGCTCCACCACACGCCAGATATTCTGCTGGTGTGCCCGTGAAGCAAGCTCGGGCACAACACCGCCAAACTGCTCGTGAATCTTTTGCGAGGCGATAATATTATTGAGTACTTTGCCGTTTCGAATTAGGGCCGCTGACGTTTCATCGCAGGAAGATTCGATGGCTAAGATTAGCGGGTGCACAACGTAGATAATGAACCTGCAAGTTATCAAAATTAGGGTTCTCCGGTGGGCCAAACGTCTGTTTCTGCTCGGGGGCTACACGGTACTCGTTCTGGTATTCAGCGGATTTCTTGTGCTGCAAATACCAGCCGCACAACAACACATTCTCGACCGGCTGCTGGGCGGCCTGTCGCGCGCCTCCGGTTTCACCATCAGCTACGATGACTTTTTTGTCTGGTGGTTCGACCGCGTGGAAGTTTCGGGGGTCAAAATCCTGGATCCCGAGCAAAACGTGATGATTGAGGCCGGTGAGTTGCGCGTGAACTTCCGGCTGAGTTCAGTTTACAGTTCCAACACGGTGAACCTGGATGCCGTGTCATTAACCAATGGCCAGGTATACCTCACCCCCATCACCGATACGGACAGCACGAAGGATCTGAACATCAACATATGGATTGCCCGGCTGCAGGGCTCCGGTGGCGGTGGGGGGAAATCCCCGGTCATTAACATCAGTGAAATTCAGTTGGAGGATTGCCGCTTCTCACTAAACAATACCAATCGCGACTCGCTGCGCAACGGCTTTGACTACCATCATTTCAGCCTTGCGCTGGATGCCGGCCTGGTGAGGAGTTTTAAGATCGTGCGTGACACTACCCAATTTAATCTGCGCTCGCTGGTGGCCCGCCACGAAGCAACCGGGCTTCAGATTCGGGAGTTGTCCACGTTCTTCCGCATCTGCCGGTCGGGCATGGAGTTTAACAACCTCCGGCTGCAAACGCAGGAGAGCTACATCTCCGATACTATCCGCTTTTTGTATCAATCGCAGGCCGATCTCAACGACTTCGTTAATCGGGTTACCATTCGCGCCCACCTGGATAGTACGGTGATTTCGCCTCGCGACCTGGCGCTGTTTGCGCCCGTAAAACTTCCCGCCCTGCTAGAACTTCATGGGTCATGGAAAGGACGAATCAACCGTTTCAATTTCAACGGTATGAAGGCCGAATTGGGCAACACCCGCCTGCTGGGCGACTTGTCGTTTGACGGGCTGCCGAATCTCAGCGAAACCTTCATGAACATCAATGTTCGCCAGGGCCGGATTGACGTCCGCGATATCCGGTTCGTGCTATCCGAATCCGCCTATCCGCGTATCAGTCGTTTGGGCACGTATCAACTGCAAGGGCGTTTTACCGGCTTCACCAACGACTTTGTTGCCAATGGCACCTTTAACGGATCGAAGGGATTCATCAAGAGCGATATTAACCTGAAGATTAATCCAGCGGCCGTTGAAAAGTCAGCTTATCGTGGACGTTTGCAACTCGTTGACTTTGACCTGGGCTCGTTTCTGAACGACACGGTCAACTTTAGGCGCGTGACCATGCAAGGTGAGATTGCCGGCACAGGCTTCTCAAAAGAGTCAGCTGATTTTCGCCTGAACGGCCAAATCCGCTCCATCGGCATCCTAAACTACACGTACCAGAACATCTCGACCAATGCCCGTTTGGCCCTGCAGCAATTTAACGGTGAGTTAGTTATCGATGATCCCAATTTGCAGTTTTCGGCTACGGGCGAACTCGATCTCCGGCAAAGCCGGCAGCGCGTGAATGTTTCAGCCCGCCTCGATACCATTAATCTGAAACCGCTAGGCCTTTCGCGCGAAGACATAACCTTGCAATCGTCTCTGGAAGCCGATACACGGGGATTGCAATTGGACAGCATTACCGGAAACATTTATCTGAAGGATATCCGGTTACAGTTGGGGGAACGCAGGTTAGCGCTCGACTCGATTCGTGTTCAGTCGCAACGGGACAATATGACCCGAACCATTTTACTGAATAGCTCGCTCTTGAACGCAGGTGTCACCGGCACGTTCCGGCCGGCCGAAATCTTCCGTGACGGACGCCAACTGGTGAACGAGTTCCTCCTCAACCTGCGCAACAACCCAGGCGAAATTCAGGAGTATTATAAGACGAAATCAAAAACCAACCGCGAGTATCGCGCCCGATTTACCGCGGATGTAGTCAACCTGAACCCGTTACTGAAAATACTGGCCCCCCACCTTTACCTGTCCAACAGCTTCAAACTGGCGGTTCAGTTTAGCAAAGGCTACACGTCTCGCTTTTCCGCCTATTGTCGGTTCGATAGTCTCGTCATCAACCAACAGGTGTTTCGCGATAATGAAATTGATTTTAATGGATCAAAAATCAGTGACAGCCCCACCGTGTTGGCCAGCCTGGTCGTGCAATCGGCAAGCCAGAAAATTTCAAACAAACTCAGCACGCAAAATCTTTTCTTCGAAGCCGTTTGGAACCGCACCCATATGGAAATAACGTTGGATGCCGACCAGGTTAATTCAACAAACTACGCACGCCTTGAAAGTGAAATTGACTTCCAGCAAGACAGCACGAGAATTCTCTTGCTACCGTCCAAGCTATTTCTGCTCGACAAACTTTGGCAGTTCAAACCCGGAAACTACATCTTAAAAGCTGGCCGCGAATGGCGGTTCCATGACGTGGCCCTTGTGCACGAAGCGGAGTCAATGATGATTGATGGTGTGCTGTCCGAAAAAGACCCCGAGGCAGCGCTTCGCGTAACAGCCACCAACTTCGATTTGGATATCGTCAACGGCCTGACAACCGAGCGATTTGCCGGCACGCTGAAAGGGCAGGTCACGGGCAAAAATTTGTATAAGGAGCCCTATGTGCAAAATGACTTAGTGATTGAGGCTCTTCACATCAATGATTTTCTGATTGGCGATGTCACCGGCCGTAACCAATGGAATGCGGAAGCCGACCAATTCGATATTCAGTTCATCATCGACCGGCTGGGCGCGCGAACAGTTGACATCACCGGTTATTACCGCCCGAAACTAACCGAAAGCCCGCTCAACCTGCAGGTGAATCTGCGCAAGACCAGTTTACGCATGATTGAACCCATCGTGCGCGATATCTTCTCGCGGCTGGATGGCCAGGTATCAGGCGAGTACGAGGTGCGCGGCACGTTTGGTGAGCCGCGCATCCGCGGGCAAAGCGTAGTGGAAAACGGTGCCGTTACCATCGACTACCTGAAAACCAACTACACCTTCAACGGCCGGCTATTGATGACGCCAAACCAGATCACGTTCAAGGACTTTATTCTTCTTGATGCTTTTCGAAATCAAAGCTATCTGGACGGATTTTTAGGACACCGGAATTTTTCCCGCTTCCGCGTAAACCTCGATGCCGATTTTACCAGTTTTCAGGTGCTGAATACCACCAGTAAAGACAATTCGCTTTTCTACGGGCAGGCGTTTGGCAGCGGGCGCCTGAATATTTTCGGTCCTTTCAACAATCTAAAAATCTCGGCCACTGCCCGAACTGAAAAAAACAGCCGGATTTTCATTCCGGTTACCAATTCCGGAAGCACCGAGAAGAAAGAGTTTATCACGTTCGTTCATTTTGCCGATTCAGCCAAGCTTCGGGAAAACCGGCAAAAAAAGAAAAAGAAAACAGAAGAGTCTACCGGTGGTCTTACGATGGATCTCAACCTGGACATTACCCCCGATGCTTATGCTGAAATCATATTCGATGTAAAAGCCGGGGACATCATCCGCGGGTACGGACGGGGCGATATTCAGCTTCAAATAAATACCCGAGGCGAATTCAATATGTTTGGTGTATATGAGTTTGAGCGGGGCTTTTACAATTTTACCCTGTACAACATCATCAATAAAGAATTTAACATCAACAAGGGAAGCCGTATCAGTTGGTATGGCGACCCCTATGGCGGGTTGTTGAGCCTCGTGGCCAGCTACCGGCAAACCACCTCACTGGCACCCATTGTGTCTAACCAGGCTGTAGCCAATAGCACGGGATTGCGCAGGAAATACCCGATTGAAGTGGTGTTGAAATTGGACGGACCCATGCTGAGCCCTCAGATTGGCTTTGATATTACCGCGAAAGATTTACCGCGCAATGTGGTGGTTGACGATCAAGGCACCACCGTGAACCTGGAGTTTGAATTTGATGCCTTCAAATCCAAGCTGGATGAGCAGGAACTCAAGCGCCAGGTCTTCAGCCTGATTGTGCTCAGGCGGTTTTCGCCCATCGGGGAATCGATCAACACCAGCGGTTCGATTTACAACAGCGTGAGTGAACTGCTCTCCAATCAGTTGAGTAACTTTTTAACCCAGGTGGACTCCAATCTTGAAATTGACCTGGACCTCGGCACACTCGATCAGGAGGCCTTCAACACCTTTCAGCTTCGCCTCTCCTACTCATTTCTGAACGGCCGGTTGCGCGTGACGCGCGAAGGAACGATGGGTGGAGACCAAAGCCAGCAATCGGCCGCCAACCTGATTGGCGAATGGACGGTGGATTATGTGTTGACACCCGATGGCAAGTTCCGGGTCAAAATGTACAGTCGAAATAACTTCAATAACCTCAACAACACCCTGGGCAATCCATCACAAACAGCTGTAACAACCGGGTTTAGTCTTTCGCATACCCAAAGCTTCAACCAAATCAAAGACTTGCTCACCTCTGTACGCGAGCGCAGGCGAAGGGAGCTTGAAAATCAACCACCACCCGAAGAAGAAAAGGTACCGGATGGTGTACCGGATTAGCCCGTCTGCCTCCCGGGCTGTTCGCGAGTGTCCTTGAATTTCGTTTCCTTTTCGTACTTTCGAAGCGATCAATTTCTATTACTATGGATGTCAACTCATTTCTGAAACGCTACGCAGAACAAATCAATGGTCAGTTTACCAACTACGACAGCCAGCAATCCATTCTGATTGTGCCGGTATCCGGTGGCCGTTTCCAGACGATTATCTGCACCGTTCGCCAAAATGAGTTGTACAACCGCAAGATGATGACTTTCAATTCTAAAGTTTGCTCGGCTGAAGCAGAATTTGACTACCGCAAGCTGTTGGAACAGGTAGCTTTTTTCAACTATTGCCGGTTTGTCGTTCAGGATCAATTCCTTCAGGTCGAAGCCGTGAGCGCTCTGGATACCCTTAGCGAGGAAACCGCCAAAGAAATGATCCAGGAAGTGGCCAACCTGGCCGATCAATACGAGTTAAAACTTACCGGTGTAGACGTGCATTGATCACTCACTGCGCAAACTGCGCACCGGATCCTGAACGGCAACATGACGCGCGACCTCAACAAAGGCATCGGCACCAGCCTCGCGGACCCTGCCAACCTCATTACCTACAACTTCCTCAACCTGCCCGAAACGGTCACCAAGGGTACCAACTGCATACGCTACATCTACGATGCCACCAACCGCAAGCTGACACAAGTCACGACCTTTGACAGCAAGCAAAAGCAAACCGATTACGCGGGTGAGTTCATCTACGAAAACGATGCCCTGCAATTCATCAACCACGAGGAAGTGAAAGCTCCCCCAAAAACAGTAGCGATTATAAATGTAGTTTAATCGTTAAAATTGGGAGAAATGAAAAAGACAAAATTTACCGAGAGCCAGATCGTTGGCATCCTCAAAGAACAGGAACAGGGCAAAAAAGTCGGGGACATATGCCGTGAGCATGGGATCAGCCAGCCGACATTCTACCAC
>Ga0209985_10000983_pt1 | contig 29430 bp, 20 predicted proteins | sample NOAtaG_FD_187305 | JGI IMG/M metagenome (GOLD analysis project Ga0209985, IMG submission 187305) | Freshwater lake microbial communities from Lake Erie, under a cyanobacterial bloom - NOAA_Erie_Diel6S_1000h metaG (SPAdes) (version 2) | ecosystem: Environmental > Aquatic > Freshwater > Lake ...
AGCGGCGCCTGGTACGGGCTGCGGGTGCTCATCACCTCGGCGGTGCTGCTCGTCCTGATCTCGGCGAGCGGGTGGGAGCTCGCCCGCGAAGGCGGTCTCACGAAGGAGCCGTGGCGGCGCTTTGCCTTCGCCCTGCTGACGCTCACCTCGCTCGGCTTTGCGGCCCGGATCGCTCTCGTGCTGCCCGACTGGCACATCGAGGCGGCGCCGCTGGCCCCCACTGCCGAGACGATGCTCGCCTTCATCCCCGGACTGCTGCTCGCCCAAGGCTTCGGCCCCGCCTTCTTGCTCATGCAGCGCGAGCGCAGCGCCGCGCTCGCCCGGGAGCTCGCCACCACCGACGTGCTGACCGGCTGCCTGAACCGCCGGGCCCTCGAGGAGCGGGCCACGATCGAGCTCGCCCACGCCGCGCGCAAGAAGCGCCCCATCGCCCTCGCCGTCGTCGACCTCGATCACTTCAAGAAGGTCAACGACACCTACGGACACGCGATCGGCGACGTGCTCCTCACCTGCGCCGGCCGCGTGCTCCGGCAGAGCGTGCGCCCCGGCGACGTCGTCGCCCGCTACGGCGGCGAGGAGTTCTGCATCCTCTTCCGCGAGGCCGACGCCAAGCAGGCCAAGGCCGCCTCCGAGCGGCTCTGCAACGCCCTCCGGGCCGCGTCGATCGACGCGAACGGCACGCCCCTCTCGCCCCGCGCCAGCATCGGCGTCGCCGCCCTCGACCCGAACGCCGAAGGCGGCTGGCAGGCCCTCTTCCGCCGCGCCGACGAGGCGCTCTACCGCTCCAAGCGCGGCGGCCGCGATCGCGTCTCGCTCCACGGCTTCGACGACGTCCCCGCCCAAGCCGCCGGACCGGTCGAGCAAGTTCCGAACTGAACACGTCCCCAGAGGGATTCGAACCCTCGTAGCCACCGTGAAAGGGTGGAGTCCTGGGCCTCTAGACGATGGGGACGGGTGAAACGAGAAAGGGGGCCGAGCTCTTGGGCCGTGAGGGGATCGAACCCTCGACCTACGGGTTAAAAGCCCGCTGCTCTACCGACTGAGCTAACGGCCCGGAAGCGAGGGGGCGAGGGGTAGCGTTCGGGCGCGGAGGGGTCAAGCCCGCTCAGGGCATGCGGCGGGCGATGAGGACGGTGACGTCGTCGGGCAGGCCGCCTGCCTCGAGCCAGAGCGGATCGAGCACGCGCACGGGATCGCTTGGATGGGCGTCGACGAGGGCGAGGACCTCGAAGGGGGCGGCGTACTTCCAGAGGCCGTCGGTGGCGGCGACGAGCACGTCGGGAAGCGGGGCGTGGAGGTTCACCACGGTCGCGGCGCCGGTGCCGACGAGGGGCCGGCGGGTGACGTTCGCGGTGCCCTCGTGCCAGCCCTGCGCGTCGCGCCACCAGAGCTCGGTGTCGCCCACGCCCGCCCCCGCGAGGCCCTCCGGGCCGAGGAAGAAGGCGAGCGCGGTGGCCTGCCCGCCGTGGCCCGCGGCCAGGGCGTCGTCGACCGCGACGATGCGGTCGCCGAGGCCGTCAGGCCCGCCGGCGGCTGCCTCGGCGAGGCCCTGCACGACCGCCTCGGCCGCCTCGAGCCCGTGCCCCGAGCTGCCGGCGCCATCGGAGAGCACGGCAAAGAAGCCGTCCGCGCGAGGCCGCACCACGCAGCGATCTTGGTCGTCGCGGCCTGCGGCGCGGACCACGTTCACGATGTAGCGGTGCGTCCCGACGGACACCGCATGCTGCTCGGTCCCCTTCGGCCCGGGGAACTGGTGAAAGCGCTCCATCAGGCCGAGCCCTACCCGCTCCGCCGCCGTCGGGCCAGCGCCTCGCTCGTGGCCCTCGGCGAGCCGGGAGCGTCGCACCCTTCCCGAACGCTGGCCCTCGGCGGTCCGGGAGGGTCGCGCCCTTCCCGAACGCTGGCCCTCGGCAGTCCGGGAGGGTCGCGCCCTTCTCGAACGCTGGCCCTCGGCGATCCGGAAGGGTCGCGCCCTCCCCGAACGCTGGCCCTCGGCGGACCGGAAGGGTCGCGCCCTCCCCGAACGCTGGCCCTCGGCGGACCGGAAGGGTCGCGCCCTCCCCGAACGCTGGCCCTCGGCGGACCGGAAGGGTCGTGCCCTCCCCGAACGCTGGCCCTCGGCGGTCCGGGAGGTTCGCGCCCTTCCCGAACGCTGGCCCTCGGCACCCGGGCAGGAAGCCCCCCGCCTGGCCGACGCCGAACCTGGGCGGACCGCCGACCGCTGCCGCAGACCGCTGCCGCAGACCGCTGCCGCAGACCGCTGCCGTCGCTACTCCCCCCGCGTCCCCTCAGCGCATCGTCACGAGCTCCTCGGCGGCGGTCGGGTGCAGGCCGAGGGTGCGGTCGAGCTGGGCCTTGGTGGCGCCGCAGGTCAGCGCGACGGCGAAGCCCTGCAGGATCTCCGGCGCGTCCGGCCCGACGAGGTGCACGCCGAGCACGCGGTCGCTCGGCCGGTCCACGACGAGCTTCATGAACGAGCGCTCGCTGGAGCCCGAGACCGTGTGCTTCAGCGGCCGGAACGAGGTGGTGAACACCGCGACGTCGCGGCCCTCGGCGCGGGCCGCGGCCTCGGTGCGCCCGACGACCGCGACCGGCGGCAGCGTGAAGACGGCGGTGGGCACGTTCGGGTAGTCGATCGCGGGCGGCGGGGCGCCGCCGAAGAGGTGCCGGGAGAGGGCCATCCCCTCGGCGAGGGCGACCGGGGTGAGCTCGGCGCGGCCGACGAGGTCGCCGACCGCGAAGACGCCGGGCACGCTCGTCTCGAGCCGCTCGTTCACCGCGACGTGCCCGCGCGGTCCGCGCGCGAGGCCGAGCGGCTCGAAGGCCTCGGTGCGCGGCGTGCGGCCGACCGCGAGCATCACCCGATCGGCCGCGAGGACCCGGCCCGCCTCGGTGTGCAGCGCCTCGCCGCCATCCGCGGGGCGGAGGGCGCGGGGCGCGTCGCCGAGCACGAAGCGGACGCCGTGCTTCTCGAGCTCGGCCTCGAGGTGCTGCGACACCGCCTCGTCGAAGGACGCCAGCAGGCGTGGGCTGCGGCCGAGCACCGTGACCTCGACGCCGAGCGCGGCGAAGATGCTGGCGAACTCGAGGCCGATGTAGCCGGTGCCGACGACCACCAGGCGGCGCGGCAGCGCGGGGAGCGTGAAGGCGTCGTCGGAGACGAAGGCGCGCTCCTGCCCAGGAAACCCGAGGCGCGCGGGCCGGCCGCCGGTCGCGAGCAGGACGTGGCGGGCCGCGAGCACGCGCTCGCCCACCCGCACCCGGCCCGGCGCCTCGACGCTCGCCCAGCCCTCGACGAGCTCGACGCCCGCCTTGAGGAGGAGGTCGCGGTAGATGCCGTGGAGGCGGGCGACCTCGGCGTTCGTGCGCGCGAGCAGGGTGGGCCAGTCGGGGCGCGCACCCTCGATCGTCCAGCCGAAGCCGCGCGCCTCCGCGAGCTCGTGCGCGACGTGCGCGCCGTAGGACAGGAGCTTCTTCGGCACGCAGCCGACGTTCACGCAGGTCCCGCCGAGGCGCGCGCCCTCGACGAGCGCGACCTTCGCCCCGAGCGACGCGGCGATCCGCGCCGCGCGCACGCCGCCCGAGCCGCCACCGACCACGACCAGATCCAGGGTGTCCACCGCCCGAGCCTAGCGGAGCTGCCGGACCGGCGTGGTACATCCTGCGGGATGCCTGCCGCGCCGGATCTCGCGCTCTACCACTACGATGGCTGCCCCTACTGCGACAAGGTGCGGCGCGCGCTCGTCCGTCTCGGCGTCACGGTGGAGCTGCGAAACATCCACCAGGAACCCGAGCACCTCCGCGCCCTCCTCGCGGCCCGCGGCCGCACGACCGTTCCGGTGCTTCGCATCCAGAAGCCCGAGGGCGACACGTGGATGCCCGAGTCGGGCGACATCGTGCGCTACCTCGAGCAGCGCTTCGGCGGCTGATCGGAGAGAACCGAGAGGGCCGCTGAGCAAGCCAGGAAGCCAGCATGGAGAACCGGGCTCGCGAGGCGGGACGCCATCAACGCCGAGCCCTCGCCTTCCTCGCTTCCTGCCTTCCTCCGCGGAACTTCTCCTCAGCGAGGTCCGAGCAGCGCGGCGAGCCGATCGAGGATGCGGCCCGCGAGGGCGCGCTTGCTCAAGCGGCCGAGCGGCTCCTCACCCCGCGCGTCGACGAGGATGGCCTCGTTGTCGTCGCCCTCGAAGGCCACGCTGGCGGGGTTGGCGACGATCAGATCGACGCCCTTCTTCATGAGCTTCGTGCGGGCCTGCGCGACGAGGTCCTCGGTCTCGACCGCGAAGCCGACGAGCGCGGGGCCCTTCCCTTCGCGGGCCCGCCGTGCGCCGAGGCCGGCGAGCACGTCGGGGTTGCGCACCAGCTCGATGACCATGCGCTCCTGTCCGTCGCGCTTCTTCAGCTTGTGCGGGGCGACCTCCGCGGGCCGGAAGTCGGCGACCGCGGCGGCCATGACGATGGCGTCGACGTCGAAGCGCTGCGCGATGGCGGCCTGCATCTCGAGCGCGGTGCGCACGTGGACGACCTCGAGGCCGCCCGGGATCGGCGCGCTGAGCGGGCCGGCCACCAGCGTCACGGCCGCGCCCCGCGCGCGCGCGGCCTCGGCGAGCGCGAGCCCCATGCGGCCGCTCGAGCGGTTGCCGACGTAGCGCACCGGGTCGATGGCCTCCCAGGTCGGGCCCGCGCTGATGACGATGCGCCGGCCCGACAGGTCCCCGGCGCCCAGCACCGCCGCGGCGATGGCCTCGGGCTCGCTCATCCGGCCGAGGCCGGTCTCGCCGCTCGCGACCTCGCCGTGCACCGGGCCGATCAGCCGCGCGCCCCGGGCGAGCAGCGTAGCGACGTTCGCCTGCGTCGCGGGCGAGGCCCACATCCGCGGGTGCATCGCCGGCGCGAGCCAGAGCGGGGTCGCGTCGTTGCGGCAGAGGACGGCGGCCGTCACCACGTCGTCGGCCAGGCCATGCGCGAGGCGCCCGAGGACGTTCGCGGTGGCCGGCGCGAGGACGATGTGCTCGGCCCACGCGGCAAGCTCGACATGCACCTCGCCGCCGCCCTCGGCGCTGTCCTGCCAGAGGTCGGTGGCGGCCGGATGGCCGGTGAGCCCCGCGAAGGTCGCCGCCCCGACGAAGCGCGCGCCGGCCGGGGTGAGGGCCACCCGGACCTCGGCGCCGGCCTTGAGGAGCAGCCGGGTGAGGGGGGCGGCCTTGTAGGCCGCGATGCCGCCCGAGACGCCGAGGACGATGCGCACGCGGGGACCTTAGTACGCGCGGGCGGGCGGAAGCCACCGCGCAGGAGCTGGGCCAAGGGAGGGCGAGCCGTGATACAAGCGGGGCGCTTCGTTGTTGCAGCTCCTCAGGAACGCCGAGGTCTTCGATCCGCGCCCGCTCGGGCGACGTGATGTGCTCACGTGCGCGGGGCGCATCGTCGCGGTCGGAACGGGTCTCGAGGCGCCGCGGCAGGTGACGTGCGAGACCGTGGACCTCGACGGAAAGCGGCTGATCCCTGGCCTCCTCGACGCGCACGCCCACGTCGGCGGAGGCGGGGGCGAGGCGGGCTTCGCCTCCCGGGTGCCGCCGCTCGCGCTCACGGCGCTGAGCACGGCGGGCGTGACGACGGTGGTCGGCGTGCTGGGGACCGACACCGTGACCCGCACGATGGAGGACCTCGTCGCGCGCACGCTGGGCCTCCGCGAAGAGGGGCTCTCCGCCTACTGCTGGACGGGCGGCTACGAGGTGCCGCCGCGCACCCTCACCGGCTCGGTGCGCCGCGACATCGTCTTCTGCGACCCGATCGTGGGCGCGGGCGAGACCGCCATCTCGGACCACCGGAGCGCGCAGCCGACCTTCGACGAGCTGGTGCGCCTGGCCGCCGACTGCCACGTCGCGGGCCTCACGAGCGGCAAGGCGGGCGTGCTGCACCTGCACCTCGGCGACGGAGCGCGGGGCCTCTCGCCCGTCGCGCGCGCGCTCGCGGAGACCGAGCTGCCGGCGCGCGTCTTTCATCCCACGCACGTGAACCGGAACCCGCGGCTCTTCGAGGAGGCGCAGGCGCTCGCGAAGGCCGCGCCGCTCTACGTCGACGTCACCGCGTTCCCGGTCGATCCGGACGACCCCGCGATCGACGCGGCCCGCGCCGTCGGCACCTGGCTCGACCGCGGACTGCCCAGGGAGCGCCTCACCGTGAGCTCCGACGGGGGCGGCTGCCTGCCGGTCTTCGACGGGCACGGGCACGTGTGCCGGATGGACGTCGGGAGCGCGGCGATGCTCGGCCAGACGCTGCGCGCGCTGCTCGCAGACGGGCGGGCGCTCGGCGAGGTCCTGCCCTGCTTCACCTCGAACGTCGCGGCCCTCCTGCGCCTCGGGCGGAAGGGGCGCATCGCGCCGGACGGCGACGCGGACCTCTGCGTGCTGGATGCCGCCGGGGGGATCGAGGCCGTGATGGCCCGCGGGCAGTGGCTCGTGCGGGGCGGACGCGCGCTGGTGCGCGGCCGCTTCGAAGGCAGCGCGTGAGCGCAGCCGAAGGGACTGAGCAAGCGGAGAGCAGTCGTGCCGTCGAAGGTCGAAGCAGACAAAGAGCGTGGGTGGATCGTCCCGGTCGGCGGGGCTGAGGACAAGGAAGGCCGCGCGGAGATCCTGCGGCGCTTCGTGCAGCTCGCGGGCGGCTCGGGCGCACGCATCGCGATCATCCCGACCGCGAGCCAGCTCGAGAGCACCGGGCGCCGCTACGAGGGCATCTTCGGTGACCTCGGGGCCCGCAGCGCCCAAGCCCTCGCCTACCGCGAGCGCGAGGACGCCGACCGGACCGACTGGCTCGCGCAGCTCGAGGACGCGACCGGCATCTTCCTCACCGGCGGCAACCAGCTCCGCATCTCCACGGTGCTCGGGGGTACGGTCGTGGCCAAGACCATCCGCCGCATGAACGCCCGCGGCGTGCCGGTCGGCGGCACCTCGGCGGGCGCGGCCATCCTCAGCGAGCACATGATCGCCTACGGCTCGGAGGGCTCGACCCCACGCGCCGGCATGGCGACGCTGGCCCCCGGCTTCGGCCTGACGAACCGCGTCGTCATCGATCAGCACTTCCGGCAGCGCGACCGGCTCGGGCGCCTCTTGACCGCGCTCGCCTACAACCCCTTCGCGGTCGGCCTCGGCCTCGACGAGGACACCGCGGCGTTCATCGACCCCGACGACACCGTGCACGTGCTCGGCGCGGGCGCGATCACCGTCGTCGATCCCTCCTCCCTCGAGCACAGCTCCATCGCCGCCGCCGAGCTCGGCGAGCCGGTCTGCATGACCGGCGTGCGCGTCCACGTCCTGCCCGCCGGCGGGACCTTCAACCTGCACACCAAGAAAGCCGGCCCGCCCGCCGGGTCGGAGAGGTCCTGAATGCAGATCCTCGAGCGTCGCGTCTACGTCGGCCCCAGCCTCTACGCCCACTTCCCCGTCATCCGCCTGCTGGTCGACCTCGGGCCGCTCGAGGAGCACCCGAGCGGCAAGATCCCCGGCTTCGTCGAGGGTCTGCTCGCCGCGCTGCCCGGCCTCGAGAAGCACGGCTGCTCGTACGGCTGCCACGGCGGCTTCGTGCGCCGGCTGACCGAGGAGGGCGGCACCTGGATGGGCCACGTGCTCGAGCACGTCGCCATCGAGCTGCAGGTGATGACCGGGGCGCAGGTCTCGTTCGGCAAGACCCGCGGCAGCGGCAAGCCGGGCCAGTACCACGTCGTCTTCGAGTACGAGGAGGAGAACGTCGGCCTCGAGGCGGTCGACCTCGCGAGCTCGCTGCTCCAGACGCTCCTGCCCGAGAAGCTCCGCACGCCGGGCGTGCTGAAGGAAGGCTTCGACGCGAAGGCGGAGATCCGCTCGCTCATCGACTACGCGCAGAAGCGGCAGCTCGGCCCGTCGACCGCCTCGCTCGTGCGCGCGGCCGAGGCCCGCGGCATCCCGTGGTTCCGGCTCAACAGCCGCTCCCTCATCCAGCTCGGACACGGCAAGTTCCAGAAGCGGATCCAGGCGACGATCACCAGCGAGACGAGCCACATCGGCGTCGAGCTGGCCTCGGACAAGGAAGAGACGAACCGCCTGCTCGGGGACCTCGGTCTGCCGGTGCCGCGCCAGCGCTGGGTGCGAAGCGAGAACGACGCGGTGCGCGCCGCGGAGAAGCTCGGCTACCCGGTCGTGGTGAAGCCGCTCGACGCGAACCACGGGCGCGGCGTGACCACCGATCTGCGCGACGCCGAGGCGGTGAAGGTCGCCTTCACCAAGGCCCGCGAGCACTCGCGGAGCGTGATCGTGGAGACCTTCCTCGCCGGCTACGACCACCGCATGCTCGTCGTCGGCGGCACCCTCGTCGCCGTCGCCAAGCGCGTGCCGGGTCATGTCGTCGGCGACGGCAAGAGCACCGTGAAGGAGCTGGTCGAGAAGGTGAACCAGGATCCGCGCCGCGGCTTCGGGCACGAGAACGTGCTCACCCGGCTCGAGCTCGATCACGAGGCCGAGCGGATGCTGGCCCGCAAGTCGATGACCGCCGACTCGGTGCCGAAGGAGGGCGAGGAGGCCCCGCTCCGCGGCACCGGCAACCTCTCCACCGGCGGCACCGCGATCGACCTCACCGACGCGGTGCACCCCGACAACCGCGACATGGCCGAGCGCGCCGCGCGCGCGATCGGGCTCGACGTCATCGGCGTCGACTTCATCACCCCCGACATCACCCAGAGCTACCGTGACGTCGGCGGGGGCATCTGCGAGGTGAACGCCGCGCCCGGCTTCCGGATGCACGTCGCCCCCACCGAGGGCAAGCCGCGCGACGTCGGCGCGCACGTCATCGACATGCTCTTCCCGAAGAGCGCCACGGGCCCCGGCGGCAGCGGCCGCATCCCGGTCGCGGCGCTGACCGGCACGAACGGCAAGACGACCACCGCGCGGATGCTCGCCCACATCCACAAGATGAACGGCTCGACCGTCGGCCTGACCACGACCGACGGCGTGTACGTGGATGGCAACCGCACCGTGCAGGGCGACATGACCGGCCCGACCGCGACGCGGATGGTGCTCTCCGATCCGATGGTCGACGTCGCGGTGCTCGAGACCGCGCGGGGCGGCCTGCTCCGCGCCGGGATGGGCGTACGCCACTGCGACGTCAGCGCGGTGCTGAACGTGAGCGAGGATCACCTCGGCCTGCACGGCATCGACACCCTCGAGCAGCTCGCGCAGCTCAAGCGGATCGTCGTCGAGGTCGCCCGCGAGGTCGCGGTGCTCAACGCCGACGACCCGCTGTGTCTGCGCATGGCGGACCACACCCAGGCGGGCCGCATCGGCTACGTGACGATGAACCCACGCCACGAGCTCGTGCGCCAGCACATCCGCGCCGGCGGCCTCGCGATGGTCTGCGAGGACGGGATCAACGGGCAGATGATCACGCTCTACGACAAGGGCGGACACCAGCCGCTGCTCTGGACCCACCTCATCCCCGCGACGCTCGAAGGCAAGGCGACGCACAACGTGCAGAACGCGATGTTCGCCGCGCTCATGGCCCACGCCCAGGGGATCAAGGCGGACACCATCCGGCAGGGCCTCCGCACCTTCGATACCAGCTACTTCCAGGCCCCGGGTCGGCTCAACGTCTTCGACCAGCTGCCCTTCAAGGTGATCCTCGACTACGGGCACAACCCCGCGGCGGTCGCCGCCATGTGCGCGCTCGTGCAGAAGCTCGAGGTGACCGGCAAGCGCACCCTCGTCCTCGGCGCGCCCGGCGATCGGCGCAACGAGGACATGGAGGCGATGTGCCGCATCGTCGCGCCGGTCTTCGACCACGTCATCGTGCGCGAGGACGACGACCGGCGGGGCCGCGCGCCGCTCGAGGTCGCGAAGATCCTGGAACAAGGGCTGCTCGCCGCGGGCCTGCGCGAGCGGCAGATCGAGGTCATCCCGGAGGAGGACAAGTCCCTCGATCACGCGCTCCGCACCGCGCAGCGCGGCGACCTGGTGCTCGTGCTCGCGGACAAGATCAACCGCGGCTGGAAGCAGATCACGAAGTTCCAGAAGGAGCCGCCCGAGCCCGCCGCGCGCGCCAAGAGCGACCGGCCGCCGGCGCCGCGCGCGACCGACGCGGCGGTGACCCTCGTGGGCTTCACCGTCGTGCGCGACGAGCGGGGCGTGCGCCTGGCCCGCGACGAAGCCCACGAGGACTGAGCGCGGAGCGGCGCATGCGCGTGCTCGACTCCCGCCGCCTGCGCGGCCGCAGCCTCGGCGCCGAGGGGCCAGCGGCGGTCGCCGAGGTATGGCTCGCGGGGCTCGATCCAGCGGCCTTCGAGGCGGCGTGGCGGCAGCAGCTCGCGCGGGCGCTCGATGCGGTCGGCCTCGGCCCGCTCGCTGCGGGGGCGCGGGTGCGGCCCTTCGCGGGCGGCCTCTCCGTGCTCCTGCCCGGCCCCCTCGACCTGCTCCTCGCCCTCGTGGACGTGAACGAGTGGGCGCTCGACGCCGCGCGGCGGGCGCTCGCGGGACGGAGCACGGACCTCTCGAGCCGGCAGGTTCGCGAATGGACGAAGCAGCTCCGGCAGGACGCGCGGCCGCGGCTCGGGGCGCTGCTGAGCGCGGCCGCGGAGCGCGGCGTGCCGGTGCTCAGCGACGACGACGCGCTCACGCTCGGCCTGGGCGCCACGGCGAAGAGCTGGCCGATGGACGCCCTACCCGCGCCGGGCGAGGTGCCCTGGGACGCGCTCGGCCGCATCCCGGTGGCGCTGATCACCGGCACGAACGGCAAGACCACCACGACGCGCCTCGTGGCGCGGATGGCGAAGCACGCCGGCCTCGTGCCGGGCAACTCGTCGACCGACGGCGTCACCATCGACGAGCGCATCGAGGAGGGCGGAGACTGGACCGGGGCCGAGGCGGCGCGGAAGGTGCTGCGCGACCCGCGGGTGCAGATCGCGCTGCTCGAGACGGCGCGGGGCGGGATCCTGCGTCGAGGTCTCGCGATCGAGGGCGTGGACGCGGCGCTCGTGACGAACGTCGCCGCCGATCACCTGGGCGAATACGGCGTGCTGACCGTCGACGACATGACCCGCACGAAGTTCGTCGTCGCCGAGGCGGTGAGGCCGGGCGGCTGGATCGTGCTCGCCGAGGAGCTGCTGCCGGCGCTGCCGCGGCCGCGCGAGGAGGTGATGCTCTTCTCGGCCTCGCCGGGCCCGGGGATGGCGGCCCACCTCGCAACGGGCCGGCACGCCTTCGTCATCGAGGACGGGCGGATCGTGCACCGCCACGGCCCGCGCGCGGAGCCGCTCGTGCCGCTCTCCGAGGTGCCGCTCACGTTCGGCGGCCGCGCCCCGCACAACGTGAAGAACGCGCTCGCCGCGAGCGCCCTCGCGTTCGCGCTCGGCCTGCCGCGGGAGGCCATCGCCGCGGGCCTCCGCTCGTTCGGGGCGGCGCCGGGCGACAACCCCGGACGCGGGGAGCTCGTCGAGCGGGCCGGGGTGCGCCTCCTCGCGGACTTCGGCCACAACGCAGCGGGCATGGTCGATCTGCTCGCGCTCGCCCGCTCGCTCGCGCCCTCGCCCGCCCAGGTGGCGCTGGTCACCACCCTCGCGGGCGACCGGACCGACGAGGCCTACGAGGAGTACGCCGCCGCCATCGCGCGGGGCGGCGTCGACCGCGTGGTGGTCTGGGAGCAGGAGTCGCTGCTCCGCGGCCGTCGCCCCGGCGAGCCGACGGGCCTCCTCTTGCGCGCGCTGGCCCGACAAGGCGCGCGGGCCGAGGCCGCCGACGATCAGCGCGCCGCGATGCGCGCCGCCGTGCAGGGCGCCTCGGCGGGGGATCTCGTGGTCGTGGCGCCGGACCTGCTGCGGCTGCCGCGCGCCGAGCTCGGGTCGCTCTGACGCGCGGCGGGGCCGCTTCGAGGGACCGCGCCGCGCTCAGCGCGCGGCGAGCTGGCGAAGGACGAACTGCAGGATGCCGCCGTGGCGGATGTAGTCGACCTCGGCCGGCGTATCGACGCGGCACTTCACGTCGAAGGTCTTGGTGCCGGCCGGGCCCGTCGCGGTGACCTGCAGCGTCTTGCCGGGGTGGATGCCGCCGGCGATGCCCGAGACGGCGAAGGTCTCGTTGCCCACGAGGCCCAGGCTCGCGGCGCTCTCTCCGTTCACGAACTGGAGCGGCAGCACGCCCATGCCGACGAGGTTGCTGCGGTGGATGCGCTCGAAGCTCTCCGCGATGACCGCCTGGATGCCGAGCAGGAACGTGCCCTTGGCGGCCCAGTCGCGGGAGCTGCCGGTGCCGTACTCCTTGCCGGCGATGGCGACGAGCGGGACGCCGAGCTTCTTGTACTGCTCGGAGGCCTCGAAGATGGAGGTCACCGGCCCGTCGGCCTCGCTCGCACCGAGGAACTTCGTCACGCCGCCCTCGGTGCCCGGCGCGACCTTGTTCTGGAGGCGGATGTTCGCGAAGGTGCCGCGCACCATCACCGCGTCGTGGCCGCGGCGCGCGCCGTACTGGTTGAAGTCGCGCGGGGTCACGCCGCGCTCCTGCAGGTACTTGCCCGCGGGGCTGTCGGCCTTGATGTTGCCGGCCGGCGAGATGTGGTCGGTGGTGATCGAGTCGCCGACCATCACCAGGCAGCGCGCCCCCGCGATGTCCCCGCGCGGCGCGGGCGTCTCCTTGGAGAGCCCATCGAAGAAGGGCGCCTTGGCGATGTAGGTCGACTCGCCCTGCCAGGCGTAGCGGTCGCCGACCGGCGCCTCGGTCGCCTGCCAGGCCGGAGGGCCGCGGAAGACGTCGGCGTACTTCGAGGTGAACTGCGCGCGCGTGACGTGCGTCGCGACGGTCGAGGCGACCTCCTCGGGGCTCGGCCACACGTCCTTCAGGAAGACCGGCTGGCCGTCCTTGCCGGTGCCGATCGGATCCTTGTCGAGGTCGATGTCGACCGTGCCGGCGAGGGCGTAGGCGACGACGAGCGGGGGCGAGGCGAGGTAGTTCGCCTTCACGTCGGGCGAGACGCGGCCCTCGAAGTTGCGGTTGCCCGAGAGCACCGAGACCGCGGTGAGATCCGCCGCCCTGATCGCCTTGCTGATCGGCTCCTCGAGCGGGCCCGAGTTGCCGATGCAGGTCGTGCAGCCGTAGCCGACGACGTGGAAGCGGATCTGCTCGAGGTAGGAGAGCAGGCCCGCCGCGGTGAGGTACTCGGTGACGACCTGCGAGCCGGGCGCGAGCGAGGTCTTCACCCAGGGCTTGACCTGCAGGCCCTTCTCCACCGCCTTCTTCGCCACGAGGCCGGCGGCGACGAGGACGTAGGGGTTGCTGGTGTTCGTGCAGCTGGTGATCGCGGCGATGACCACGTCGCCGTGGCCGACGTCGAAGGTCTGCGGGCGGCCCTCGGTGGGGCCGCCGGTGGCGCCGGCCAGATCGACCGGCTGCCGCTGGGTGATGCGGGCCTTGGCCTTCTCGTCGGAAAGGCCCGTCGCGCCCGCGCCGGCGATCCAGCCGTCGAGCTGGGCCTTGTCCGCCGGCATGTCCTTGTCGAGGAAGCCGACGAGGCCCTTGCGCCACGTGCGGCGCATGTCGCTGAGCGCCACGCGGTCCTGCGGGCGCTTGGGGCCGGCGAGCGAGGGCACCACGTCGCCGAGGTCGAGCGAGAGGGTGTCGGTGAAGCGCGGGGTCGGGCTCTCCTTGGTGCGGAAGAGGCCCTGCTCCTTGCTGTACCGCTCGACGAGCTCTACCTGCTCCTCGCTGCGGCCGGTGAGCCGGAGGTAGTTGAGCGTCTCGGCGTCGACCGGGAAGAAGCCCATCGTCGCGCCGTACTCGGGCGCCATGTTCGCGATGGTGGAGCGGTCGGCCAGCGGCAGGTCGTCGAGGCCCGCGCCGAAGAACTCCACGAACTTCCCGACGACGCCCTTCTTGCGGAGCATCTGGGTGACGGTGAGGACGAGGTCGGTCGCGGTGACGCCGGGCTTCAGCTTGCCCTTCAGCTCGAAGCCGATGACCTCGGGGATGAGCATCGCGACCGGCTGGCCGAGCATCGCGGCCTCGGCCTCGATGCCGCCGACGCCCCAGCCGAGCACGCCCATGCCGTTCACCATCGTGGTGTGCGAGTCGGTGCCGACGAGCGTGTCGGGGTAGGCGACGGTGCGGCCGCTGTCCTCGCGGGTGAAGACGACGCGCGCGAGGTACTCGACGTTCACCTGGTGCACGATGCCGGTGCCGGGCGGCACGACGCGGAAGTTGTCGAAGGCGCCCTGGCCCCACTTGAGGAAGCGGTAGCGCTCGCCGTTGCGCTCGAATTCGAGCTTCACGTTGTCCTCGAAGGAGCGCAGCGTGCCGAAGGCGTCGACCTGCACCGAGTGGTCGATGACGAGGTCGACGGGCTGCAGCGGGTTGATCTTCTTCGGGTCGCCACCCATCGCAGCGAGGCCCTCACGCATCGAGGCGAGGTCGACGACGCAGGGCACGCCGGTGAAGTCCTGGAGCAGCACGCGCGCCGGCACGTACTGGATCTCCGTCTCGCCGACGTTCTTCGGGTCGTACTTGGCGACCGCCTCGATGTGCGCGCGGGTGACGTTCGCACCGTCCTCGTGGCGGAGGAGGTTCTCGAGCAGGACGCGGATCGAGTAGGGGAGCGTGGCGACGTCGCCCACGCCCGAGAGGGCGTCGAGCCGGAAGAGGTCGATCTTCTTGCCGGAGACGTCGATGGTGGCGCGGGCCGAGAAAGAATTCGGGTTCGTCATGGCGGGCGCGGATCTACCACGAAGCGGGCCCCGTGCCGTCCCCCGAAGCGCAGGCGGCCGACCCCGGCGCCGCCGACCGCCCGGTCAGGGGGCGAGGGGTGGCTCGGGACGCGCCGCGACCGCCTCCCGCTCGAGCTCGGCGACCAGCAGCACGCCCCCGGCGACGGCCGCGGGCATGAACAGCAGGTTCACGAAAGGCACGAAGAGAAACAGGCCGACGCCGGTCCCGAAGCCGAGCAGCGGCAGCGGGTGGCCCACGGTGAAGCGCAGGCGATCCGTCACGCCGCGTCCGCGGGCAGCGAGCGGTACGTCGACGTAGGTGAGAGCGAAGTACCCGGCCCAGGCCGCGAGCCCCAGCACGAACACCACCGGCCCTGCCCCCGGGACCACGAGGCCGACGCCGAAGAGCGCGACGTTCACCGCGGCGAAGGCAAGCTCGAGGAGCGCCACCCGCAGCAGATCGAGGGCGAGCCGCCCGAGCCCGAGCGGCGGGGGCCGCGTGCCGGTCACCCGCTCGTCGATCACCTCGGCGAGGCGGGCGTTGAAGGGCGCCGCGACGAGGGTGCCGACGAGCAGCGCCACGACCGCCGCGACGAGCAGGAGCAGCACGGTCAGCACGAGCCCGAAGGCCCCGTGCGCCGCATCGAGGAGCCACCCTTCGAGGCCCTCGCCCTCCCCAGGGTCGGGCCAGAGCCAGCCGACGAGCGCGTCGTCCCACGCGAGCACCGCCGCGACCGAGCCGATCAGCGTGAGGAGCGTGACCAGCAGCGGCACCATCCAGTACCGGATGAGGTCGGGGTGATCGACGTACACCAGCTTCGCCCCGCGAAACGGGAGCGCGAGTCCCCGCCCGAAGCCCATCGGGCGAGGGAGCGGGCCGGGGGCGGTCATGCGGGTCGTCCGGTGCGCCGGGCCGCCGCGCTCACAGGCTCATCGGCCGGACGTCGGGCCCGGCGACGAGGCGCGCCTCGGTCTTGTCCTGCACCTCGCGGGCGCTCACGCCCGGGGCGAGCTCGACGAGGCGCAGGCCCTCCGCCGTCACGTCCATCACCGCGAGATCGGAGATGATGCGGTGCACGACCTTCTTGCCGGTCAGCGGCAGGGCGCAGCGCTTGAGCACCTTCGACTCGCCGGCCTTGTTCGTGTGCTCCATGACCACGACGACCCGCTTGGCGCCGGCGACGAGATCCATCGCCCCGCCCATGCCCTTGACCATCTTGCCGGGGATCATCCAGTTCGCGAGGTCGCCCTCCTCGCTCACCTCCATCGCCCCGAGGATCGCGAGGTCGATGTGGCCGCCGCGGATCATCGCGAAGCTCTCGGCCGAGTCGAAGAGGGACGCGCCGGGCAGCATCGTCACCGTCTGCTTGCCGGCGTTGATCAGGTCGGCGTCCTCGGTCCCCTCGACCGGGAAGGGCCCGACCCCGAGGATGCCGTTCTCGCTCTGCAGCATCACCTCGACGTTCGGCGGGATGTAGTTGGCCACCAGCGTCGGGATGCCGATGCCGAGGTTCACGTAGAAGCCGTCGCGGAGCTCCTGGGCGGCGCGCTGGGCGAGCTGATCACGGGTGAGCATCGTCCGGGTCCTCCTCAGGCCTGCTTCGGGGTAGTAGTGCGGCGCTCGATGCGCTTCTCGTGGGCGCCGACGACGACGTGGTGCACGTAGACGCCGGGGGTGTCGACCTCGTGCGGCGCGATCGCGCCGACCGGCACGAGCTCCTCGACCTCGGCGATGCAGACCTTGCCCGCCATCGCCGCGAGCGGGTTGAAGTTCTTCGCCGCGAGCCGGTACTGCAGGTTGCCGAAGCGGTCGCCGCGCCAGGCCTTCACGATGGCGAAGTCGGTGACGATGCCGCGCTCGAGGACGTAGTGCTTGCCGTCGAACTCGCGGCTCTCCTTGCCGTCGGCGACGACGGTGCCGTAGCCGGTGGGGGTGAAGAACGCGGGGATGCCCGCGCCGCCCGCCCGCAGGCGCTCGGCGAGCGTGCCCTGCGGCGTCAGCTCGACCTCGAGCTCGCCCGAGAGGTACTGCCGCTCGAACTCCTTGTTCTCGCCGACGTAGCTCGAGACCATCTTCTTGATCTGTTTGCCCTGGAGCAGGATCCCGAGGCCGAAGTCGTCGACCCCGCAATTGTTCGAGACGAAGGTGAGCTGCCGCGTCCCGCGCGCCTTCAGCGCAGCGATGCAGAGCTCGGGGATGCCGCAGAGGCCGAAGCCGCCCGCAGCGATGGTCGCGCCGTCGTTCACGCCGGAGAGCGCGAGGGCCTCCGCGGCGCTGGTCCTGACCTTGTCCATGGGGCGCGGACGCTAACGCAGGGGGCCTTCGGTGCCAAGCGGCGCGCACGGCTCGCCACGGGCCGCGGCGGCGGGCCCCGGGGAGCCCGCCGAGCTTGCGCCCACCGTGCTACGCCACGGGCCCGCCATGGCCGTGCGCATCATCGATCCGAACACCCTCCCCTCCCATTTCGAGCCCAAGAGCGCCGAGGTCCGCTGGGACGAGACCTGGCAGCAGCTCGGCGTGTACGCGTGGGACCCGACGAAGGAGCGCAAGGACAACTTCGTCGTCGACACGCCGCCTCCGACGGTGAGCGGCTCGCTCCACCTCGGGCACGTCTTCTCCTACACCCAGACCGACGTGCTCGCGCGGCAGCGCCGGATGGCGGGCAAGAACGTCTTCTACCCGATGGGCTGGGACGACAACGGCCTGCCCACCGAGCGGCGCGTGCAGGTCTATTTCCACGTGCGCTGCGACGCGAACCTGCCCTACGAGCCGGGCCTCGTGCTCGCCCCGGCCGACGACGCCAAGCGCAAGAGCGAGAAGCCGCGCCTCGTGTCGCGGCAGAACTTCATCGAGCTCTGCCACGTCGTCACCGGACAGGACGAGAAGGCCTTCGAGGGCCTCTTCCGCCGGCTCGCGCTGAGCGTCGACTGGTCGCAGACCTACGCGACCATCGACGACCGCTGCCGGCATCTGGCGCAGCTCTCCTTCCTCGACCTCTGGGAGAAGAAGGCCGCCTACACCGTCGAGGCCCCGACGATGTGGGACGTCGACTACCAGACCGCGGTGGCGCAGGCCGAGGTCGCCGACAAGGAGCGGCCCGGCGCCTACCACCACGTCGAGTTCGGGGTGGAAGGCTCGAGCGAGTCGTTCGTCATCGCCACGACGCGCCCCGAGCTCCTGCCCGCCTGCGTCGCCGTCTGCGCCCACCCCGAGGACGCGCGCTACCAGCACCTCTTCGGCAAGAACGCGATCACGCCGCTCTTCTTCGCCCCGGTCCGCATCTTCCCGAGCGAGCTGGCGGATCCGACGAAGGGGACCGGCATCCTCATGGTCTGCACCTTCGGCGACCAGACCGACGTCCACTGGTGGCGCGAGCAGAAGCTGCCGCTCCGCCAGATCCTCGGCCGCGACGGGCGCCTGCGCGAGGTGAGCTTCGGGACCGACGAGTACCCTTCGACGAAGCCCGCCGCGGCGCAGGGCTTCTACGCCCAGCTCGCGGGCAAGGCGGTCCAGCAGGCGCAGAAGGCCATCGTCGAGCTGCTCCGCGATCCGAGCGGCTCGGCCACCGGCCAGGGCGCGCCGCTCCAGGGCGAGCCGAAGCCCATCACCCACGCGGTGCGCTTCTACGAGAAGGGCGACCGCCCACTGGAGTTCGTCACCTCGCGCCAGTGGTTCGTGCGCCTGCTCGATCAGAAGGAGCGGCTCGTGGAGAAGGGCGACCAGATCACCTGGCACCCCGACTTCATGCGCTCGCGCTACCGGAACTGGACCGAGCACCTCGGCATCGACTGGTGCGTGTCGCGGCAGCGCTACTTCGGCGTGCCGATCCCGGTCTGGTACCCGGTGAAGGCCGACGGCACGCTCGACCACGACCACCCGCTCCTGCCCGAGCCCACGCAGCTGCCCGTCGATCCGATGTCCCAGGCGCCCGCGGGCTTCACCGAGGCCCAGCGCAACCAGCCCGGCGGCTTCGCCGGCGACCCGGACGTCTTCGACACCTGGTTCACCAGCTCGCTCACCCCGCAGATCGGCTCGCACTGGCTCCTCGACCCGGCGCGGCACGCGAAGCTCTTCCCCGCCGACGTGCGGCCGCAGTCGCACGAGATCATCCGCACCTGGGCCTTCTACACCATCGCCAAGGCGCTCCTGCACGGGGACACGGTCCCCTGGCACCACGTCGCGATCAGCGGCTGGATCCTCGCCGACGACGGCAAGAAGATGGGCAAGACCGCGGGCAACGCGGTGACGCCGATCGGCCTGCTCGACGAGTTCGGCTCGGACAGCGTGCGCTACTGGGCCGGCTCGGCCCGCCTCGGCACCGACACGAAGTTCGACGACAAGGTGCTGAAGGTCGGCAAGCGCCTCGTCACCAAGATCTTCAACGCCGGCAAGTACGTCCTGCAGCAGGATCCGGGCGACCGGGCGGACCTGTCTCCGTCGGAGATCACCGCCGAGCTCGACCGGGCCTTCGTGGGCGAGCTCCGCGCGCTGGTCGCGAGCGCGACCGCGCACTTCGAGGCCTTCGACTACGCGCACGCGCTCATGGAGATCGAGTCGTTCTTCTGGTCGCGCTTCACCGACACCTACCTCGAGCTGGTGAAGATGCGGGCGCGCGGCGAGGACGCGGCGGCCCGGCGCTCGGCGGTGGCGACCCTGCGCCTGGCGCTGCAGCTGCTCCTGCGGCTCTTTGCGCCCTTCGTGCCCTACGTGACGGACGAGGTCTGGTCATGGGCCTTCGCCGAGGAGACGAAGCAGCCGTCGGTGCATGGCAGCCGCTGGCCGAGCGTGGAGGAGCTGAGCGCGGTCGCGGCGCCCGCGGACGCGGGCAGCCTGACGCTCGCGATCGATCTCTTCGCCGCCATCAACAAGAAGAAGACCGAGCTCGGCGCGTCGGTGGGCCGCGGGGTCAAGACGATGCGCCTCTCGAGCGGCGCGGCGACGTGGGCCCGGACCGCCGCGGTGCTCGGCGACGTGCTCGCCGCCGCGCGCTGCGAGCACCACACGACCGTGGCCGACGCCCGGGACGAAGTGACGTTCACGGTCGAGGAGATGGAGGTCCTGCCCAAGGCCCCCAAGGGGGAGCCCGGAGCGGAGCCGTGAGCTGGCCGCGGGCGCGGCGAAGCGTTCTGCACACCAGCGCGCTCGGCCTGCTGCTCGCGGCCTGCACCGGGGCAGCCGGAGCGCCGGAGCCGCCCCCCACGGCCCTCTCGTCCTCGTTCGGAGCCGAAACGGCCGCCCCGGGGTCCCCCGAGCCCGACGTCGTCATCGCCAGCGCACCTCTGCCCTCCGAGGCGGCCGCGACGCAAGCCGCGCCCGCCGCCTGCACCGCGGACGTCGACTGCGCCGAGGGCTCGATCTGCGAGGGCACCGCCTGCGCGCCGTCCTGCCCCGACGGGCTGCCCGCCTCGGTCTTCTTCGAGCGCGACGCGCCCTCTCCGGGTCCCTCCGAGGAGCCCTCCCTCGACGCCATCGCGGCCTGCATGCGTGCCTACCGGACGCGCCGCCTCCTCTTGACCGGCCTGATGGCGAACGAGCCCATCTGCGAGGGTCGCGGTGCGTGCCGCCGCCTCACCCCAGAGTACGCGATGGGCCTCGGTGCGCGGCTGACGCGGAGCGTCCGGCAGGCCCTCGGCGAACGCGGCGTGGAGCGCAGCCGCATGAGCGAGCGCAGCGTGGGCATCGAGCTGGCCACCTGCACCGAGGACACCCCGGCCTGTTACGACCGGGATCGTCGGGTGGATGTGACCTGGGCGCCCTGAAGGCCGTGCGCCGGCCGCGCAGGAGCTGAGCGCAGAGCGCCCTCGCGCCGAGCCCGACGTGCACGCCCCCGACCTCGCCGACGCTCAGCCCGGCTGCTCTGCGCCGGTCCGGCGCAGGCGCAGGCCGCCCTCGATGGCTGCGAGCAGCCCGACGAGCAGGTACACCCACGCCGAGAGGTCGGTCCGCACGAGCGCGGGCCCGCTCGACGCCGCCTCCTCATCGCCCCGCGGCTCGGGCAGCGGCAGGAGCGCCGGATCAGACTCGCTGCCATCGGGCGCGAGGACGAACGCGGCGCGCGGCGCGGGGCGCACCTGGCCCGCCTCGTCGACGAACGACACCGCGTAGGCGCCCGCGTCGACGAAGCGATCGAGCGACGCCGCGGGCGGGCTTCCCGACGGGGCAAGCTCCACGACCGCGCCCGACGGCGTCACGACCTGCACCGCGCGGGTGCCCGCCGGGACCACCAGCGGATCGAGCGCGCCCGGCAGCGCGGGCTGGTCGGGCATCGTGCCCGGGCGGGCGAGCGCGGTCACGCCGCGCACGACCACGGGCAGGAACGCGGGGCGGTAGGGCCAGTCGGTCCAGGCGTCGTCGAGGCTGCACGCCACGACCGCGGTGCGCCGCGAGGGCGAGGCCGCCCAGGCCGGCGCTCCGTCGGCGAAGGCGAGCAGCACCTCGGCGTCGTCGTCGGGCTCGAGCACGACGCGGCGCTCGATCCGCACCGCAGCGAGCGCCGCGTCGAGGGCAGGCAGCAGCGAGCCGAGCGGCCGGACGAAGCCGTCGGTCCGGCCGGCCTCGGCAGCGATCCGCGCGGGCAAGAGGTCTCGAACGCGCACGTCGCTGCCCGCGCCTGCATGCGGACCGGTCGCGACCAGCAGCCCGGCGCCGCCCGCGACGATGGCCCGCACCGCCTCGGCCAGGCGCGGCTCGCGGAGATCGACGTCGAGGGTCACGAGCACGTCGATGGTCGCAGGCGCCACCGCGGGCAGCGCCGCCGGCTCGACCCGCCGCACCGCGATGGGGCCACCCTGCTCGCGCGGCGCGAGGCGGAGGGCCCGCTCGAGAAAGCGCGCCGGCGACAGCGGCGCCGTGCGATCGACGAGCACGACCCGGGGCGCGGAGGGCGGCCGCAGCAGCACCCCGCGCGCGTCGTCGGCGGCCAGTCCGTCGAGCGGCCCAGGCTCGATGCGGACGGAAGCGGTCGGGTCCGCGTCGAGCGCCGCACCCGAGAGCGTGCCTTCGGTCAGCTCGAGGAGCGCCTCGCCGCTGCCTTCGGTCAACGTCACCTCCGCGCGGGCGAGGGTCTCGCCGCCACGCTCGAGGACGACCGGGAGACTGCTCGGTCCTTCGCCGAAGGTCCGGATTCCGACCGAGACCCGCAGCGCCTCACCACGGCTCTCGGTCGAGGCCCGGACCACGGCGGCGTCGTAGAAGGCCGCCTCGTCACCGATCCGCTCGAAAGCGAGGCCGATGCCGGAGGCGAGCTCGAGCTCGCCGAGCGCCGCGCCGCGCAGGTCGCCGAGCACGACGACACGGCGGAGCGCGTGCCGGGCCCCGGCGAGCTGCCGCCCCGAGAGAGCGATGGCCCCTGGGAGGTCGCCACCCCGCGCGGTGCCGGCGCGGGGCTCGCCGCGGCGAAGCAGGTCGAGCACCAAGCTCCGCTGCGAGGTCCTCGGCACGAGCACGCGCGCTGGGCTGCCGCCGCCGACGAGCGCCACCTCCGACCCCTCGGGCAGCGCCTCGACGATCGCTTGCGCCCGCGCCCGCGCGAGCCCGTCGAGCGTGCCGTCGCCGGCGCGCCGCGACATGGACATCGAGTCGTCGACGACGATGACCACGCTCGCGAGCCGCCCGTCCCCGAACGCGAGGTCCTGCTCGACGAAGGGGGCCGCCAGCGCAAGCGCGAGGGCGAGGAACGCCGCAATCCGGAAGGCCAAGAGGACCGGCTCGACGAGCCGTGGTCGCCGCCGGCTCTCGACCGCGGCCCGCGCGAGCAGCGCCACCGTCGGCAGGCGCAGCGAGCGGACGTCGGCGCGCCGCAAGAGATGCGCGGCGATCGGCAGCGCCACGAGCGCCCCGAACAGCAGCGCCAGCGGCGAGCTCAGCCCCATCGGCTGCCCCCGCGCGAGGCGATGAGGCGCGCGAGCGTCTCGTGGGCTGGCACGTCGGTCCGGGCCAAGGCGTAGCGCGCCCCCGCGGCGGCGATGCGCGCCGTCCGCCCGTCGAGGAAGCGCCCGAGCTCGGCGAGGTAGGCGGCGCGGAGCGGAACCGGGTCGGCGGTGATGGGCGGCTCGTGCTCGCAGCCGAGGAAGCGCGCCGCGTCCGGATCGGGCAGCTCGAGCTCGTCGCGCGTCAGCACGTGGAGCACCCACACCTCGTGACCGCGCGCGCGGAGCCGGTCGAGCAGCGCGAGCGGATCGCTCGGCGCATCGAGGAGCAAGAGATCGCTCGCGATCACGACGAGCCCCCGCCTCACGCGCTGCTCCACGACCCGCTCGAGGGCCTCGGCGAGCGCCGTGCCTCGCCCCTCCGGCGCAGGCCGGGCCGGCCTCGCGAGCTCGGCGAGCAGGCGCTCCTCGTGGCTCGCGTGCGAACGCGGGCGCAGCTCGGCCGTCACCTCGTGGTCGAAGCGCACCAGGCCCACCGCGTCCCCCTGGGCGCGAAGGATGGTGCCGACCGCCGCGAGCAGGCGCGCCGCGTGCTCGAGCTTCGTCGGGCCGCCGCCGAAGCGCGCCGCGTAGTCCATCGAGCCGGAGGCGTCGAGCACGAGGCTCGCCGCGAGCTGGCTCTCTTGCTCGAAGCGCTTGATGGTGTGGCGGTCCGAGCGCGCGAAGGCCCGCCAGTCGAGCAGGCGCGGATCGTCGCCGGGGCGGTAGTCGCGGTGCTCGACGAACACCACGCTGGCGCCGCGGTGCGGGCTCTTGTGCATCCCCGAGAGGAGGCCGTCCACCACCCGCGCCGCCTCGATCTTCAAGGCGAGTGCGCGGCCGCGGGTCTCGGCGTCGATCGGGCTCGCTGCGCCCGCGTCGGGCTCCTCCGCGCTCACGGGGCCGGGACGCGCGCGAGCAGCTCGTCGACGATGGCCCGCGGGGTGATGCCGTCCGCCTCGGCGCGGAAGCTCGGCACGATGCGGTGCCGCAGGACCGGAAGCGCCAGGGCGCGGACGTCGTCGACCTCGGCGGCGAACCGGCCGGAGAGCACGGCGCGGGCCTTGGCCCCCGCGATCAAGGCCTGGCTGGCCCGCGGGCCGGCGCCGAACGAGACGTACTTCTTCACCCGCTCGGAGGCGCTCGCGTCGTCGGGGCGGGAGGCGCGCACGAGCGCGACCGCATGCTCGAGCACGTGCGGCGCGACCGGCACGCGCGGCACGAGCTCCTGCAGCGCGAGGATCGAGGCCCGGTCGAGGACGGCCTCGGGGGCGGCCGCAGCGGGCGCGGTCGTCCGGCGCACGATCTCGATCTCGTCGGCCGCGCTGGGATAGCCGACGTCGATCTGGAAGAGGAAGCGGTCGAGCTGCGCCTCCGGGAGCGGGTACGTGCCCTCCTGCTCGATCGGGTTCTGCGTCGCGAACACGACGTAGGGCTCTTCGAGCGGATAGGTGCGCCCGCCCGCCGTGACCCGATGCTCGGCCATCGCCTGAAGCAGCGCGGCCTGGGTCTTGGGCGGCGTCCGGTTGATCTCGTCCGCGAGCAGCACGTGGGTGAACACCGGACCGGGCACGAAGCGGAAGCGTCGCTGGCCGCTCTCGGGATCCTCCTCGAGGACGTCGGTCCCGGTGATGTCGGCGGGCATCAGGTCGGGCGTGAACTGGATGCGGCTCGCCTTCAGCGAGAGGACCTCGGCGAGCGTCGAGATGAGCAGCGTCTTGGCGAGGCCGGGCACGCCGACGAAGAGCCCGTGGCCCCGGGCGAAGAGCGCGACGAGCATCAGCTCGATGACCTCCTCCTGCCCCACGATCCGCCGGCGGATTTGCTCCTCGATCGCGCGGCGCGCGGCGCCGAGCTGCTGCACCCGCTCGACGTCGGTCGCGCCGTCCGCGTCGTTCGTTCGTCCGTCGTCGCTCACCGCGGGAGGTCTAGCAGGGCGCCGAGGAAGCGCCCTCGGGCGCCCGGCCCGCGCACCACGGCGGCCCGCACGCAACGACGGGGCCCGCGCGCGCGGCGATGAACCGCGATTCAGCCGAGGCGGATCTCGTAGGAGGCGAGGTTCGCGACACGGCTCGAGCGCGCCTCGAGCGAGCCGGGGAGCGGCGCTCCGCCCTCGCGGCGCGCGGCGAGGGCGCGACCGAGCGCGATCACCGCGAGCCCCTTCGCCTCGGACGTCGGCGTGTGACCGGTGCCGTCGTTGACGAGGAAGAGCGCGAGCCCGGCGGCGCGCACCACGGGCGGCGCGCCCCCGGACTCCTCGCGGAACACCTCGACGGCGAAGCGCTGCCCTGCGTGCTCGAGCACGACCGGCACGGCCCCGTGGCGCACGCCGTGGACCGCGACGACGTTGGCCTCCCCGACCCGCGTCCCGGGGCCGATCGGGCCGAAGAGCGCGTCGACCTCGTCGCTCCGCGGCGGCAGCGCGAGGGGCGAGGCCGCAGCGCGCGGCCCGTCGGTCGCCGTCGCCCCCTCGAGCGCGCGGGCGGGCTCCCCGTCCGCCGCGACCGAGGCCACGAGAGACGCGCCGGTTCCGAGCCCCGCGGCCGCCACACCCAATCCAACGAGCACCTCACGGCGGAACATGGACGGATCGTTCATCGCAGGGCCTCCAAGAAGGGGAAAAGGTATCGGGACGGGGGAGGCGAATCAAGGGACGTGCGATGGCGGGGCCCCTTCGGACGCCCGGCCTCGGACCCGGAACAGGCCGACCTCGACCGGATTCGTGTCGTAGCCGAGGCCGCCCATGCTCTCGATCGCCGGCAGCCTCGCGGTGGCGAAGGGCTCGAGCAGGTAGCCCGCTTCGAGCGCGGCGCAGCAGGCCCGTCCGCGCTCGCTCGCGCAGAGGCTGGCGCGGTAGACAAAGACGTCGTGGCCGAGCGCCATCAGGTCCGGCGCGGGCTCGCCGCAGACCAGCGGGACGTCGAAGAAGCCCCGGAGAGGGAGCGCGAGGATCTGCCGCTCGGCCCGCTCGACGTGGGCGACGGCCGCGCCCGCCGGCAGGTGCGCGCGCCAGCTGCGGACGAGCGCGGCCTCGCGGGCGTCCGTCGGAAGCGTGAAGGCCCGCTCGCGGCCGAAGGCGAGGCCGACGGCCCCGAGGACGAGCAGCACCGCCGCCGCACCGCGCTGCCAGCGCACCGCCGGCCCGCCCGCACCCGCCTCGTCGTCGGCCGCAGGAACGAGGCCGACGAGCGCCGCGAGCACCGCCGGAGCGAAGAGCCACCCGTAGGCCTCGTGGGTCCAGGGCGGAGAGGGACCGAGCAGATTCCCTCGCCACGCGACGACCGCGCTGAGCGCCGCGAGCGCGAAGGCGTGCGCGATCGGCCGGCGGGGCCCGCGCACGAAGAGCGCCGCGAAAGCGCCCGCGAGCGCAGCGAGGATCCAGCCCGGCGGCACGCGGTCGTCCGCGGCGCGGGCCGGACCGAGCCAGGCGGCGCCGAGGGGGCCCGAGAGCACGCGGAGCATCGCCGGGCCCGCCGCGAGCGCGACGACGAGGGCCACGATCGCGGTAGCGAGCGCGGCCGCCGCAGCGCGCTCCGAGCGGGCACCGCGGACCACCAGGAGCACACCGGGCAGGAGCGCGGCGGAGAGCCAGAGGAGGGGATGCACGCGGGCCGCCTGCGCCACGATCAGCCCGGCGGCCGCGGCAGCGAGGGAGCGCTCGACGGCGGATGCACCCGGGGGCGCGCCGAGCACGAGGACGGCCGCCGCGAGGGCGTTCAGCGCGAGGCCCACGGCGAAGTACGACTCGCTGCCCGAGAGCCGGGCAGGAAGCGGCGCGAGGGCGACGCACAGCGCGGCCGCCCACGCGAGCTCGGCGCGCGCCCCCACGCCCCGCGCCGTGGCGAACACGGCTGCCGGCACGAGCGCGGAGAGCGCACCGACGAGCAGGAACACCGCGCCGTCGGCGTCGGCGGCGAGCCGCGCGAGACCGAGCAGCTCCTCGAAGCCGGGACCGTAGGGCGTCGCCCGGCCGAGCGCGTACTCGACCCATGTCGCGCCGTGCCCGTTCTGATGAAAGAAGCGCTCGGGCACGAGGAGCCGGCGCGCCGCGAAGGTCAGGAGCGCGAGGCCGAGCGGAGGCGCCGCGCGGCGGAGCAGGCCCGCTGCGCCGAAGCGCCGCGACAGCAGCGCGAGCGCGATCGCGAGGCCGGCGAGGAGCCGCAGCGGCAGCGGCGGAAGCGGCGGGCCCGCCGCATCCCCGGGCTCCGACGCCCGGCCGGCCCGCAGCGTGGCGGGCGCCGGGTCGGGATCGAGCGCCTCGACGAGCTCGCCGGGCCGCGCGCGCAGACACCCCAGGAGCGCCTCGAACGCCGCGCGGTCGGCGGCGGGCGCGGCGCTCCAGTCGGGGAACTCGCCGATCGGCGAGGCGCCGAGCTCTCCGGCGGCCGCGAACGCGCGGGCCGGGTCGCGCGCGACCTCGACCCGCAGCGCGCCGACGGCGAACACGGCCCGCCCGGGCGGACAGGCGAGCGCCCGGACCTCGACCTCGGCGCAGCCGTCGGCCCACGCGGTGATTGCAGCCGGGCATCCCGGGACCGATTGGGCGCGCGCGGGCGAGGCGAGCAGCGCGGCGAGTCCGAGGGCCAGCGGGACAAATCGCCTCACGGAGCGCCCGCCCGCGCGAGCCGGAACGTCACCCTCCCCGCCGGGTCGAGCACGTGCTCGCGATCCACCGCGGCGTCGTAGAGCCGCACCGGCGTGCTCCGCTCGCGGACCGTCTCGGCACGGAAGCGGGTCCGGAGCGCGTCGCACGCATGCCGCTCGTCCGGGTCGGACGCGGTCGCGCACGCGAGCCCCTCGTAGAGGTACAGGCACGACGGCGGCCGCTCCGCGAGCGCGTCGAGGCTGCGCGTCTCGGGCGTGGTGCGGCCATGCAGGTGCACGCGCACGACGGAGAAGCGCTCGGACCGCCCGGGCGTGGCGTAGGAGCCGATCCGCTCCATGCGCGAGCCGCCTCCCTCCTCGCCGGGAACGCCGCCGACGTACTCGAGCACGGTGCAGCCCGCGGGGATCGCGTCCCGCGCCGAGCGGACGAAGTCGTACTCGACCATCTCGGTGTAGCCGATGTCCTCGATGAACCCGCGGTGAACGAGCGGCGCTGCGAGGAGCGAGGCGCCCGCGAGGCCGAGGGCGAGCCGGGCGCGCCGCGTCTGCCACCACGCGGGCCCGGCGTGCACGAGGGCGAGCGCGCCGAGGAGCAGGAACGGGACCACCAGGTGCAGGTGGTAGCGCGGCTCCATCGACTCCTGCACGACCACCGCGTGCGCCACGACGAACAAGAGGAACCAGCCGGCGAGGAACGCGACCAGGACCCGCTCGCCGGCACGCCACGCGAGCGCTGCGCCGGCGAGCGCGGCGGCGATGAGCGCCGGCGGCGTGCGGAATGGATCGGAGAGCACGAGCAGGCGCGGCGACAGGAGCACCTCGGCCGCGTCGAGAAAGAGCCTTGGCCCCACCGTGCCGGACACGGTCTCGGCGTTGCGGGTGAGGAACTGCCGGACGGCGAAGGCGCCGACGCCCCACACGACCGCGAGGCCGATCCACCGGCGATGGCGCGGCGCGCTCTCGGTGTGGAGCCCCAGCAGCGCGACGGTGTACACGGCGAGGAAGAGGATGTTGAGCGGGCGGAGGAGGTAGCCCGGGTAGAGCACGAAGGGCAGCGCCCCGAGGCAGGCGGCCCGCACCCGGGGCGAGGGATCCCGCAGCCAGCCGTGGATGGCGGCGAAGGCGAGCGAGGTGAGCACGAGCGAGCCCACGAAGCCGTCCTCGCAGCGCGAGAAGCGGATGTGCTGGGGCAAGAGCGCGATCGCCGCCGACGCCGCGAGCCCTGCGCGCGGGTCGCGCAGGAGGTAGGTCGAGTGAGAAAAGAGCACGAGCGGCATCGCCGCCGCGTAGGCGAAGTTCGTCCACAGGGTCACGTCGGTGAGGAAGAACCGCTCGCCCGCGAACTCCGACAGCGCCGCGAGCCAGCGCCCCTGCGCGACGGCCCGTGCGTTCGGGTAGAGCCGCGACCACGGCCACGCGCCGAGGAAGTTCGGAGGCGCGAGCCAGAGTCGGAGGACGATTCCCGTCACCACCGACGCCACGAGGCCGCCCGCGACCCAGCGCGGCGCCTCGCGGAGGTGCCGCACCGCGAGGAGGAGTCCGAACACGAGGACGAGCAGCACGACCGCGATCCCGTCGATCGGCACCCAGTCCGCGTCGCCCCACAGCGCGGCCCGGCGCAGCCCACCGCCGCCCGACACGCTCGACGGCGGCGCGGGCAGCGCGACGATCGCCGCGCTCTCCCAGAAGCCGCCGTCGTCGTTTCGCCGCACCGTCTCCGCGAGCCGCGCGAGGGCGCCCGCCGCGGCCACGGACGCGCCGGACTCGAGCACGACGGAGAACGAGCCCGCCCGCGGCGCCTCGGGCGCGTCGCTCGGATGCACGAGCGCGAGCCCGGCCTCGACGCCCTGCCCCGAGCGCACGACGACCCGGATCCGCGCGGCCTCGATGGTGACGCCCCAGAGCGCGAAGCCGCCCGAGACCTCTTCGCCGAGCTCGTACGGCGCGAGCAGCGCCATCACCTCCGCCTCGTGGCCGGGTCCGATCGACTGCGCCTGCGCCCGCCCGGCGAAAAGCAGCGCAGCCGCGAGGACGGCGAGAAGGCGCGGGCACATCGCGCGGCACCCTACCCGCGGGGCGGCGTGGCGGGAAGCGGGACCGGGACCGCGACCGGGGCCGAGACCGCGACCGCGACCGCGACCGCGACCGAGACCGAGACCGAGACCGAGACCGAGACCGAGACCGAGACCGAGACCGAGACCGAGACCGAG
>Ga0209985_10000985_pt1 | contig 29375 bp, 30 predicted proteins | sample NOAtaG_FD_187305 | JGI IMG/M metagenome (GOLD analysis project Ga0209985, IMG submission 187305) | Freshwater lake microbial communities from Lake Erie, under a cyanobacterial bloom - NOAA_Erie_Diel6S_1000h metaG (SPAdes) (version 2) | ecosystem: Environmental > Aquatic > Freshwater > Lake ...
TGGATTTAAAGGGAAAATGATCTTTATGATTATGTGTGACGTAAATTCTATTAATCTTTTTGAATTGCCTTTGTTCCAGCCATTTATAAATAAATCGTGAATTTTTGCCAAGATCGACAATAACAAGTGCATCTTCAGCATGGACAACGATACAGTCTGCATTACCAACAGGTAAAAATACAATTTCACAGGTCATCAGAAATCCTCCCTGTCAGTCATTCTACTCAGTTTGGCTTTTAGTTCTTCATTAGTTAGGTATAGGTAGGGTGTATGTCGGAATTTTCTTAATGCCCAAGGACGTTGATCTAGTTCCTCAAAGGTTTCTATATCTTCACTAAGTTCTGCTTCAAAGACAGTGCCATCGAGCGCCCAACCTGGTAATTCTTGAGGTAATGGCAACCATGCTTCTTCGTTATCATCTAATAGTCCACTAAGACGCAACAAAATTTGATCGTTGTCTTGGTTGATTTCCAAAACTTGACCAATAACAGTTAAAGTCTTTCTTTTTTGCTCTTCCTTCCAAGCTCTTAATTCTGAGGATTTACCTGTACGTTGACGTTTAATCCAAATTGGATTTCCATAGGATTTCTTTACTAGACGATTCAATTGTTCTCTTAGAGGATCGCGATTGGGAATAGTTTCACGATTTTGATCTCGCTTAACCATTTGACTCGTAACATCAATAATCTGCCGATCAACTAATAGAGGAAGTGGAAATTGAAGGAGAATATCTTCTGTTAAATTAATAGTTCCACGACCAATCATTGATAGTTTTACTGCTAAATCTGATGAAAGAATCCCAAGCAACCATAATCTTTGTTCTTCAAAGCTTAAGTCCCCCCAATTTGTAGGCGGTTCTTCTGGTTTATATTCCTTGTTCGTCATGTTAGCTTCTTGAATAGGCAAGATGCACCAAATACTATTGTTAGGGCAAAGTCCTGTGGTATCAAGCTGGACAGGGAGAGGTTTATTGTTTTTAGATGAAATATTTGCTATGCGACCTACAAGGATTTTAGATTTGGCAAATAGGCTTTCACACCGTTCTCTTTTGCTTTCCAGATCAATTGAGTCATATATGACCCATTGCATCAAAGGATCAACCCTTTCTGGATCAGCCCAAAAAGAACCTTCATTGCCCCATCTCATCCGCCATGTTGGTTTATATGGTCTGTCACTTGGCGGATATTCAACAGGAGGATATCCCTTACGATGTAAAACACCAGTAAAGATAAAGAATAGGGATGATAATTGGATAGTTGGAATAGATAGATTGATTTTAGGCTCTGTAACCTCATTCCAATCCCCATTAGGATTGATTGTTGAAATCCATGAAGTTCCTAAGTATCCACCATCAAGGATCTCAGGAATTTCAGCGCTAGAAATAACTTTTCTTGAAATAGAATAATATTTTTTAGGCTCACCTACAGAACCAGAGACTACGCAAGTGTCTTGTCTAGCACTAACTCCAATAGTTCCAACAGGTAGTTGCCAAATCTCAAATAGGTTACATTTACTAGATAAAGTCTTACGAATATCTGATATACCATATTTTTTACCTGGGATAAAAGAGCTTGGTAAAATGAATGAAAATTGAGAACCATCATCTAGCCAATTGATAGATTGTTTGATAAACTCAAAGGCTAATTGCTTGTCTCCTCTTATCTCAAAAGGAGGATTGGCAATCAGAATACGAGGCTTATTGCCAATTTTTTGTATAATATTCTCCTTACTTAAGGATTCGTAATCTTCACCATAAAACTTTGGAGATGGTAGAAAATCAGAAATACCAGTAGATTCCCTAGCTAGAAAATAGCGAAGTTGAGTGATTAAATGGACATCTCTATCTAAATCGTTGCCGATTACATGATTAGCTAAATAATCTCTTCGTGATTGTTCATCATTAGGAATATCCGACATTTGAGCAAGTCGAGAGGTAGCTGCTAAAAGCAAACTTCCTGAACCAGCCGCAGGATCGAAAATAACCCGTTCTTCTGGACGAATACGTTCTAATGGCAATAACTCAAGCATTTTTTCGGCAACTTTGATCGGTGTATAATGTCGATTCAAATCCCCCCAATTATTTCCGTTTAAGTCGTCAGGTAATTCTATAATTGCTTTTTCGTATAAACTGCCCACATCACGATGATTAGTTAAAGCAAAACTAACAGATTGCCCCATATACAGAGCAAGTTGTTGTCGAATTACTTCGTTAGTAAATTGAGCAGACTCTAAAGCTTTACTAAAAAAGCCATTGGTACGAGTCACCATAAGATTAAGTAAATCTAAGGGATCGTTTGTTTGAGATAATTCAGCAGCCCCGAAAAAGCCTTTATCCTGCAAAATTCTTGCTGCTAAATAAGCGATTGCTACTCGAATAACGTGACCTTGAATCTCATTCCTTGATGAGCCTAGCCCTTTAGAAGACTTAACTTTTCTTAATGCTTCTTCAATAGCTTTTTGGAATGCTTTATCAATCCGTTCCTGTTGACGTAACAAGAATGTAAAACTTCTTTCAGAAATAGTTTCTTCTAAATCTGAAAGAGATAACTGCCCTTGACGGAATTGTGCCAGAGCTTTTGGCGTAAAAAGATGAGGCTTAGTGGAAACTAGAGTTTCACGCCAAGCATTAATATCCAAAGTTTTTTCATCTAACCTTTTAGAAGAATCAGAAGGTGTTACAAGATGTAGATGCTCAGAACCAACCAGTAAACCTCCCCGAACTGGCCATTCTTCCAGTCTGCGTCTCCATCGATCTAGATCATCTTCATCAGGGACAGGCTGAACAAAAAAAGCAAGAATATTAGCATTAGGACGCAAACCACCATCTGTCCATAAAGCATCAATTTTTACTATTCCTTGAGTGTCAATTTCTGGCATAGGAATATTCCGCATTGGTTCGATCTGATAACGATCCATCCAAATACGTTGAGTTAAATCTAAAGCTTCATTAAACAGTGCTTGGCTAGTCATGGTAATTGTCAACTTGCTAATGCAAGCCCTGCACGTTTCTCAAAATCAAGTACATGATGCTTCTCAGCCTCCCTGAATAATTCAGTAATAATGTCACCGATCGCACCAACTTCATGAATCACAACTTGCCCTTTATTCACTCCTGAAGCTTCCAATACAGTCAAACCAAAATGTCTCAGATCTTCGACTAAATACAATTGTGAATTTACCAAGACAAGTTTGTGTGCAAAAAAGGAAGGCTCATAATCATGTTCTTTGAGAAAAACAAGTACTTTGCGAATCTCCTGAAGTGTAAGATTTTCTCTGAGTCTTTCAATAGTTTTGATCTCAAGCACTTGTTGCCAGCTATAAACGACCTTTGGATGTTTGGGATTACCAAACTTCAAAGGCACAACTAGCTTGGTACGGTCAAGGTAACTGAGCCTACCAGAGTCAATCCCTGTTAGGTCAATAGCTTCTTGCCTTGTAAAACCATTTGTCATATTGAGCTTAAATACTCTAGTACTGGGATTTTACTCATATGTTTAAATTAAGAGTCTAAATTCAAACATTTGTTTACATATAATCTAAATTGTGAATGCCATTAAGTCTAGTAGCCTCCTGAAGAAAGTTTGTGCGTGGCTCCTAGAGCCTTCGGAACAATCCCAAAAAAGCAAAGAGCCTATAATTATTGTATACTTGTCTTGAATTGTCCTTAATAATTTTTGCTTAATCCTAAATTGACGAACAAGAACCAAAAGACCAAATATTAGCCGACTTACAAGAATCTGTCAGACTTGCAGAAGCAGGAAAAACATTTCCTGTAGCACAACTTTGGGAAGACGCTATTTAATTAATGTGGGAATAGGGAAAGTAGCACCTTGCTGATAAGCGTCAAAATGCAGCTTGAAATATTGCCACGAAGTCATTTCTTCACCTTCAATCTTTTCAGATGGTGCATCTTTAAACATAGGCACACGAGTTTCGATTTCTTTTTTGAGAATTGCTGGTAGCTCATTAAAATCTTTGACTTTTTTACCAGAGGCACTGTAAATCAGATTGCCTTCTCGCTGTCCCATTTTCATCCAAGGCAGCCATGGCCCCACGCGATTCCAAGAGAGAACTAATTTCGAGACAGTTGTAGCTTTAGGGTCTTCGAGCTCGGCAATGGGAACCGCGAGCTTAAATAATTCTACGGAGTTGTACATTGGGCGATCGCAATATTCCGCAAACTTAGGATCATCAGCCAGAGGATTAGGATAGTGACCAAATAAATCGAAAATAAAAGTTGCTGTATCACCTTCCACCTCGGCGGGAATATTGCGGCGAAATGTACCTTGAATAGGGCTATTCGCCACATGCACTACAGGCAACATCTCACCAGTCCAAGGATTTTGCCAATGACGGATCATTTCGCCAGTTTCAGGATCGAGATATAGCAGCACTTCGCGAGAGGTAAAGTCCCAAGCCCCATCACCCTTGTCGATACATCGCCCCACACTCATACCGACAATTTGGAACAGTTTGCGCTTTGGCTCATTTGGCATAAATGAATAGAGGTAACCACTCCAAGCCAAAAATGACGGCGTGCCATCAGTTGTACATCTGGTTTTGACAAACTGCGTAGCCGAAAATTCCCTCGTTTCTGCAAACATTGATTTTCTCGCTATTCTAAGGTTTTGATCACTTATCCCTAATTTTCATTGTACAAAATTTATGTAAATTAAATTGTTTGTAAGGTTAACTCTTTACTTAGTGACTGACACAAAATAAACAATCTCAAAAATATAGCGACAGGCTACGCCTGTCGCTATATTTTTGAGTTTTATATGGATTATTTTTTCCTTGTCCAGCGAGTTGTAATTAGATTATCTTCTGCCAGAGATGACCTACCTCAAGGATCAGTGTTGCAGCCCATACAAAGATACTAATGCCAGCCGCTGCTGCTGCAATATCCTTAATAATGCCAATTTGCATATCCTCCCGTGGCTGAACAAAATCACACAAAATTTCGATCGCGCTATTTAATAACTCTGCAACTAGCATCATTCCTGTAGCTAGTAAAATCAAAGTAAAATCAATCCATTGCTGAAGAATAAACGACAAGATAAAGACAGGAACTGATAAAACAAGTTTATAAGCAACACTAAAATCAGAGACTGCAAAATGAAGTCCTGAAAATATGACTTTTAATTTTTTTATAGGATCATATTTAGATTTGGGTAGCTTATGCATAAATTTATAGATAAGGAAGCTAGAGGCAGTCACCCATATCTTAGTATTTAAATGATAATTAACCCTACTTGGTAATAACTATTAAACCGACTGAAACTATTTTCTAGACTGGGCTTCAGTATCTTGTCTTAAAATGCTATAACCATTTCTCAGACTAACTTCCGAAATGAGAAAAGATGAAATGCTGCTTGATTACGTCAAATTTGGTGCATTCCCAATAGTCAACATGGGAAATAATTAATTCACCTTTATCGTCAAGGGTGAGATCACTCCAGCCAGTAACTGCAATTCTCGGCTTCCAAGGTAAAGGCGCATCCCAACTCATTGTCCAACGAGTTTTGATTAGATTTTCAGCACGCGAAATTTCATGAAGATCAAGCTTGAGATTTTTAAACCAAAAGGTAATAAAGCCGATCATCTTTTGATATTGCTTGATGCCGCGAAAGTTATAGACAGGATCTTTAAAATAGACATCTTCGCTATAGATGCTATAGGTCTGCGCTTCAGGAAATTTTGCGTAATCAGCTTGCACAATATCGAGAATGTTGGTCATTGATGTGGTCATTTTGCGATCGCCTCTAATGAAATCGTGGCATTGACCTTTGATGATAACCTTGAGAACGCGCAACCCTAAGAACCTCAAGAGAGATTAGAGCGCTTTACATTAGAAATTATTAATTTAGGAGAGTCTTATGTGGGCTAATGCGATCGCTGCTTATTTACATTATTTAAGCTTAGGACTTATTTTTGCATCTTTATCTACAGAACTATTTACGCTAAAGCAAGATCTAACCAACCGTGATGGATGGCGAATTCTGATTGCTGATACTATTTATGGAATCGCAGGAATTACAGTCTTAGTAACGGGGATTTTAAGATATTTATATTTTGAAAAAGGCGCAGATTACTATTCCCATCAACCAGTTTTCTGGATGAAAATATCTGTATTTATTGCGGTTGGCATATTGTCGCTATATCCCACAGTCTCATTCTTGATGTGGATTAAAAACCTTCGTGCGGAAAAGCCACCAGAGGTAAGCCCAGAGAAAGTCAAAACCTTAAGAACAATCATTCACATTGAGCTTGTTGGATTTAGTCTCATTCCTCTCCTTGCTTCCATGATGGCAAGAGGAATTACGTTAGGCTTATAAAAAACAGAGGGGACGCTAAGCGTCCCCTCTGTTTACGAAAGAGCATCTCTTAACATCGCTAACTTTTCAGGCAAAATGCGATAGTAAATTGAAGTGCCACGTCGTTCTTTCGTAAGTAGTCCAGACTCATAAAGAACCTTAAGATGATGACTGACAGTTGGCTGCGATATACCTAAGGTTTCAACCAATTCACAGGCATAGACTTCTTGAGTGGGCTGAGCCGCAATCAAACTCAAAATTTGTAATCGCACAGGTTCGCCCAATACACGAAAGATACTCGCTAATAAAGCTGTGTCCTCTGGTTGCAATCGCCCAGCCATTAGTGGCGGACAACATCTCGTTGCGATCGCAGCTTCCTTGGGTTGGGCAATCATCGGTTGAGAAATTTTCATAGCTTTAATCTTGACATATCCCCATCAAAACCGCCAAAATATCGACAAATACAAATATTGATATAAATCAATACTAGGATTATAGGTTAAATCATGGCGGTGCGAGTTGGTATTAACGGTTTTGGCAGAATTGGTAGATTGGTTTTGCGGGCTGCTTGGGACTTTCCCGAATTAGAATTTGTGCATATTAATGAAATCAAGGGTGGCGTGGAAGCTGCCGCGCATTTACTTGAGTTTGACTCGGTACATGGACGCTGGCAACAGGATGTGCGATTAGAAGGCGATCGCATCCAAATTGATCATCAATCCCTCAGTTTTAGTGAGTATGCCAAACCCGAATTAGTTAACTGGCAAGAGTTAGGCGTAGATATTGTTCTCGAATGTTCTGGCAAATTCCGCACCCCCGAAACCCTGAATCCCTATTTCAGCAAAGGCATAAAGAAAGTCATCGTTGCGGCTCCTGTCAAAGAAGAAGCGCTAAATATCGTCATGGGAATTAACGATTATCTCTACGATCCCGCACAGCATCATCTATTAACAGCAGCGTCTTGCACTACTAACTGTCTCGCGCCTGTGGTGAAAGTTATCCATAAAGGTTTGGGAATTAAGCATGGAGTGATTACTACCATTCATGACAATACGAATACCCAAACCCTCGTTGATTCGCCCCATAAAGATCTCCGCCGTGCTAGAGCTTCAGCTTTGTCACTGATTCCGACAACAACGGGATCGGCAACTGCGATCGCAATGATCTATCCCGAACTCAAGGGCAAGTTAAATGGATTAGCGGTGCGCGTGCCTTTGCTTAACGCTTCCCTTACGGACTGTGTGTTTGAAGTAGCAAGAGAAACCACAATTGAGGAAGTGAATAGTTTATTAAAGGCTGCTTCTGAAGGTGAACTAAAGGGAATTTTAGGCTATGAAGAACGTCCCTTAGTTTCCATTGATTACAAAGACGATCCGCGATCGGCAATCATTGATGCGCTTTCGACAATGGTTGTGGATGGAACTCAGGTCAAGATATTGGCTTGGTATGACAACGAATGGGGTTATTCCTGCCGCATGGCGGAACTAGCGAGAAAAGTGGCTTCGTTCTAAGACCCTCACCCCCCAGCCCCCTCTCCCGCAGGAGAGGGGGAGCGAAGAAGATATTTTTTGCTTTTTCTTCTTTCAATGAGAAAGGGAGAGCAAAGAACGCTTATTTCTAGCTTGTTCCCCTCTCCCATTGGGAGAGGAGCTAGGGGTGAGGGCAAATCATCTAAACTTTGAGAGATTTATTATGAATTCCTCGACTGCATCACAAGCAAACTTCAAAAATTATGTGCTTGTCACCCTGACCTATTGGGGGTTTACGATTACCGATGGTGCATTGCGACTATTGGTATTACTCTATTTCAATAATATTGGCTATACCCCCATTCAAATCGCTTCGCTATTTCTGTTCTATGAAGTATTTGGAGTCGTTACTAACTTTTTAGGCGGATGGATTGGCTCACAATTAGGGCTGAAAGTCACTCTCTATACAGGAATTAGCTTGCAGATTTTCTCGCTGATAATGTTGTCTTTTCTCAATCCTGAATGGGCGCAGTGGTTAGCAGTTCTCTATGTGATGATCGCTCAAGCTTTTTCGGGAATTGCTAAAGACTTGACGAAGATGAGTACTAAAAGTGCAATTCGCCTTGTCGTACCACAGGATGCTCAATCGGCTTTGTTTAAATGGGTTGCCATTCTTACGGGTTCCAAAAATGCTTTGAAGGGTGTCGGCTTTTTTATCGGCAGTGCTTTACTAGGACTATGTGGCTTTGTAAATTCCCTTTGGATTATGGCAGGATGCTTATTTCTGCTTCTGTTCACGGGTTTATTTCTGCCCAAGGGCATGGGCAAAATCAAAGCAAAAGTTAAGTTCAAACAACTCTTTTCTAAAAGTCCCGAAATCAATCTTCTATCAGCAGCCAGATTCTTTCTCTTTGGCTCCAGAGACGTGTGGTTTGTGGTGGGATTGCCTGTATTTTTGCGAAGTGTCTTAGGCTGGTCATTTTATCAAGTTGGTGGATTTTTAGCCTGTTGGGTGATTGGCTATGGGTTGATTCAATCCCTCGCACCGACATTGATCAAGCGCTTTGGTTCTGGACAACCACCCCGATCGCAAACCGTGCGATTTTGGACAACTTCCCTAATTGCCGTACCTGCGTTAATTGCGATCGCATTACAATTAAATCTTCCCGCAAACCTAGTCATCATCAGTGGCTTACTAATTTTCGGTGTCGTCTTTGCCTTTAACTCATCCGTACATTCTTATCTAGTTCTCGCCTTCACAGACGATGACAAAGTGGCGCTAAATGTTGGCTTCTATTACATGGCAAATTCGGGCGGACGCTTAGCAGGGACGGTGTTATCGGGATTAGTTTATCAGTTTGCGGGTTTAGTGGGGTGTCTCTGGGTATCAACTGCTTTAGTTCTTGCCGCCGCCGTAATTACGCACAAGTTACCCGATCCGCAGATCAGCAAGGCGATCGCATGGAAATCTGATGGAGAATAGTGCGATCGCCTTTATTACAGAGCCAATCTTGCTTTTAAGTTAGCTGGAGCAATATAAATACGTGCTTTGCCTTGTTTCGATTGAGTAACTCACGTTTAATTTTTCTAGTCTATGCGATTTTATCTATAAGTTGGAGATCGCCTACAAATCTAATTGACTCTAATTTACTACAAAAAGCTAGAAAGTCATGTGTAGGAATTGTAACGAAATCAGGTTTATATATTTATTGCTCCTATAATTAATATATTGATATACATCGATATATTAGGGAGCGCGTTATGGATATGGTCAAAATTGAAATTTTGGGTACGGGTTGTAAAAAGTGCCAACAGTTAGAATCAAATGCCAAACAAGCTGTGGCAAATATGAAACTCACGGCGGAAGTTCTGCATATTACCGATCCTGTGGAAATTGCTATGCGTGGAGTGATGTCCACTCCCGCAATGACTATCAATGGCAAGGTTGTCTGTAAAGGTCAAGTAATTAGTCCCGAACAAATCCAACCGCTATTACAGAGTTAGAGAGATAAAGCTATGTTTGATCCTTTCTATCCCTTTGATTGGTTAGCGACGCAGATTGTTACAAAACTTTTGGGGTTAGAAATCGTCTCCCATTTAGGATCTAGTCTGCACTTCTTCCTCTACGATGTGCCGAAAGTTTTAACATTGCTAGTTGTGATTAGCTTTATCGTTGGCACATTTCAGAGCTTTTTAGAACCAGAGAGAGTTCGTTCTTTATTAGAAGGAAAGCGTACTTTTGCAGGAAATGTCATGGCGGCGATGGTCGGCATTGTCACACCGTTTTGTTCTTGTTCAGCCATTCCCTTATTTATTGGATTTTTAGAAGCAGGTGTTCCTTTAGGCGTGACTTTCTCCTATCTGATGGCTGCTCCCATGGTGAATGAAGTCGCGGTAATTCTGTTGTGGGGACTATTTGGACTGAAAGTGACTTTGCTGTATATCGGTTTTGGTGTGAGCTTAGCGATCGCATCAGGATATATCATCGGACTGCTCAAACTGGAAAGATGGGTAGAACCATTTATATGGGAACTGCAAAGATCCCGTCAAGGTATAGCGCTCGAAGATGAAGCCAGCCTCGAACTTGCCCTGACTTGGAATCAAAGATTTGAGCAGGGCAGATTTCAATCTAGTGAAATTGTGCGATCGGTTTGGCTTTATGTGGTACTTGGCATTGCGATCGGTGCAGGAATACATGGTTACGTGCCGACTGATTTTATTGTCAAATATGCAGGAGTTCATAATCCTTTAGCAGTCCCCCTTGCGGTGATCTTGGGAGTGCCACTCTATGCCAACATCGCAGGAGTGATGCCGATTACCGAAGCCTTGGTTAATAAAGGAATGCCAATGGGTACAGTGTTAGCTTTCACGATGGCAGTTACCGCGCTCTCTCTTCCTGAAATAGTAATTCTTAAAAAAGTACTGCGCCCTCAACTGTTAGCTGTATTTGTTGGGTTGATGACGATTGGTATTATCAGCATCGGTTACATTTTCAATGCATTGTTGCTGTAGCAATATTGGTTTTGATGAAAGTCAGCCCTTGGCTGACTTTCATCAAAACCAATATTTGTAATGAGAATTGCTGATCTATATAGAATTACCTAGCTGATTTTTGGCTACCTGTGGTAGCATCTCTTGTAAGTTCGCTTGATGGTAATGGCAAAAGTCCTTGTACTAAATGCATCCTATGAACCGCTGAACATTACAAATTGGCAGCGAGCTATTGTGTTGGTTATAAAAGGCAAGGCTGAACAAGTAGAACATAACGGCAAAATGATCTATCCTGGAATGCCATTGCCCACCGTGATCCGAATGCTGCAATATATCAGCATTCCCTACAAAGAAATTCCGCTTACCCGTCGTAATATCCTGCACCGTGATGCTCATTCCTGTCAGTACTGTGGGCATACGGGCGATGATCTGACGCTTGATCATGTGTTGCCGCGATCGCGTGGTGGTGGTGATAGTTGGGACAATATTATTACTGCCTGTGTGCGCTGTAACGTTAAAAAGGGCAATCGCACACCCAAAGAAGCTTCGATGCCATTAAAGAAGCAACCACGCCGCCCCCACAGTGGCTTGCATTTCGAGGTAACAAAATACCTGAGATCAGGAAATCATGACGAATGGCAGAAATATATTATTAATTAGTTTTATAAGTACTTGTACAAAATAAATTACCAAAACCCATAAAGTTGCTCCCTTGCGGGGCGTAACTTTACGGGGCTTGATTTGTATGGCTTTGGGACTAGTTTTTTGCTTTTGTTTGCAGTCCAAAGCGCTGTAAACTTTAAAAAATATAAAATTAGTTAAATAACATTTTATAAATAATGACCAAAAATGTATGGATGTTTCCTGGGCAAGGCTCTCAGGCTGTAGGTATGGGCTTAGATCTTGCCGAAGTGGGCAAGGATAAGTTTGAGAAGGCGGAGAAAATTCTAGGTTGGTCGATTTTAGATAAGTCACAAACTGATGCTGTAGAACTAGCCAAAACCGAGTTTACCCAGCCTTGCCTGTATGTGATTTCAGCCATCCTTTCTGATGTATTAAAGGCTAAAGGTGCAAAGCCTGACGCGGTGACAGGTCATAGTTTGGGTGAATATAGTGCCCTTTATTGTGCTGGCGTTGTCGATTTTGCCACAGGTTTAGAACTAGTGAAGCAGCGATCGCTCTTGATGTCTGAAGCAAGTGGTGGCGCGATGACGGCTTTACTTGGATTTGATCGCCTTCAACTAGAAGAAGCGATCGCCCAAACCGCAGATGTCATTTTGGCTAATGATAATAGCAACGATCAAGTAGTAATTTCAGGGACGGAAGCCGCAATTAAGTCGATCTGTGAACAGGTCAAGTCTAGAAAAGCAATCCCTTTGAAAGTGAGTGGAGCATTCCATTCACCACTTATGACAGAAGCAGCAACACAATTTGCTATCACTCTGGAAAAAATAATCTTTAATGATGCGGAGATGCCTGTTATCTCTAATGTTGTGCCAGATGACGCTACAACATCAGGACAAGTTATCCGCGAGCATCTTGCTCAACAAATGACTTCTCCAGTTCGTTGGCGCGAAATCTGCCTGTATTTAGCAGCTCAAGGCTATGAGAAAGCGATCGAAGTTGGTTCAGGTAAAGTTTTGACTGGACTTGTTAGAAAATCAGCTCCAAGTCTGACCCTTGTGAATGTTAGTACATTAGAACAGGCGATCGCTTTTTAGTTCATTAAAGCAATTTAGAACAAATCAAAATCCAAGAATTGATTAGCGGCGCGGAGCGCTGCCTAAGAGCCTCAATATAGAAGAGGCTCTTTGCGCCCCTTCTATATTGAGATAGCTGTCAGTAATGTCGCGATCGCCTCAGCCTCTAGAGGCTTGAACAGATAATACCCCTGCCCTGCTTGACAATTATAATTTTTCGCTCATCTAGGTAACTGATGTTACGTGGAAGTTTCTAAGCCCCTCACCCCTAGCCCCTCTCCCAAAGGGAGAGGGGGACAAGAGTTTTCTGGATTTTGCTCCCCCTCTCCCCTCTGGGAGAGGGGGCTGGGGGGTGAGGGCAATCTTCATTCCACGTAACATCAGTAGGTAAATAGGTGAAGTTGATTAAAGGGTTCGACTGAGGTCCTTATAATTAACAGATAAAATTTTTGGATAAAATCGAGTTTCACTAGATTCCCCATATGAGCGAAGACTTCATCTGACCAAGTTAGTTTGCCAGTATTTACTTCAAATTCCCAACTGCCTAATTTGCCAATACGCTGGGCAGTTTTGAGATGAGTATCACTCTTTAATAAATGTTCTTCGGCTAATTTGCGATCGGTTATATCAAAATTAATGCCGATCAGCCGCTGCGGTTCATTCTCATTGTCTCGCGCTACTAGACCATAGGCTTTAAGACATCTTCATAGACAGTTTTGCCCGACTTCGTTAATTGATGTTCATAGATTTGGACTTTACCTGTAGCGATCGCAATTTCATGTATTTTCAACTAAGCTTGCAGATCCTCAGGGGATAAAACTTCAGAAATATGATGATGGCAACATCGATAATGCCTCCATCTTTATGGATAAATCGCTTATCCATCACATAGCCTTCTGCCTCTCCCCGCATTACTCTTTCAAATTCGGCAACATCAAGTTCGAGATCGTCAGGATGAGTTATTTGCATCCAAGTGATTTGAGGTAATTCTTCTCGCGAGCAACCTAAAATTTCACAGAGGCGATCGTTAAATCTACCCAACGCATAGTCTCAGGCGAAGTAATCGCCATGACAATAAAGGGCAAATCATAGAACAATCTCAGAATTGCTTCGTTGAATTTAGTTTCATCGAGATTATCCATATTCTGACCATGCACGCTGGCTGAGTCGTTCAGTTCAATTCACAAAAATGTTGTCACACTTTTGTGAATTGAACTGAACGACTCAGTAAGGTTTTTTAAATCAAGAAATAGCTACGCCATTTCTTGATTTAGTATTAGCATAGCTAAAAAAAGAGGCGATGCTTTGCACCGACTCTTTTTTTAGTTGTTGACAAATTGTTTCTCAATTAATCCTGTCAAACTATTAGTCCAATGTTGAGCCAAATCAAGGGTTTCTGCTTCCACCATTACCCGCATCAATGGCTCCGTCCCCGAAGCCCGCACCAAAATTCGACCCCGATCGCCTAAATCCTGTTCGGCTAAAGCGATCGCCTGTACTAATGCATCACAGGTCTGCCAATTGCGTCGCAGTTCGCGATCTTCAACACGCACATTTTTGAGCAACTGTGGATAAGGATGAAAACTTTGATCCATCAATTCTGATAAAGGAGCTTTTTGCTTAGCAAGGGCGGCTAGATGTAATGCTGCCAATAGCCCATCACCACTCACCGCATAGTGACGGCATAGAACATGCCCTGACTGCTCACCACCGAGCATTGCGCCCGATCGCACCATTTCGGCATGGACATATTGATCGCCAACGGCTGTACGCACAAAATTACCGCCTAGTTTTTGCCATGCGCGTTCAAATCCTAGATTTGCCATTACAGTTGTAACGATCGCACTGTCGGGTAGTTGATTATTTTCCATTAGCTCCTGACCCCACAGGTACAGGATGTAATCTCCATCAACCACTCGACCATTGCTATCAACAGCTAAGACTCGATCAGCATCACCATCAAAGGCAAAGCCTATATTTGCTTGATGTTCCTGCACCGCTGCCCGTAATGGTTCGAGATGAGTGGAGCCGCAATTGACATTAATGCGATCGCCATCGGGCTCTTGGTGCAAGCAAATTACTTCTGCACCCAAGTTGCGAAATACTTCTAGCGATACACGGGTCGCAGAACCCCACGCAAGATCCAAAACTACTTTTAAACCGCTTAAATCTGTAGCGATCGAGGATTGTAAAGACTCTTGATAATCAGCTATTAAATGCGATTTTTCGTGATATTTACCCCAATCTGTTGATGAGTTGACCAGATCAGCATGGAGGCGCGATTCTAAAAGTTTTTCGATCGCTTGTTGAGTCTCACCGCAGAGTTTTGCCCCATTATCACCAAAGAACTTAATACCATTATCTTCAGGTGGATTATGGCTTGCGGAAATCATTACACCGCCAAAGATTTCAGGAGAATTAGCCGTCAAGTAGGCGACCGCAGGCGTAGGACATAGCCCAATATGCCAAACATTCCAACCAGCAGCAGTCAAACCAGCAGAAATAGCTGACGAGAGCATATCGCCCGATGTCCGAGAATCTTGCCCGATCGCAATTACATTGGCTCTATTAGATCGATCAAGCTCAATCCGTTCTTTTAAAATTTTTCCTGCACTAATCCCAACCTCTAAGGCTAGTGGGGCTGTTAAAAAACTCCCAACATGCCCACGAATACCATCTGTCCCAAACAATTTCATAAATATGTCTCCTCACACATTACATATTAGAAAGCCTTTATAGCATTTACCAATCTAGTGAAGTATGGGTTAGTTTCCCCGCCAAATGCGGGGAAACTAACCTTTGTACCTCGCTTGCTTGAAAAGCGCTATATACCAATTCACGAAAGTGTGACAACACTTTTCTACTCATCCAACTTTAAATCAATGTAGGTGGTATCGTGGCTCGCTAATACTACTACTTCCTGCCCAGCATGAACAACGTTAGGCGGATCGACAATATGTACAGCCTGCATCCAGCAAGTATCTTGACTCAAGGGGCTGGTATCCAGATAAATCTCATCATCTAGCCATAAACGGAACCAGAAAGCGATCGCATGGCAATTTCCATTTTGCGTAATCTGGACAGCTATCTTGCGATTTTCAGGCTCGATATTAGCTCCGCAGAAGTCAAACTCAAAGACCTCAAAAGGCTGACAGAGGATTTTATGTTTGAAGTTACGCAAAAATAATTGCAAGTAATCTTCTTTTTTGGAAAAAGTATTAAAAAAACTCAGATCAAAACCAGATACCATATTCACACGATCCGTATGAAATACATCCTGACTATCAACCAAAGCTGCATATACAGTTGCTGCCCTAGGAATAATCTTGGCACTGGGTTTCAGTAAGTGCTCTCGGGCGTGACGAATAGAAGGTACTGCATACTCTGCTAAGAGTCCCACATCAAAAATTTCGCTGACTAAGATATCGGCAGGTTCAGCTAAATCCTCACCGACTTTTAAATCATCAGATAGTTTATTAAACGTAGTAATCTGTTGACTGTAGCCATTAGCCTCCACAATTTGTCGGGCGATATTAGCGATTACATTCACCTTTTCACATGTATATACTTGCTTTGCACCAGCCCTTGCAGCCATAAGGGCTAGTAATCCAGAGCCCGAACCAATATCTAAAACTATAGAATCAGGCTTGACTAGTTTTTGTAAGGTCTTTTCATAGCAATCATTGCGGTAAGTATCATTCATCATTGGGAAATGCCAACGTGGTACGAACCTGTTGTAGATTTTGTTCAACTTCTGAGAAAGTTCGGGCAAGTTGGGATTTATGGCATAGGCTTGTTCATAACAAGTAATCGCTTCTTCAAACTGACCTTGTAATGCTAAACAGTTACCAATATTGCAATAGGCTTCGGCATATTCGGGTTTATGAACAAGCGCATTTTGAAAATATTGTACAGATGCCGCATAGTTACATCGGTTATATTCAATGTTGCCTAACTCAAGAGAGGATTCAGCCAATTCTGGATTAATCTCTAGACATTTGTGAAATGCCAATTCGGCTGCATTAATCTGTAATTGATCGCGCAGGAAATACCCATAATGAAGATAGAATACTGCGTATTCGGATTCTATTTCTAAAGTTTCTTGATAGTAAGTAAATGCTTCATCTAATGAACTAGAACCATCTTCATTACTATTAGAAATATTTGAGGAGGATGTGACTAAGATATTGCTAGGATCATAATTCTCTGCTGCGTACTGATGTCGGATATCAATAGCTCGATCATAAGCCGCGATCGCCTCTTCCCAATTTACTTGCTGATAACAGGCTCGTGCTAGACGCAGCCACACCTGATCATCACAAGAATTTACTTCAGCTTCTTGTTTAAGGGATTTCAAAGAGTTTGCTTCAAGCATATTTACTCAAAATTAAATACTAAAAACAAAAAATGGCTCAAGTCTTTGAGCCATTTTTTAAAATACTAATTAGCAACTTCAAATTTCGGACGTTGAGCTACAACTTCATCGATTAAGCCGTAATTTTTTGCTTCATCAGGAGCCATGAAGAAATCGCGATCAGTATCCTCAGCAATGCGCTCAATAGGCTGACCAGTATGAAAAGCCATCAGCTCATTCAGGCGATTCTTGTGATACAGGATTTCCTTGGCTTGGATTTCGATATCGGTCGCTTGACCCTGTGCGCCGCCGAGAGGTTGGTGAATCATGATGCGTGTATGGGGCAAAGATAGTCTTTTACCCTTAGCGCCACCCGTGAGCAAAAAAGCCCCCATACTTGCCGCTAATCCCACACAAATTGTGGAAACATCAGGGCGAATGTGTTGCATCGTATCGTAAATTGCCATACCTGCGGTTACAGAACCACCAGGGGAATTGATATACAAGAAAATATCTTTTTCGGGATCATCGGCTTCGAGAAAAAGCAACTGAGCAACGATGATATTAGAAATACTGTCGTCAACTTGTTGCCCTAAAAATACGATCCGCTCCCGCAGTAGACGCGAAAAAATGTCAAAGGCTCTTTCGCCACGACCAGACTGTTCAATTACGGTGGGGATCATAGTTTATCTTTACGGTTTACTCTCATCATATTGTACTGATATGTCATAAAAGCTAACCGTTGTCTCTATTCGGATTTCACCCCGCGACTATATCCCTTTATACTCAGCCCAGAATCATGACAAACTTTTAAAAGTTTGTCATGATTCTTCTAGTTGAAAATTTATACAATAAGTACCTGTGCAGAATAAATTCCAACCTGTAAGGTTGCGCCCCTTCGAGTCGTAACCTTACGGGTTTGGGTATGTATTTAATTAAGCGTGTCTACTTACTGAGGACTTATACCAAAACAAAAAATGGCTATGCCATTTTTTGTTTTTAAAACCCTTGCTGGGTTTGGGTTTCAGTTCACAGAAGTGTCGCAACACTTCTGTGAACTGGGATGACACAAGTTTTCCTCGTAAGAAATAAAAGGATGCGTGAAGTACATTCTTTACTCTAGTCATGCCGATCTCGATAGAGGTGCAATATGTTAGACTTCATAGCTACTTTGGATAATTAAGTCAAATCTAAGCGCAATAGCAATTGAAAATTATGGGGATGCGATCGCAAAGTCTTTTATCTTCTTTTGTGCGCGTTGTTATCGCTGCCAATATATTTGCTTTTATTTCACTCAGTGGAAATCTTCAAAATGATATTACTTGGGCAAAAAATCTAGATACTAAAAGTAATTCATCGAATCCCAAGCGCATTTTATTCATTGATTTACAAAATCACTGGTCGCGATTGTTTGTTGAAGGGTTATTGTTACGGCCATCTTTGAATGCTGCTTTAGTTTATCCTGATTCAACTAGTCAATTTCAGCCCGATCGCCCCATTACCCGCGCTGAACTTGCGAACTTGCTAGAGATCGCCTTTGCCAATCGGAATGTGCCAAGAATTACATCAAGACTCAATGATCTTGCCACCAAAGCTGAAGTATTAGTAGCCATCTCAAGACAGCTTGGTCTGAATAACAAAGCTCACACAACACCGCAAACATATTTACTATCAATGTATCGTGATGCCTTGAAAGTCCCTGACTATGCTATTCCTGCGATCGCGACACTTACCCAACAAGGTTTAGTCACTAACTATCCCGACCCAAGGATTCTTGCGCCTACTACACCGATTACTAAAAGTGAACTAGCTGTCTTGCTCTATCAAGCTCTTGCCTATCAAAAGAAATTACCAGCACTAGGCTCGCTCTATACGATTAACCCTAATCGACAACTCTGGGATCGCGAACTGATGCAAATCACTCGTCTTGAAGTTAGCATCAGCAAGCGCAAGGTTACCGCCTTTCATGGGGAAATCCCTTTAAAAACATATCCGATCGCTGTAGGTAAGGCGGGTTGGAGTACACCAATGGGTAATCATCGAGTTTTAGAGACTATCGAGTATCCTGCTTGGCAAAATCCTTTTACGGGTGACGTAATCCCTAGCAAAGATCCTGAAAATCCGCTAGGCGATCGCTGGATTGGCTTTTGGACAAATGGTAAAGAGTGGTCTGGTTTTCATGGCACTCCTAACCGAGCTTCGGTGGGGCAAGCAGCCTCTCATGGCTGTATCCGTATGTATAACGAAGATGTCCGCGAATTATTTAGCCAAGTGACCGTAGGAACTATCGTGAGAGTATCGCCATAAAAAAAGGAGACTTGCTAAGCAAGTCTCCTTTTTTATGATTTGGTTTATGATTTGAGAACGCGCACTACCGTAGTTTGCGGGAGACTACTAGCATTAAGCTCTAGAGTTGAGCCTTCGAGTTTACGCACCGTATCGGGGGGCATAAGTGCGAGAAACTCATCTACGGATGCCAACTGGCAAGAATTACTGGATTTGTCAGTACGGTAATAAGTGGGAATGACAATGCGTGGATTAAGTTCTTGGACGATCGCCCTAGCTTCGACTGGGGAATAAGCTTTTAGTTGCATTGGATCAGTACCTTGAGGATTACCGCCAATGGGCAAGATCAAAACATCGGGACGACCCATCAAAATTCTTTGAGAAGCATTGATGGGTGCGGCTGCCCCACCTAAATGCAATATAAAAATACCTGATTGTTTCCAGCGCCATGCCACATTGCGGCCAAATCTGCGACCACCAATGCGATCGTGATCCATGGTAATGCCTTGAAGATTAATCCCCTTGAGATTGTAAGAACCTGGCTCAGACAAAACTCGCGTATCTTTGGGGAGATTTTCTAAATATCCTTCATCTAATAATCGTGAGCTAATTAAAATATAGTCAGATTTTGCCGTAGGAGAGGTTAATTTAGCTGTACAACCCGCAGGACGGAAAGGATGTGTTAAAAAACTGACATTATCCCCTGAGATAAAAAATGACAGATGCCCTAACCATTGAAGTCTTAGGGTTGAATTTGTCTGCGAGTTGGCTGCGTCAGCAATGATTCCTGCGGTAAATGCTGAGATTAGTCCACCTTGGGCGAGTCGAAGAATTTGTCTGCGGCGCATGTTGTTTAGTTAATTGAGTATTTTTTTGGTTGCGTGAGGAAGCCCCCACCACGATACTTTAGGTATTAGACTGTGACGCTTAATCCTTTGAGGAAGTTTCTCAGCAAGTCTTTGCCTGCTTCAGTCAAGATGCTTTCAGGATGGAATTGTACACCTTGAACGTGAGGATATTGCTTGTGTCGGACTCCCATGATTATGTCATCTTCAGTCCATGCTGTAACTTCAAGTACATCGGGGCAATTGTGTCGGTCAATCACCAGACTATGATATCGAGTTGCGGTAAATGGATTGGCTAGTCCCGCCAAAATACCGACTCCCGTATGATAAATTTGTGAGGTCTTGCCATGCATTAAGTAAGGCGCGGAGACAACTTTGCCGCCATACATTAAACCCATACTCTGATGTCCGAGACATACGCCTAATATCGGAGTGTTTGCGTCCATTTCCCGAATGATATCTAGGGATACGCCCGCTTCTTCGGGACGACCGGGACCTGGTGAAATTACGACTCCTGCGGGGCGAAGTTGCTTGACTTCTTCGATGCTTATTTCGTCATTTCGCTTAACTATAATTTCGCCTAATGTAGGGAATTCTGGTAATAATTCCCCAAGGTACTGTACAAGGTTATAGGTAAAGCTGTCGTAATTGTCGATAACGAGAATCATGTTTACAGGACTTGTATTTGTGAAGCTTATTTACAGCAATTACCGATTAAACAAACCACAAGAAATTTTTTAAAAGGGTCGCAAAGCAACCCTTTTAAAAAATTTCTTGGTTTGGGTTTGATGAGTAATTGCTGTAAATAAGCTTAGAGCTTAATAGCGATCGCTAATTTTTTACTCAAATTTAGCTTTCTCAATTTAACATTCTTTATCAAGAATTCAGACCAGAAAAGATTATGAAACCAGTTTTGGGAGTTGTCGCGTCGGTCTTAGTCGTTGGGGTGTGTGCAGATGTGGCGATCGCCCAACTGCGTGAAAAGCCACCTCAAAAAGTGCAGTTTCAGCAACAGGTTGTTGTCCCACCTAATGAAACTGCCGAACAGCTTTTGGAGCGTGGTAATGCCTATGTGCGTTTGGAGAATTTAGAAGGGGCGGTGGTAATCTTTCGGGCGGCAATCAAGAAAAATCCTGAACTTACAGCCGCACATTACAATCTGGGGCTAGCTTATGCACAGTTAGGTAAGCTTAAGGATGCAATTTATTCTTTTCAGCGTGCCACGAGACTCGATCCTAAGTTTGCGATGGCTTTCAGTAATTTAGGTGCGGCTCAATTGCAGTCGGGCGATCCTACTCAAGCTATTTCCAATTTACAAAAAGCTGTCCGTCTTGATCCAAAGCTCTCTGTGGCTTATTACAATCTCGGTCTAGCCTTTAAAGAAAAGAAAGACATTAATAAGGCGATCGCTAATCTTAATCAAGCTCTAAAACTTAATCCCCAATCGCCTGAAACGATCTATAACCTAGGGCTATTAATTCAAGCTCAGGGTGATCTCCAAAAGGCGATCGCCTACTATGCCAAGGCGCTACAACTAAATCCTGAATATGCAGAGGCTTATTACAATTTGGGGGCGGCTTTATTAATTCAAGGTCAGACAGAAAAGGCGATCGGGCAATTGCGTAATGCTTTGCAATTCCGTAAAGACTATGCGGAGGCTTTTTATACGCTTGGGGTGGCGCAGGTAAGGGCTGGACAGAAGCAAGAAGCGATTCAATCTTTTATTCAAGCGCAAGCATTTTTTAATCAGCAAAAAAACATTACATGGGCGCAACAAAGCGATCACCAGATTCAGAGATTACGCAGTAGTTAAGAATAAAAAAAAGATCGGGCTTTGCCAGACCTTTTTTGTTAGGGAATACTCCAGACATGAATATTGCAGTCTTCGCCGCCGCTAACTAGAGTTTGTCCATCTGGACTGAGGGCGATCGCATTAATCAGATTGATATGTCCATTAAGGACTTGAATTGGTTCACCTGTTTCTAAATTCCATACGCGAATTTCTTTATAACTAGCACTAATCAAGGTTTTACCATCACGACTAATAACCAGCGACTTCACCCAGCCCCAATGCCCTTCTAGAGTACGAATCGCCTTACCTGTTTGCAAATCCCAGACCTTGATGCGAGTGTCGAGACTGCCACTGACAAGGGTGCGTCCATCGGGACTAATCGCAAAGGAGAGAACTCGCGCTGAATGTCCAATAAATTCCCAGCGCTGTTTACCCGAAATTAAATCCCATACCCGAATCGTCGTGTCCCAACTGCAACTGGCGATCGCTTTACCATCAGGACTCAGAGCAACGGAATCTACCAAACTGGTGTGACCTCTTAGGGTACGAATTTCTGTCCCCGTTCTGATATCCCAATGCTTAATTGTGGTGTCTTGACTGCCTGTAACTAAAGTCTTGCCATCGGGCGTAATTGCCACCGAGTTGACATAGCCAATATGTCCTGTCAATGTCAGCAGTTCCTTTCCCGATCGCGCATCCCAGAGCTTGATCGTTTTATCGCGACTACCGCTGACTAGTATGCGACCATTCGCACTGAGGGCAATGGACGTAACAATATGACTGTGACCGCGAATTGCGCCAATCTGCTTATGTTGAGTTTGATCTTTTCCTAAGTCCCAAACCTTGATCGTGAAGTCTGCACCAGCGCTATATAAAATTCTGCCATTGGATGACAAAGCTAAAGTTGCGATCGCTTCGGAATGACCTTGCAAAGTATCAACAATATCGAATAGATGATATTGACTATAGTTAGCTAAAGCTTGACGAATGTGCGATTCAGGTCTGCGCCACAGCAATAACAGAGCCGTGCGCTGTACTTTGAGCGATTCATCTTCTAGACCCCGTAAAATCAATTCCAAACCTGTTGCGCCATAGTTGAGAGCTTCTCTCAAAGCGGCAATTCTTGGCGCGATCGCAGGGCTACTCAATCTGCATTTTACCCCTTCCAAACCGCCTAACACAACAGCACCAAGCGGTGGTGGTACTTGACCGCCGAGAACTGCATCCTGTGCGGTTGGCTTCAGCTTCGTAATCATTCCCTTACTGGATGCTTACCTATAATTCTGTAAAGGTGACAGCACAGGTGTTTGTACCTTCGCCCATGCCTTTGTGATAAAAGGTCAACTTGTAATTAGGAAATTTTTTTGATTTCTGCACCATGTCAGAGGCGATGAGTAACAAATGGCGATCGCTAGCTGGCAAATGCAATAATCCGCGCTTAATTCCATTTTTTATACCATCTTCGAGGGTATTAGTGAGCCTTGTGATTACCTTATCCAACTCAAGGCGATCGATAACGATTTCTTCTTCAGGTTCGCTTTCTATTGCCGAAACATCTACGTCAGACATGATGGAATATTTTTTAACTGGTTATTTAGGGATGAGCGATGCAAAGCATCGCTCATCTGGTGACTAGGCTGATTTTGCTAAAGCTTCTTCTAAAGAATGTTCAATCTCAGAAAGTTGATATTCTCCGTAAACTTCACAGGAGTTATTCGGGCTTTCAATCAACTTAATACTGTGCAACTTTGCGCCGATTTCACGAATTGGTTGCGTTAGTACTTTTTGAATATAGACTGCAATATTTTCAGCAGTTGGTACAACTTCCGCAAAGTAAGGAATATCTTTGTTTAGGAAGGTGTGATCCATTGGATCAAGTACATACTGATCTAAAGCTTTTTGAAACTCACTTAGATCCGCAATCATGCCAGTGCGAGGATCGATTTCGCCAGAAATAGAGACATCTAAATGGTAATTATGTCCATGACCATGCACACGAGCGCATTTGCCATAAATTTCTGTGTTTTCTTCGAGAGAGAGGGTATCTAAAGCGAGGCGATGAGCCGCAGAAAAGTGAGTGCTAATTGTTAAATTTGCTTGCATGTCATTACCTTGATAATCAGCCCAGAGTTCAGGATGTTCGTATAAGCGGATATTTACCAGTGGTAGGTGCGGCGCTAAACGCTGCCAGATCACACGGGCAATATTTTCAGTGGTAGGGAGGGTTTGCTCAAACTCTTCCCATGCTTGGTTGAGATAGGAAAAATTTAATTGAGTCGTAACTTCACGGGCGATCGTGTGTTTGACATCTGAGAGGTTAAGTACCATGCCAGTGTTGTCAATTTCGCCTTGCATCCCAACATACAAAACGTAGTTATGACCGTGGGGTGGAAAGTTTGTACATAAGCCAAATTTGGCTTGATTTTCATCGTCTGGAATTTCGGGTAGCCAGTAACGATGACTAGCAGAAAATTCGGCTCGGCGATTAATTACACATTTAGCCATCAGGAATTAGCCATTAAATACAAGGCTTGAAGAATTGTAAATTTCCCTTAATACGTTAGCATTTTCAGCGATCGCTTCGTGACTAAGTATATTTGCGGCGTTGATCGCGATCGCGATAATTAAAAAACAAAAAGTAGGAGGTGGCGCGGAGCGCTGTCTCCTAGCTATATTTGCGGCGATCGCTATAATTAAAAAATATCTTTAACAGTCCCCTGCTGTCAGTGCGATCGCATTGTTTGAGCTATGACACCAATTATTGCCCCCGATCTTGAGTCTATTCTACAAGTTCAAGAAACTCAAAAAATCCAGAAAGAAATATTTTATCCGTCTGAGGATGGTGAACCCTTGGCAGAGACTTCTGTTCATGCTGATGCAATCATTGCAACGGTAGCAGTATTACGCAATTATTTAGCAGAAAATTTTTCTGAGCGATCGCCTGTTGTCCTTGCTGATCAGTTTTTGTATTACGCCAATGGCTTTCCCAGATTGCGAGTTGCGCCTGATGTAATGGTGATTTTGGATATTCCGCAACAACCCTATGACAATTACAAAATTTGGGAAACAGGCAAAATACCCAGCATAATTTTTGAGATGACTTCAGAAAGTACCCAAGCTCACGACCAATTGAAAAAGCGGGAGCTTTATGAAAGTATTGGGGTTTTAGAATATTGGCTTTTCGATCCTAAAGGTGAATGGATTCCTGAAAAGTTACGTGGCTATCGTCGTCAAGCTAATCTGCCAGAAAAGGAAGAAGATTCACTGGTTTATGAGGCGATCGCTGATGGCTTGAGTCAAGTTTTAGGATTGCGACTTGAAGTCGAAGGTTCTCTGATTAATTTCTATCGACAAGATAACGGTGAAAAGTTGTTAATCCCCAGTGAGTTATTTGCGGCTTTGCAAGCACAAACTCAACGTGCCGCTGATGCCCAGCAACGAGCAGAATCTGCGGAAGAACGGGCTAGACTTGCTGAACTAGAGGCTCAAAACTTACGCGATCGCCTAGCATCATTAGGCATTGAGGTCTAATATCTGATAGCAAGTAGCTAAGTAGCTACTTGCTATTCGGTAAGTATAGATTCGAGATCTTGAGCGCCATGTAGAACCCGAAGGATTTCAACAGTTTCAGGAGATTGAATCAGATAAAAAATGATGTATTTTGTAAACCCTTTAATTTGGTACTGGCGAACTTGAGTTAGTTGTGGATGGCTGAAGTTACTAAGTCTGCCGATCGCTGGAAACTGATCAATAACATTAAACGTGGCTTCAGCAGAGTAGAGAAAGCGATCGCTTGCATCAAGATTTTCCAGACTGATATTGGTTGCATGGGCAATTAAGTCCTGAATTACGATCGGACGTTTGTTGATGTTAGCCATTGGTATTAGCTATTTTGAGGGCGATCGCTATGGTTGTTGCGGACTGATTGACGGATTGCATTCCAATCATCGCTCGTCATAGGGGTTGGCTCTCCTGAAGTGATGCCTTCGAGGATGAGGGGTTCGAGGTATTGTTTGCGCGATCGATCTTGCTGAATTAAGGTTTGAATGTAGTCATTGGCATTGGTGTAATATCCTGATGCTATTTGCTCTTGTAGGTATAAAGTCAAGGATTCGGGAAGGGTGACTGTTAGGGTTGTCATCGTTAATCTGATGTAACTATATTTTTTGAGTATAGGACATTTATTTAGCGAGCTACAGGTTGTAAATTTGACAGACAATTTTGGAGAATCATCGTAAAATTAATCCAAATTTCTGGGAATTACGGCTATGACCTCTACGGCGAAAAACTTTGCTGGTCAAAACTTGCGGGGTAGGTCTTTTAAGGGGCAAGAACTTTCAGGAGCAAACTTTAGCGGCGCGGATCTTAGGGGTACAAATTTTACGGGTGCGACTTTAATTGGGGCAAATTTCTCGAAGGCTAAGACGGGCGTGCAAAAGCGATGGTTGGCTTTTCAGTTAATTATTTCTTTCATCATGTCATTACTGTCAGGTTTTCTTACCGCATTTTCTGGTTTTTGGGTAGCACTTTTCTTTAAAACTAATTATATAAATGATTTCACGATCGCCCCTATCATAACAATGATAATAATTATTATTGTTTTCTTTTTTGCTATTATTCGGCATGGATTTACGGCTACGGCTTTTGGGACGATCTCAGGGGCTGGGGTAGTAGCTGGGGTAGTAGCTGGGGTAGTAGCTGGGGTAGTAAAAGGGGCAGGGGCAGTGGTAGGGGCAGTGATAGGGGCAGGGGCTACGGTAGGGGCAGGTGTAGTGGTAGGGGCTGGAGCAGCAGTAATGGTTAAGTTAATGGCAGAGACAGGGGCAGTGGTACTGGTACTGATAAGTATATTGATAATGGCAGTAGCAGTGGGATGGGGAGTAGAGGGTTTGGCATGGGAATGGGCCTGGGCTGTAGGGGCTGGGACAGCTATGTTATTAAGTATTTATGTTGCTTGGCGAACTTTAAAAGGCGATCCCAAGTTCGATATACTGTTGAAGTTTTCCGTAGCTTTCGCCAGCATTGGTGGTACAAGTTTTCGCGGAGCAGATTTGCGAAATGTAGATTTTACAGAGGCAAATTTAAAATGCAGTGACTTCCGTAATTCGCGACAGCAGCATACTAATCTCAATCAAGCTCTTTGGAAACAAGCCAAAAAACTAGATCGGGCAAGGGTCGGGCAAACAATTCTTGCTAACCCCGAAGTTCGCGAACTCTTAGTCACGGGCAACCCCAACCAAAGTAAATCCTACGAAGGCTTAAACCTTCGCGGTGCAAACCTTGACGGTGTTTATTTAGAAAAAGTCAACTTCAAACGTGCCATCCTCAGCGAAGCAAGTTTCCGTAATGCAAACCTCGAATGGGTAAACCTTACCGAAGCCCAAGCCATTGGGACAGACTTCACAGGCGCACAAATGACAGGCGTATGCCTAGAAGGTTGGAGCTATGACCACACCACCAAACTTGATGATGTCGATTGTCGCTTTGTCTTCGAGCTAGAACATTCCAACGCCAAAGGCAGCCGCGAACGCCGTCCCCACGATCCAGACAAAGAATTTGAACAAGGTGACTTTACCAAACGCTACAGTGTCAGCATCAATATCGTCCAGTTACTCATCCGCAACGGCATCAACCGCGAAGCCTTCATCGCCGCGTGGCAAAAGCTAACAGAAGAATATCCAGATATAAGTACTGATGACATTCAAGAAATCAAGAAAAAAGGTCAAGATGTCGAATTAACGGTTGCCGTTCCAGAGGATACAGATAAAGGTAAATTTGAATATAATTTCGATCGCAGTTACGAAACCAAACTCAAGGAAATTGAGGCAAAATTTCAAGCTCAATTAGAATCTAAGGATGCGATGATTCTCCTTCAGAAGCAAAACATAACCGATATCAAAGAAATTCTTCAGATTGCAAAATCACCTAACGTTAACATTCAAAATGAGGCTAAAGCAGTGGCAGAGCAAAATCCCGTAACAATTAAAGCAGGTCGAGATATTTCTGGTAACGTGATCAACCTTGGCGAAATCAAAGGCAATGTCACCAATGCAATTAACCAAATCCCGAATAAAGAAGACAGTGGCGACATCAAGACCCTCTTAACCCAACTGCAAGAAGCAATTAGCGCCGATAAAGATCTTGCTGATGAAGACAAAGCCGATGCTCTTGAACAAGTCGAAAATCTTGCCAAAATCGCCCTTCACGACAAACCCGAAGAAAAACCAACCCTTGCCAGCAAAGCAATCCGTGCCTTAAAACGCATCATCGACGACATTCCCACGATCGCCAAAATCGTTGAAACCGTTAGCAAAGTTTTCGTTGTTTAGCAAATCGCCTCGCGTAGATTGATCGCGCTATTATTAACGTGATTTCAAGCAACGATGGGAAAACATTATGGACTTATTTTTTAGCTTTGTAATCGGTGCTGGTGTCTTCTTTGGTCTGGGTAGTTCCTCGTTTAAAATAGTCAACCAAGGTGAAGAAGCATTGGTGGCTTCCTTTGGTAAATACAAACGCAAACTGCCTGCTGGCCCCCACTTTATCTTGCCCTTTATTGATACCGTCAGCTATAAAGGCTCGATCAAAGAGCAAGTACTAGATATTCCACCACAACAATGTATTACCCGTGATAACGTGGCAATTACTGCCGATGCCGTAATTTATTGGCGTGTCGTTGACATGGAGAAAGCCTTTTATCGTGTGGAAAATTTGCGTCAAGCGATGGCAAATATTGTTTTGACTCAGATTCGTGCTGAGCTAGGTAGTCTAGAGCTTGATGAAACTTTCACGGCCAGAAACAAAATTAATGAAGTTTTGTTGCGTGACCTAGATGATGCCACCGATCCTTGGGGCGTGAAGGTAACGCGGGTGGAGTTGCGCGACATTTTACCTGCTAAAGCTGTGCAGGAAGCGATGGAAATGCAAATGACTGCCGAGCGCAGAAAAAGAGCGGCGATTCTCAACTCTGAAGGTGAGCGCGAGGCAGCAGTTAATCAGGCAAAGGGCTTAGCGGAGTCGCAGTTATTAAATGCTGAAGCTTCTCAGAAATCGGCGATTTTAGAAGCTGAGGGGCAGAAGCAATCACGGATTTTGCGGGCTGAGGCGGAACGTCAAGAGCAAGTACTTAAAGCCCAAGGTACATCTCAAGCGATGCAAGTACTATTACAGTCGATGAAAGGCAATCCCCAATCTCAAGAAGCACTGCAATTTTTGTTAGCCCAGAGCTATATCTCAATGGGTACGACGATCGGCTCAAGTGGTAGTAGCAAAGTTATGTTTATGGACCCGCGATCGCTGCCTTCGACCCTAGAAGGGCTGAAATCAATTGTGGATAACCCAGAAGCAGGTGATTGGACTAAGTAACAAAAAAGGCTCGCAAAGCGAGCCTTTTTCGTTTATACCGATGGACTTATAGGAATGCGCTTAAGCATGTGGTATTTGCATCCTGCGGCAAGAATATGCACACGCAAGTTATGGATTGTCAATGGAGCCGTGCCACTAACCCATAGTTGATTGCTGTAGGAAACCTCACCAGGATCGACTACGGTGACAGTGCCACGTCCCAAAACGCGCATAGTATTGTTTGGCTCAAAAATTGCCACGGTATCTTCATCGATACCGA
>Ga0209985_10000987_pt1:0-25000 | contig 29337 bp, 20 predicted proteins | sample NOAtaG_FD_187305 | JGI IMG/M metagenome (GOLD analysis project Ga0209985, IMG submission 187305) | Freshwater lake microbial communities from Lake Erie, under a cyanobacterial bloom - NOAA_Erie_Diel6S_1000h metaG (SPAdes) (version 2) | ecosystem: Environmental > Aquatic > Freshwater >...
ATCTTTAACAAAAACCCTCAAAGTCACCGTTTGCCCCGGCGCCGAAAGCCCCAAATGGGGCACATATCGGCGCGCTAATATTCCCGAGGGCAGGTGCCACAAAAGATCCAATACGCGTGTAATCTCAAGCTGCGAGAGAAAAAGAGAGGTGCCCAGCCCCACACCAGGAAGCGAGGTAACACTGGCAAAAAGGGGTGATAAACTAGAGGGGCGCAGGGTCATCTTCACGGTATCTCTTCATCTGGTCGCCATCCTACGATAGCGCCCCTTTAAAAGGAACCTTTTTCAAAGAGCAACTTTTTCACTAAAAAAATATCTTCAAAAACATGATAAGAAAGGGTTGACCTTACCCCCATAGATGGATAATCTCGGGGCCATGGGTCAGGAACTCTTGGCCGGGTGGCAGAGTGGTTATGCAGAGGACTGCAAATCCTTGTACGTCGGTTCAATTCCGGTCCCGGCCTCCAGAAACAATATTTTGTCTCTGGTGTTCTTGAAAAAAGTTTGTTAAGACTTTTCTCGTATTCCCCGGTAGCTCAGTAGGTAGAGCAGGTGACTGTTAATCACCCTGTCGCTGGTTCGAGTCCGGCCCGGGGAGCCACCCTTTTTTGGTGTAGACTCGCACTCTGTCTGTCACCTACTCCCCGCAAAAAGACTTTCGTCGTACAAGGACCCTAAATGTTCTTTGAGCTCTTCCTTCAAAAGCAGTTGCTTATCCTTAGGTAAAGATGCCGTATATTTACTTAGAACACGCCTCGCTTGGACGCGCGTGTATTCCTCAAGAAGCGCAAACCCAATAACTCCCTTTAAAATTTCTCCGGAAGAAGCCTTGAGGTCACGACAGAAGGCAGCGTCTTCGGGTGTCTTGTACGCATCATTTTCCCTTGTGCGCATACCTGCGTGGGGTGCGTCCATTTCTCCTTTTTCCACAAAATAAGCCGCAATGCCGCGGGCTGAAAGCTCATTAGCCTCGTCATGATCAAAACTGCGCACTGAGGCGGGATTGTCGAGTGCATGATCTAGGAGAAAAAGGATTTGGGCTGGCGGTAAAAGGCGGTCCATCCCGCCCTTTGTCTCGGCACCAAATCCCCGCGCCATGGCGGTTGTGGCCAAATGTATGGGACCCCAGGTCGTCGCATTCTCGCCTTTGAAAACGAAATTTGCCCCCCTTAACGGCAAGACTGGCTTTAGCACACGAGGCTGTTCTTTAAGGGTCTGCTGATGTGGCATGTCTAAAGACCTTCCAATGAGATTTTGAATCTCTCCTTCAGTCAAAACGCCTGCACTCGCTTGCAAAAAAGACGGAAAAAAAGTCAAAAGACTCAAAAGGATATACTTTACTCTTTTCATCGTCGCCCCCCCATAAACGATTAACTTTCTTAAAGAATAGAACAAAACTCTTAACAGCCTCTTAAAATTACTTTGAAGTCATCTTCATATTCTTAATTATTTTGAAACACTTCTCATGTATCCTTTCAAAATAGTAGTAAAAAATAAAGGTTCTGCCATGAGATATAGACTAGCACCTCTTCTCCTTGCCGTTGCAAGTCTAGCGGTACCCGTTCATGCTAATATTTTCAAAGACGTCAAAAAGGCCCTCAGTGCCACCAGCACCACCGAATGGCTTGACCGGATGCATGCAGTCGCGCAGTTGGAGCAATCCACAAAGGACGCAAGTACCCTTGATCAGACGGTGCGAAACATCGACAAAGAGGCGCTGTCAAAAAGAAAAGAAATCAAAGAACGTCTTTTACGTCAGATTAATAAGATGGACACATACATCAGAAACGTCCAAGACGCTCCTAGCATTCTGAAGAAAACTGCTGACCTTAAGGCAACACTTGAGCTTGAGTTGACGCATTTCACGGGAACAAGGGACGGCATTGCCCAGAAAAAAACTGTGAACGGCGTCATTGGCTATCTCGGAAACCTGTATGTTTGGGCGACCAATCAACAAGGCATCGCCAAGAACCTCGTGGAAGCCGTTAATTCTGAAAGTGCAGCTGACATTAACAAAAATCTTCTAGAGGCTGAAAAAAAAGTACAGGACCTGCAAACAAAAATTTCTGGTCTAGATCAACAAATGGCGTCTTTGAATGTGTTGTTAAGTCCTGAAGCAAAACAAAAAGTTACGTCGTATACAACAACCCTCAAACAACTAACGAATGCCCTTGCCATTAATGAAAAAGAGCTGAGTCAGGAAATCAAAAGAGAGCTCTCAGCCCATTCCATGAGTGCTGACAAGATCATTGCGTCTCTAGATGCCAACATGAAGGCCGCCAACTGCTCTTATATCGGCACAAACAAAAGCAAACTCACACCTGAAAACTTTGCTAAATGCCGCGCAGAGTTTTTCAAGAATGCTAAAAAGAAGGCCACCATGGGGGCTTGCGCAAAACTCACCGTTAACTCAACCGCCACAGAGATCAAAGCCTGCCGCGACGATTATCGTCGCTCCAAGGACGGCTAGTCTTCTATTTTTCACCTCTCAGGGCTTATGAACGAGCTCTGGGAGGACAAAAGGTCCAACTTTTAATAAATTTTTCACCATATGATGCATACCCTTTTACCCTGGATCCCTTCATGGTACGATGGGGCGTGTTCTTAAAACCTCTAAAAAACAGGGAATAACCGTGAAAATTCATGAATATCAGGCCAAAGAGCTCTTAGAAAAATGTGGCACACCCATCCTGAAGGGATATGTGGCCTATACCCCCGAAGAAGCCCGTCAAAAAGCGGAAGCCCTTGGAGGAGATCTTTGGGTCGTCAAAGCCCAAATCCACGCAGGCGGACGCGGCAAAGGAGGCGGCATTAAGCTTGCCAAGTCCTTAGACGAAGTCGCCGCCCATGCAAAGGCTCTTCTTGGGATGCACCTTGTGACGCCGCAAACAGGCCCCGATGGTCAAGAAGTGCGCCGCCTTTATATCGAACAAGGATGCGCCCTTGAGAAAGAATATTACTTTAGCCTTCTTGTGGACCGTGCCACCTCTTGTGTGACCGTCATTGCCTCGTCATGCGGCGGCATGGACATCGAAGAAGTTGCAGCCACCATGCCTGATAAAATCATGACCGTCACCATCGACCCCTTCCTTGGGTTTAGCGGTTATACCGCCCGCAAAATCGCCTTTGGTCTTGGCCTTACAGGCAAGGCCGCCCTAAAGGCTGCGACCCTTTTTGAAGGGTGTTACAAGTGCTTTATGGACAACGAAGCAAGCCTTGTGGAAATCAATCCTGTGGCCATGACCAAGCAAGGCGACGTGTTTGCCCTTGACGCAAAAATCACCTTTGAAGAAAATGCGCTTTTCCGTCACCCTGACCTTGAAGCGCTTCGTGACCTTGCCGAAGAAGATCCGGCCGAGCGCGAAGCTGCCAAAAACGCCCTAAGCTATATCAAACTGGACGGCAACATTGGCTGTCTTGTCAACGGTGCAGGCCTTGCCATGGCCACCATGGATGTGATCAAGCTTTATGGCGGCGAGCCTGCCAACTTTCTTGACGTGGGAGGGGGGGCCACGCGCGAGCGTGTGACAACAGCCTTTAAACTTATTCTTGCAGATAAAAACGTCGAAGGAATCCTTGTGAACATTTTTGGCGGCATCATGCGCTGCGATATTATCGCCGAAGGTATTGTGGCGGCCGCCCGTGACGTTGGGATGACCGTGCCACTGGTCGTGCGCCTAGAGGGCACCAACGTTGATCTTGGCAAGAAAATTCTTGCTGACTCTGGCCTACCTATTATTCCTGCCAGCGACCTCGGAGACGCTGCTGCACAAATCGTTAACGCCGTGAAGGAGGCCGCGTAATGTCTGTTCTCGTCAATAAAAATACAAAAGTCATTTGCCAAGGCTTCACAGGCGCCCAGGGCACCTTCCACAGCGAGCAAGCGCTGGCTTACGGCACAAAAATGGTGGGGGGTGTCACCCCCGGTAAGGGCGGCACGACGCACCTTGATCTGCCCGTTTTTGATACGGTGGCAGACGCGCGCGCCAAAACGGGCGCTGATGCCAGCATGATCTATGTGCCCCCTGCCTTTGCCGCCGACGCGATCCTTGAGGCCATCGACGCTGAAGTGCCCCTCATTGTGTGTATCACAGAAGGGATTCCCGTTCTTGACATGGTCAAGGTCAAACGCGCCCTTGAAAACTCCTCGTCCCGCCTCATTGGCCCCAACTGTCCCGGCATCATTACACCTGGAGAGTGCAAGATTGGCATTATGCCAGGACACATCCACAAACCCGGCACCATTGGCATTGTGTCGCGTTCAGGCACCTTGACCTATGAGGCTGTTTGGCAAACAACACAAGTCCATCTGGGTCAGTCTACTTGTGTGGGCATTGGCGGCGATCCCATCCCCGGCACAACTTTTGTGGACTGTTTGGAACTATTTCTTGCAGATCCGCAAACGGAAGGTATTATTCTTATTGGAGAGATTGGTGGCAGCGCGGAAGAAGAAGCCGCAGAATTTTTGCTTAGATCCTCCATCAAGAAGCCAGTTGTCGGCTTTATTGCGGGGGTGACGGCCCCTCCTGGACGCCGCATGGGTCATGCAGGCGCCATTGTGTCAGGAGGTCAAGGAACCGCCCAGGGCAAGATGGAAGCCCTCACCCGTGCGGGTGTGGTGGTGGCCCAATCACCGGCCGAGCTTGGTCGTACCATGCTCGCCACCATGAAAAACGAGACCCCTACCTCAAGGGTAGCCAGGTCCTAAGGAGAAGAAAGAGGATACCTTGAAACTGTATGCAACCCCAGGAACTGGGCCCCACATGGCGACCGATATGATCTCACCGTCACACGACTTTTTGACGGGGACGAACGGTGACTTTTTAGAAGCCCTTTACTTGACCTATCTAGAAAATCCCGCGGCCGTTGATCCGAGTTGGGCTGCATACTTTTCAAGTTTGGCTGAAACGGCAGAGACCATTGTGCGCGAACATAAAGGCGCCAGCTGGACGCCTAAAGACGTGCGCGCACCTGGTTTTGCGCCAGAAAAAGTAGCCGTCGACGCGCACCAAGAGGGAAGCGGCGTTGACGCACAAGTCCTGTGGGGCAGCATCCGGGCCCTTCGCCTTATTCGGGCCTACCGCGCGCGCGGGCATTTGGCCGCACGCCTGGATCCCTTGGGTATCGAGGGGGGGCGCACCCATCCAGAGCTTGATCCCGCCTATTACGGCTTTACGGCGGACGATCTTGATAAAACCTACGCCCTTGGCGGCACTTTGGGACTTGAACAAGCTACCCTGCGTGAAATTCTTCACATTGTCGAGCGCACGTACGCCTCTCACATCGGGGTCGAGTTCACCCATATTCAGGACCCTGAGGCGAACCTGTGGCTTGAACAAAAATGTGAAGCGCGTCACCTTGATCTTTCTCAAAAAGAAAAGAAAGACGTACTGACGTCGCTCACCAAAGCCGAAGGGTTCGAGCGTTTCCTTGCCATAAAATACCCAGGCGCCAAACGGTTTGGTCTTGAAGGCGGAGAAAGCCTTATTCCTGCCATGGAATTTATGCTCGAGCGTGCGGGTGACCTTGGCGTAGAAGAAGTCGTCCTAGGGATGGCTCACCGCGGACGCTTGAACGTGTTAACCCACATTTTGGGTAAACCCCCGCGCGCTATTTTCTCAGAATTTCAAGGCACAACAGCCCTTCCCGATGATTTCCAAGGATCAGGCGACGTAAAGTATCACTTGGGTGCGTCGGGTGAGCGAGCCTTTGGGCCTCACCAAATCCGTGTGTCATTGACCTCAAACCCTTCACACCTCGAGGCCGTTAACCCTGTGGTGGTGGGCAAAGTCAGAGCCAAGCAAACACGCCGCGAGGACGCCGCGAGAACCAAGCTTCTTGGCCTTTTGATCCACGGGGACGCCGCTTTTGCCGGGCAAGGCCTCGTGGCAGAAACTCTCCTTTTGTCGGATCTTGCAGGGTACCGCACAGGCGGCACCATCCACCTTATCATTAACAACCAAATTGGGTTTACAACGTCGCCCAATCAATCCCGCTCGTCCCCTTACAGCTCGGACGTCGCTAAAATGATCCAAGCCCCCGTCATTCACGTCAACGCCGATGATCCCGACGCCGTCATGTGGGTCGCGCGCCTGGCGGCTGAATACAGGCAAACCTTTCACAAGGACATTGTCATTGACCTCTTTTGTTATCGTCGCCATGGCCATAACGAAATGGACGAGCCAGCCTTTACCCAGCCCCTCATGTACGCGGCCATCGCCAAGCAGCCCACCACAAGGGCGCTTTATGCGGCGCAGCTGACCCGCGAGGGGCTCACGACCGAAGACGAGGCCAAAGGGCTATTAGAGGCCTATCACGCAGATCTTCAAAAAGAATTTGATCAAGCGCCGTCTTATAAGGCTCAAAAGGCTGACTGGCTTGAAGGGGCGTGGTCAGGTATTCAGCAAACCGTCATCCCCAAAAAAGAGGCAGACACAAGCGTTCCCCTTGATACCCTCCAACGTATTGGCCAAGGCCTTGTGCGCACCCCTGAGGGGTTCGCCTTAAACGACAAGCTTGTGCGCCTCATGAAAAACAAAGAACAAATGTTCAAGTCTGGCGAAGGATTTGACTGGGCAACGGGTGAGGCCCTCGCCTTTGGCAGCCTTTTGTGTGAAGGGTACCCCGTACGCCTGAGCGGTCAAGATTGCGGGCGCGGCACTTTTTCCCACCGCCACGCGGTGCTCGTGGACCAAAAAAATGCGGCGGCCTTTGTGCCCCTTAACAGTCTAAAAGAAGGACAAGCCGAAATTGAGATCGTCGACAGCCCCTTGGCCGAGGCGTCCGTCCTGGGATTTGAGCTTGGTTATAGCCTTGCGGATCCTCACTGCCTTGTCCTGTGGGAGGCGCAATTTGGTGACTTTGCCAACGGCGCCCAAGTCATTTTTGACCAGTTCATTGCGGCGGGTGAAGCCAAGTGGATGCGTCTTTCTGGCCTTGTCATGCTTTTGCCCCACGGTTATGAAGGCCAAGGACCCGAGCATTCATCGGCACGTCTTGAGCGGTATTTGCAAGCGTGCGCCGAAAACAACATCATCGTGGCGAACTGCACAACGCCAGCGAGCTACTTTCATATCCTGCGCCGGCAGATTATCCGCAACCAACGCAAGCCCTTGGTCATCATGACGCCTAAATCCCTTTTGCGTGACAAACGTGCTGCGTCCTCTTTGTCGGATTTTGCCCCCGGAACCACCTTCGAGCCTATTCTGTTAGATCCGCGCACAGCCAAAATCAAAGCCAGTGAGGTGAAGCGCGTCGTGATCTGTTCTGGTAAAATTTACTACGAGATTATGGACGCCATTGAGGCTCAAAAGCTGACGAACATCCTTGTGATCCGTCAAGAGCAGCTCTACCCCTATCCCCATGACCTTTTGGTCAAGGCTCTTTCGCCTTATCCAAACGCTGATGTGGTGTGGTGCCAAGAAGAGCCTCAGAACATGGGTGCGTGGACCTTTATTGATCGCCGTCTTGAGGCAGTGCTTGTGGCGGCAAAATATAAAACCCCTCGCCCGCGCTATGTGGGGCGCGCCGAGGCGGCGGCCACCGCTACGGGTTATTTATCAAGGCACATTGCTGAAGAGCAGCGTTTTATTGGCGAACTACTTCGTTTTGCCTAATTATTCCTAAAGGAGAAAATGACAGATGCAACAACCCATCAAAGTCCCCCCCCTTGGTGAATCCGTCACTGAGGCGACAGTTTCTAAATGGCTGAAAAAGGTGGGCGAAGCCGTCAAGGCTGATGAAACACTTTTGGAGCTAGAAACCGACAAGGTGACCCTTGAGGTAAATGCACCCGCTAGCGGCGTTTTGACGTCCATTTCAGCAGCAGACGGCGCCACCGTCGCTGTGGGTGATCTTTTAGGCGAAATTGACTCGGCCGCTGCCCCCACTGTTACGCAGACGCCCGCCGCTGCCCCCACCCCAACACCTGCCCCAGCGCCAACCCCCGCGCCCATGAGCGCGCCGCCGCTGCCAAGCAGTGTGCCCCCCACCATGGCAAGCTCAGCCGCCGACAAGCTTTCCCCTGCCGTGAGAAAACTTAGTGAAGAAAAGGGCATCGACCCCGCCACCCTTCAAGGCAGTGGCAAAGACGGTCGCCTTCTAAAGGCTGACGTCCTCGGTGCGCCTGTCCCCTCTTTAAGCACCGGCATTGCCCTTGAGCTTCCCTTAAACGGAAATGGTAACAGCAACAGCTCTGAGGCCCCGCAAGAAGAGCGCGTGAAGCTCTCTCGCCTGCGTCAACGCATCGCCCAGCGCTTGAAAGAAGCCCAAAACACCGCCGCCATGCTGACGACCTTTAACGAGATCGACATGACCAACGTCATGGCCACACGTAAGCGTTACCAAGACTCCTTTGAAAAGAAGTACGGCGTTCGCCTTGGCTTCATGTCCTTTTTTGCTAAGGCTTGTGTGACGGCGCTCAAAGAAATCCCGGCCATTAACGCCGAGATTGATGGGGACGAGATTGTTTATAAAAATTATTATGACATCAGTGTGGCAGTCTCCTCACCCCAAGGGCTTGTGGTGCCTGTGGTGCGGGGCGCTGACAAACTCAACTTTGCCGATGTCGAAAAAACCATTGGTCTTTTGGGGAAAAAGGCGCGTGAAGGCAAGCTTTCCATGCAGGACTTGACGGGGGGCACCTTTACCATCACCAACGGCGGCATCTTTGGCTCGCTCATGTCCACCCCCATTCTTAACACACCCCAATCCGGCATTTTGGGCATGCACAAAATCCAAGAGCGCCCCATGGTGATCGACGGCAAAATCGAAGTGCGTCCCATGATGTACGTAGCCCTTAGCTATGATCACCGCTTGGTGGACGGACGTGAGGCTGTGACCTTCCTTGTGCGTGTCAAAGAATGTATCGAAGACCCCGAGCGTCTTCTTTTGGAAATTTAAGGAGAACGTCATGGTACAAACCACTTTTGATCTGATTGTGATTGGCGCTGGTCCTGGAGGATATGTGGCAGCGATTCGGGCGGCCCAGCTTGGGATGAATGTTGCATGCGTTGACGAACGCACAACTCTTGGCGGCACGTGCCTTAATGTCGGTTGTATCCCCTCCAAAGCACTTCTTCACTCCTCCCATCTTTATACACAAGCAACCATGGACCTCAAAGCCCATGGCATCACGGTGGATAACGTGGGCCTTGATCTTGGCGCCATGATGGCGCGCAAGGACAAGGTGGTGGAAGATCTGACCAAGGGCGTTCTTTTTCTTTTTAAAAAAAACAAAGTAACCTTTGTACAAGGTCGCGCCTCTTTTAAGGACGCAAAAACACTAAGTGTCGAAGGTGATGCTGGCACGACAGAAATCACAGCCCCTAAAATTGTGATCGCCACGGGATCAAGCCCCACAACCCTGACAGGGGTCGAAATTGACGAGAAAACCGTCGTGACATCCACGGGTGCCCTTTCCTTGGACAAAGTCCCTGAACACTTAATCGTCATTGGCGGGGGTTATATCGGTCTTGAGATGGGATCGGTGTGGCGGCGCCTTGGTGCCAAAGTCACCGTAATCGAGTACTTTGACCGCCTGGTGCCGGCCCTTGACCGCGAAGTTGCAACGGCCCTTATGAAAAGCCTTAAAAACCAGGGGATGGAATTTATGCTGTCCACCAAGGTTGCAAGAGTCGAGAAAACCAAGGGCGGGCTTAGCGTCTTTACGACACCGGCCGAGGGCGGCAACGAAGAAAAGCTTAGCTGCGATATTCTCCTTTCTTGTGCGGGCCGTAAGCCCCACACCCAAGGCCTTAATCTCGAGGCCATTGGTGTTAACACGGACGAGCGGGGATTTATCACGGTCGACGGCCATTTTGCTACTTCAGTACCAGGGGTTTACGCCATTGGTGACGTCATTGGCGGGGCCATGCTCGCCCACAAAGCCGAAGAAGAAGGCGTCGCTCTTGCCGAGATGCTCGCGGGGCAAAAACCCCACGTGAATTACGGCGCGATACCAGCCATCATTTACACCTCACCAGAGGTTGCGACCGTGGGTCAAACCCAAGAGCAACTAGAGGCCAAAGGCGTGCCCTTTGTGGTGGGCAAGTTTCCCTTTTCCGCCAACGCCCGCGCGCGCGCCAACGCCCACACTGAAGGCTTTGTGAAGATTCTTTCCCACGCCGAAACGGACGAGATTTTAGGGATTCATATCATTCAAGAAGAAGCCGGTACCATGATTGCCGAGGCGGCCCTTGCCCTTGAGTACCGAGCGTCCTCAGAAGATGTGGCACGAACCTGTCACGCGCATCCCACCGTGAACGAGGCAGTTAAGGAAGCCGCCCTCGACGCCCTTAAACGCGCCATTCACATTTAGGAGCTTTGCTGGGAAAGCGTTCATCCCCTTCCCGGCTCCCCTTTTGATGTCACTTTTGCACTGGTGATGTCAGCAGGGTACGCGCCTTCGTAACTTTAATCGCCTCAAACCCCCCGGCGCTGAGGTCATGCACGGCCATTTGAAGACCCGAACTCTTAACGTCGTCTATGATTTATTTTGCCCTCATCACACGTCTATCACCGTTTTTTGTCGACCCTTCTGGTATGGGACGGGAAGCATAAAAACTTGTCCTATCCTTTGCAATCTCTAGGATATATATTCCTTTCTTTTCATGCTCTTCACTTGCAACACTTACCCTGTCGTTAGCGTCTTAAGCATGAGCAGCATGGGCGCCCTCTTTCTTTATTACGCCGTCAGCTTGTGGGTGGACCCCTTGTGCATACGCTTGCCCCTATTCCCAAGCATCATGCGAAGGCAGCGACCATGTATAAATTTCTCATACTTTTCCCTCACTTGAAATGTATGATCGCACTATTTTATAAAAAAGATTAACTATTCATGTGTCTAAACACATACATGATTTTCTGTTTACTTAAAAAAGTTTGTTCATTGACCAAGACAGCAAATGAATGCCATGATAGAAGAGTTACCTATTTATGGAGATTATCGTGAAGGCCATCATTTTCATTTTATACTCTTTCGCACTGTGCGCGGCTATTCCCTGTACTTATGCCAGTCACGACTTACCAAGAGACTTTTCGCCGGAAGGTTATCTTGAAAAAAACCCTGATCTCAAGGGATATATCGCAGAAAATAACCTTGATCCCCAAACCTTCGCCACCTATCACTACGGCACGTACGGCCGCAGAGAAGGCAGAACGTACACGCCCAAAAAACTCTGGCAACTAGGAGAAAAACCCGCAAATCCCCAAGAAAAAGAGCTAGGCAGCAGACTCCCCCACGAGACTCATGGACAACGTTAGTAAGAAAAAAGTTGGCGTGAATCTTGTGCATATAAGCACATTCAGTTGCAAACACGCCTAGACGGGGCCTGTCCGTCGGTCTATAGGCAACGTGGCATTCCCCCTAGCCGCCCCTGCCTCAAACCCCCTCGGCATTAGTGACTGGGTTTTGGATGATTACTCTGAACAGGCACCAACAGCTTTTCCAGACCATTCATTAGAACCGTCCTCACACTGATCTTGAAATTCCTCTCGAGACGCCACAGTCTTTTCCTCCACAGTGATCACGGGTTCATCCTTGGCAGGCTCGTCACCCGCTTCTTGGTGTGGCTCATGGGCGACCCTTGCACGTAGTTGATGTTTGCGCTTGCGCAAATTCTCCCGTAGCGCCTTTGCCAAACGGTCTTCCCGCGCCTTTTGCTGCGTTTTTTGTCCAAACTTTTTAAAGAAGTTATCTTCCATACTTGCAACCTGCTTCTAAATCCTATAAACGTTGTCTTGTCGCCGCCGTAGCTCAGTGGCAGAGCGCACCCTTGGTAAGGGTGAGGCCGGGAGTTCAATCCTCCCCGGCGGCACCAGTCAGACGACACTCCCATTTAGAACATGCGCTGCTCTCAGTCTAGGGATTTTTTTTGGACTCATGGATGTCACTGCTATCTTTCTCCACGCCATGACAAGATCCCGAGTAAAAAGTACCATAGCGTTCACTCATTAGGCGTTTTTTTTCAAAAAATCACCTTTTTTGATTTTGACTATACAGCCGCTCACCCTTTCATTCGCTGACCTCCAAGGCAGATTTTGACTAAATCTTCCAATGCATTTTTCTTTCCTTACCATAAAAAGAACTTCTTTATCCGCCATCCCACATGTTTTCGTGATAAATCACCTGGGATGGCATCAACTCAAAATCACTCAGGTAGCAGACGGTTTCAGCGCGATAATCTGAACACGAGAGATCAACTGGAGCAAAGTCGTCGACAGCACCGTGTTTTCGGGTAAGCGACCTGTTGTCGCAGCATAGGATAAATCGATCACCACAAAGCCTGCTTCTTCAAAAAGGGCGCGCAGAGAATCCGCATCGAATTCCAAAATTGCACGGTGGGTGAATTGGTGCCCCTGTACCAGAAGCTTTTTTGCTTTTTCTTTACACGAGGCTTTATCATTTGGCTTATAAAATCCTGCCATAAGATACGCGGGGCAGACATCGTCCACGGCGCCGTCAAGGCTGAGGTATGTCGATTTTGACTTTCCCTTTTGGTCAGTCATGGTATTGCGCACGTAGTAGCCTGGGAACTTCTTGCCCATCCCTTTGGCTTGTGTGTAAATCTCGAAGGCAGCAGGATCTGGCGCATTGGCACAGGCGTAAACCATGCCGCCTGGCTTTGTTGCTGTGTATAGACATTGGATAAAACTTTGTGCTTTTAGACATGATTGATAATGGATCACGTCACCCGCATAGGTTATATCGAAAACTTCCTTTATTCCTTTTAAGTATGTGAGAAGATCTGCGTTCACAATAGTTAGTCTTTGTTTTAAATCCTTTTCTGGGAAAATGGGCTGAACCTTTTTGATGTCTGCAAAGGGCGGTTTAAAATGCTGAACGTCGGTGAGATCTGGGTGTTGATCCACAGCCATGACCTTGGCTCCCGCCAGGAGGGCTGGAAAGGTAAAATAGAAATGTCCGCATCCTGCATCCAAAAGATGTGGGGTTCCTTTGGCATTAGCCCTGTGGCGTGTTTCTCTTAAGCATTCCTGTTTCAACCACGAAATTCCCCCAAAGCTATAGCCAGGATCATAGGTTTTACCCACAGTTTTAAGCAACGGATAATGCACCACGATAGGCTTTTGGCAAGATTTATTTGTCAGGATTGCGTCGATGGTTTGTAAGACTTCTTTCTTTTCTTTTACCGAGTCTGGTACGAAGCAATGGCAAAGATAGTCATCTGGCTGATCTTCTCCTTTGAGAAAACGGCCGATCTCCAGTTTTCTTGTGTACAACTCATCTGGATTTCTAAAGGAAATTCTTGAATAAGCTTGTTGTGCCTCTTCCAGATCAAACACATCCTCATGGTCAGTGTATTCGTACGAAAGCGTATCCGTTTCACTGTCTTCGGCGTCTGACGTATCACAGGCTGCTACCACCAGGCGCCCCTCATCATCTTCGCTCGCCTGAAGAGGCCCTAAAATTCCCCCAACTAACAACAAGTAACATTTTAGCAGCTTCCGTACTTTTCTCATCAGGTCCTCTCAAACTTCATATTAGTTAAACTCTTGTGCAATCATACAAATCCTTGTGACACACTTCACCACACGAGCGTTCTTCATGATGGCCATCCCGCCTTGAGGGCCACAAGCCTTCCCATCGCCCAAAACAAAAAGTTCTTCAACTCATAGCGTTTCCTTCAAAGGGGCTGAAGTCACACCCACGACCAGGATGATGAAATGAGTGAGTTTGTGACGTCTTGCAGAGAATGTAAGCTGCATAAAGGGTGCCGTGCTTTTTGAGACATGTCTGCATAAGTGATTAAACAGCGCCAAAGCAAAATCCTGAATGCGGCGTTACAGGCGTTTTCAAGATTTTTTTTTCGTTTAGACAAGAAGACGTGTGAGGATCCCCATGACGAAAACCAAAGGCCAAAGACCCAAGGGTTTGGTCATCTGTTTTACGATAGGTGGCAAAGGAAATCCCCTTGGTATTTTTTAAATTGTCCTTATGCTGCTTTTTTTGCACAAGGTTACAATATGCCCTGGGGCAAAATACTTCCAAAACAGCCCATACACGACATCGTTTTTTCATCCAAAACTCCAGACTTTAGGCTCACAGTAGTTGATATGTCAAATTTTAAGTAAATACAAGGTGTTTAATTGCGAGCAAAAAAAGTGCCGCCCCTAACATCTTCCTTCACTCAAAGACCGAGATGCGGCACTTTGCCCCCAACGCCCAGGTTAGGGTTTATGTCCAATAAAACAAACGCGCGCCAAAACCTCTAACTGTTCTTTATTAGATAACGTTCCGTCAGCACTCACTGACGCCACCTCTACACGCGAACTATCTGATCTGATGTAAAAAAGATCATCCATCACAAATCCGGCTTGGGTCATAAGCGTCAAAAGAGTTTTCGCATCATACCCCACAATACTGCGGTGATAGAATTCTGACCCTCCTTGTGTTCGTGCCCGTATCTTTTGTGAGAGCTTTCGCTTATCACCCTTTCGATAATGACCAAAGCGTAACTCAACGGGGGGAACCTGCTCTCGGACTTCATCCAGCATTACAAATTTATGAGATGAGGTGACACGAGCCGAGTCAATCATCATGTTTTCAAGGATATATCCAGGAAACTCTTTCGCCTGTGCAATGTTCCTTTGATAGAAGTGAAAGGCCTGTGTCAACGGCAGGTGCGCTGACTCAAATACAACCCCTCCTTTTTTCATGGCACTAAACAACACCCTTGCATAAGTCTTTGCGTTCGCCGGCGCAAGACAATGAATGAAATTACTTCCATAACCGACGTCAAAAAATCCTTCATATCGTTTATCTTGTAAAGCGTACACAACGTCTGCCTCAAGGAGTTTTACTCTGTCGCGCACTTTGACTTCTTTGGGTAAGTAAGGCGCCGCCTTGAGAGCCACTTGGCCGGGAATATTTAGTTTAAGTTTCTTGTTGACAAGCGCTGGATGGTTTTCCACCCCCAAAACAGAGCCCAAAAGAGCCATTTTCCATAGATCGTAGCCATGACCACATCCTGGGACAAACACTTGGGGCACCCGACCCAAGGTGTCAGGTAAAGCAGACATATGCGCAAGACATCTTGATAACATGTAACTGATCCCTCCGGCGCTATAACCTGGATCTAGAAATCTTGCAGTCCGACTACCGTCATCTTCAAAAACTGGAATGGATATGTGAGGCTCCTCCTTTAAAATGTCAAGGGATAACGCCGACAGAGCGCTTGTGTCATGCTTTAGATAAGACGGCACCCACTGACGACATAGCTCAACGTGTTGCTCTTCGCGCAGCATCCCCAGTACTGCGATCTCTTCAAACATTTCTTGAGGTACAGCTCCCATCTGGATCAGGACAGACGCGAGGTCCTCTTGCTGAGGCTCTTCCTCGCCCTCGCTCAGGGGGGACTCTTTTGATTTTTGTGTGTCCCATGCCGCGTTCCTAGAACGACCACCGACAAGCGACGCCTGTTTTTCTTCTATGACTAAAGGCGCGTAAAAAGCGCCTCCTTGCGTGCTGGATGCCGCGCAGATTTCCCGGCCGTCCTCGTGAGCGCACCCCCAGCTTTGTGTCACCAAGAGTCCGATCCCGAAGAGCGCACCATAACTGCTTCTTGTTTTCATCCGATTCTCCTCTCTATGTAAAGTGGTGTTGGTCTTAGGCGAGTTCTTTGAAAAACACAAACATTTTTTTGACAAAAGGTACAGAATATCCATTTATTTGAAGGGCTGTTTTTTAGCTCAAAATCAAGTATCCTGTACACGACAACCTACGATAAACAGGAGGACTTTATGAAAAAAAAAATGACATTTTCCCTAGCAGCGCTCACCCTCATGACCATCTCCTGCCCTTCCCAGGCATATGATGGAAAGCTTCGGTGCAAGACCTTAAACAACTTGATGGGCCGTATGTCGACCCTGGAGGTTGTGCGCTTTTGTCAACCTGCACTCTTGGCCTGCGAAGTGCAAGATATGATCGACAAGCACAAAGACACGCCCCTTGTAAAAGAAATCGGTAAGTCCCTGGATACCCGATGGACAGAGGCCATGAACGCGTGTGAGCTTTCAATCCTTAACTCAGATCCTGATTATTACAACGAAAATCTCCGGCGAACCGATAAAGCAGAAAAGTAAATTCTTGATGCGCATTAAATGCATTGACAGGCCCTGGACCTTAGCCCCATGAATAACTTTTTTGGTCACGTGTGTTTTGGGATGCGTTTTATTTTTTTGCTTGGTTTTTTTTGTATGATTGCACCGACGTGCATGGGCGCATCTCCCCGTGTCGTCGTGTCCCTGGCCCCCCTCAAGAGCCTTGTAGACGACTTGATGACTGGCATTGGGACTTCCTCGCTTTTGGTACAAGAAGAAAATTCAGGCCACGATTTTCGCCTCCGGCCATCCCATCTACGCTACCTCGAAAAAGCTGATTTGGTCGTTTGGATAGGACCCGATATGGAAGGCTTCTTAGTCCCGTTTGCCAGGCACTCGCCCCATAAAATGTTTACGATTACGCAAATTGAAGGAATCGAACCCTTACCCCAGCGCCATGTCTGTCATCATCACGACACATCTCGGCCCCACTCTCATCACGATGCAGTTGATCCCCATGTGTGGCTCAGTATTAATAATATGAAGCATTTTGTAAAAGCCTTGAGTCTTTCCCTTCAAGAGCGCGACGCTGCCCACCACCATCAATACAAAAAAAATGAAGAAGAGTTACTTCAAAAACTTTCCAACCTTCAAGAAGACATCACAAAAACCCTTTCCCCCCACAAGGAAAAACCTTTCTTTGTTTTCCATGACAGTTACCAATATTTTGAGAATGAATACGGCCTGGGGCCTTCACATCATCTGGTTCTGGATCCCGAGCAAGGGCTAAGTCTTAAGCGTCTGCGCGAGCTCAAAGAGCAAACAGAGGAGTCTCCTGGGGCCTGTCTCATTGCGGATGCTAGTATTGGAAAAGGCCGTATCGAAAAGATGGCTGCCACCCTTGGCCTCAAGGCCACCTTGGTAGACCCTTTGGGATTTGACCGTCGGTCCAAGAGGCCCCGTTCTTACGAGCAGACGCTCATGGCGCTTGCTAAGAATTTTCAAGCCTGTCTTTCACCCAGCGCGCCACAGCTGCCATGACCATTGCTTTTATCGCTGATCCTCGTCATGAAAAAGCTATCCAAGCTGAAATACGCCTTCGCACACGTTACGGAGACACCCCCCTGGAAGAAGCTGACTATATTGTGGTGTTGGGTGGTGATGGCACCATGCTTCATACCCTCCATAAGTTTTTTTCCCTTAACATCCCTTTTTACGGAATGAATCTTGGAACTTTAGGCTTCCTGATGAATGCCTTCCATGAAGACGACCTTACGGGTCGACTGACGCGGGCGGCATCGTTCAAGCTCTACCCGCTACTAATGCATGTCACAGATATTGAAGGACTTTGCCACACAGCACATGCTTTCAATGAAGTATCTCTTTTACGCCAAACCCACCAAGCCGCCAAAATTCGCCTCTCGACCGATGGTGTCTTGCGTATTCCGGAGGTAGTGTGCGACGGTATTTTGGTGTCAACGCCCATGGGAAGTACGGCTTATAATTTCTCTAATAATGGCCCGATCTTGCCCATCGACGCGGACCTTTTGGCGCTTACGCCTTTAAGCCCCTTTCGTCCACGGGGTTGGCGCGGCGCCCTTTTAAAAAACACTTCTCAAATCCAATTGGATATTCTTAACCCCGAGAACCGTTCCGTCAGCGCCACCGCCGACTATACTGAGATACGCAACATAAAAAGTGTACAAATCTGTGAAGATCGCACAAAAGCCATCACCCTTTTATTTGATCCAGAACATGATCTAGAAGAACGTGTTCTTCGAGAGCAATTTCTGTCATAGTCACATCCAGCACTGTGAAGATAATAATCTCTCGGGATTGAGACAGCTTCACAGGATTAAAAAAAGTAGCGAAACCAAAAAAAAAGAGCTATGCATAAAAAGCTTTTGGCACCTTCTGGTAGCCCTTAATATCTGTTTTTCCCTGGTGTGACGTCACAATGATTACCTTTAGATACGGCCCCGCTCAATCCTTGTCTGACCCATTTATGAAAGATGCCTTTGAGGCGTGCGACGCAGATGACTTTGGCCACGCCTATTCATTGTTTCAAAAGGCCGCCGAGCGAGGAAACAACACGGCTCAAACATGCCTTGCCATTATGATCATCAACGGAAACGGGGTACCTCACGATCCAAAAACAGGGATTACCTTGCTGGAAATGCTTGCCAACTCCCGTGTGGCAGAAGCCGAGAGCGTTCTTGGTGAACTTTATTACTGTGGCCAATATCTGCCCTTGGACGAAATAAAGGCCCGCAGTCTTTTTGAAAAGGCCGCCCAAATTAAGGATCCAGACGCTTTATTTTTCCTTGGACAAATTTATGGACACGGCGAAGGCGTCGCCGTCGATACACAAAAAGCCCTGACCTATCTCGACGAGGCCCACAAAGCGGGTCACCCCACAGCCCTTCTGCATCAAGCGTCTTTGACGATTTTTGAAGACATCCAGGAGGACAAAATCCGTGAGTCATTAAGCATCCTCCTCCATGAAGCAGAAGAAGGCTCGGCGATTGCAGCTTATCTTCTTTACGAACACTACGACAAAGGCACGCACTTTGTGCCACAAGATAAGCTTTGCGCCCTCAGATGGCTCGAGCGTGCCGCCGCTCAAGGACACACGCGCGCTCTGTTTGAATTGGGACATCTCTACCTTGAAGAAGATAAGAACTATGACACCGCCCTTTTTTACCTTGAGCAAGCAGCCGACAGAAACCATCTTGGCGCGCTTCATACCCTTGGCATTCTTTACAAACAGGGAGGAGACTTTCCCTACGACCCTCAAAAAGCGTGCTTGTACTTGGAAAAAGGAGCGTCCCAAGGGCACTCCCTCTCGAAATACAGTCTTGGACACTCCTATTATTATCAAGACCCTCCGCTTTTTGAAAAAGCCTACTTTTGGCTCGAGGGCGCCGCAGAACAAAATCACGCAGGTGCGTTGTTTCTGCTTGGACAAATGTCAGAACGCGGCGAACATGTGCCCAAAGATTTTGAAAAAGCCCTCACCCTTTATGAGCGTGCCGCGCAGCTTGGTGATCCCTATGCACATTTTAGCCTGGCCAAACGTCTTCTGTGGTCAGAATCACCTCCCTCTGACACAGCGCGCGAAAAAGGATTTTCACATTTAGAGCAAGCCGCCGCCCTTGGGTTTGACCCCGCCCTTCTCTCGCTGGGGATTGAGTACGGAGAGGGAACCCTTGTCCCCTTGGACCGTGAAAGGGCTTTTTATTTTCTCACGAAGGCTGTTCAAAAAAAGGTAGACGGTGCCCTTTCTCAGCTGACCTATCTCTTGGATAACGAGCGTTTTCCACCAGAAGAAGAACCCCTCCCCCTTCAAGAGCTCGAGCGCCTTGCCGAAACGGACGCAACCGCACAATTCACGTTGGCCAACAAATACGCATGGGCTGATGACGTGCCCCAGGACGACGAAAAAGCATTTATCTTCTATACTAAGGCGGCGGACCAAGGGCATCTCAATGCTCTGAATGCCCTTGGATATTTTTATCGTCACGGTAAAGGGTGCACCCCAAGTGCTGACCAAACGTTTGCATGTTACGAGCGCGCCGCCTCAGGCGGATACCTCATGGCCATGCGCAATCTTGCGTGGTGTTATGAAAAAGGAATCGGCACAGACCAAGATTTTGAAAAAGCCTTTTTTTGGTACGAACGCGCTCAAACTCATGGGGACATACGGTGCTACGCCGATCTTGGGCGTTTTTATGAATATGGGTATGGCGTCTCTCAAGATCACCAAAAAGCCTTTACCCTATACGAAAAAGGCGCAAGCCTTGGGGACGGATTTTGCATTTTTTTCCTTGGGATCTCCTATGAAGACGGGATCGGCATACCTTGTGATCCACCACGCGCACGCACGTGTTATGAAAACGCGCTTATGTATGACATATCCACAGCGTATGTACGCCTGGCTGGGCTTTACGAAAACGGGACAGGCACCAAGCAAGATCTTAAAAAGGCCTTTGATCTTTACACCAAAGCTGCTGAAGACTTTGACGATGAAGAAGCTCAGTATAACCTTGGGTATGCCTATCATCACGGATGGGGTGTTGCCCAAGATATCCCCCTTGCCCATAGGTGGTATAAAGAAGCGGCCAAGACAGGACACGCGGCTGCCGCCCTTTCCATAGGAGAGCTTTTTTATTACGGCCATTTAGGAGAGGTGAACTTTGAGGAAGCTGCCTTTTGGTACGAAAAGGCCGCATCAGGGGAAAACCCCGCCGCCCAATATTCCCTAGCACATCTCTACTTTGAAGGGCTCGGTGTCCCTCAAGATGAGAAAAAAGCCTACAGCCTTGCCAACGTTTCAGCACGCCAAGGAGACGCGAGCGCCCTTGCTCTTTTGGGCCTTATGCATGAAGAAGGACGCGGCACAAAAAAAGACCTACACGAAGCTTTGTATCATTACGAACTGTCGGCCGCCCAAGACGACGCGCTAGGGTTTTATTACCTTGGCCGGTTTTATGATCAACAGCAGAACTATTCCCAGGCTTTAAAGTGGTACATGAGGGCAGGAGAAAAACAGCAAGTGAACGCGCTCGAACGCCTTGGATTTTTATACCTTTTTGGGGTGGGTGTTTCCAAAGATGATACCCGAGCGTTTTCTTATTACCTTCAAGCGGCTGAAGCAGGGTCGCCCGAATCCCAGCGCCTGGTGGCGCATCTCTTACTGCGCGGTAAAGGAACCTCTCGCAACGCCGCACAGGCTCAGCAATGGATGGCGCGGGCCCTTGAAAGAACGTCGTCCCTGCGAGGAAAATTTCATCATCTACGTTTCAAAGCACTATTTATGGTGCAAAAGCTTTTGGGGCGCTTTCGGTAAAACAGCTCCTAAATATGCCCTTGGGCACGAAGGGATGTATGTGTGTTTTTCCCGATGATCAAATGATCGTGGATGCGCACATCAACCCCTTCTGCGGCTTTGATAATGCGTTTTGTCACGTCAATGTCCGCCTGGGACGGGGTCGCATCCCCACTCGGGTGATTGTGTACCAAAATCAGGGCACACGCTCCGACCTCTAAGGCGCGCTGCACGACCTCGCGTGGATACACAGGTGCCTGGTCCACCGTGCCTGTTTGCTGGATTTCGTCTTTGATGAGGCGGTTTTTTCGGTCTAGAAACAACAAACGAAACTGTTCCTTTCCCAGGTGCCCCATGGAAACCTTACAGTACGTAAGAAGCTTATCCCACGAATCAATGACAGGATTTTCTTGAATTTCTTGGATTAGGACTTTTTCCACCAAGACTTGAGCGACTTTGATGATGCTGATCGACGCTTGACCCATGCCGTCCACCAGTTGGAGCTCTTTGGTGGACGCGCGCACGACCCCTGACAGTGTCCCAAATTGGTGAAGCAGTTTTTTGGCAAGCGGCTTCACATCAGATCTTGGATGAGCGGCATAAAGGAGCATCTCTAACAGCTCATAGTCCGCGACCGCGCGCTCTCCTCCTTCTAGAAAGCGCGTGCGCAACCGCTGACGGTGCCCTTGGGTAAAGTCTTCTCCCATGATGGTCTCTTGTTCGTTTTTTTTAAGCCTTATCATAACGCAGCGACAAATCAAAAAAAAGCTCAGACATTTTATCTTTTAAAGAACACCCTCTCTACTTGTGGTCATCTTCATGTTAGAATATTTCTGAACAATAAAAAACAGGGATTTATCATGAACATAGAAAACAAAGTGGTTTTTGTTACGGGGGCCGGTCGCGGCATTGGAAAGGCCCTTGTGAAGGCATGCCTTCAGCACAACGCAAGAAAAGTCTATGCCGCCGCCAGAGATTTAGAAGCGCTCAAAGATCTGGCTGACGCACGGGTTGTTCCGATTAAACTTGACATCACAAAGGCCGCCAATATTCAAAGCGCTGCCAAAACCGCCGGTGACGTACAAGTGCTTATTAATAACGCTGGTATCTTTGCGTCGCACAGTCTGCTCGACAGCCCTTTGGAGAATATTCGAACTGACATGGACGTGAACTATTTTGGAACCATCAATATGATCAGAGCGTTCGCGCCTGTGATTGAAAATAACGGCGGCGGCGCCATTGCAAGTCTTTGTTCTATTGTTAGTCTTGCCAGTATGGTCTTTGCTGCAGGATACTGCGCCTCAAAGGCCGCCCTTTTTTCAGCCATGCAGGCCTTGCGCACAGAGCTTCGCAAAAAGAATATCGCCGTTTATAGCATCTTTCCAGGTCCCATTGACACAGACATGGCAAAGGGAATTGAAATGGCCAAAACAACACCCGAACAAGCGGCTGAGAATATTCTTCAAGGCATCAGGGCAGGGAAAGAGGACATCTTTCCCGATCCCATGTCCGAGCAAATGTCGGCCCTTTGGTATCAAAACCCTAAAAAACTAGAAGAGCAGTTTGCAAGCCTTTAGTGTAAGGACGGCTAAGCCGTCCTTACACTAATTGACAAACCTCATCGGCGAAAAACCTCAACCACCAAGCTTCTCAGCGATGAAAAATTTGAGGGTATTTTCAAAATCGCAAAACCAGTACCCATGGGGAATATTTGTGCGCCCCTTTAGAGGGATAAACGTCATAACCTTCTTAGGTGAGAGGGCCAAGAAGCGTTCACGGGACGTTTCCTCCATTTTAAAGGCAACGGTTGCAGAACGAATAGACGCTCTTTGTTCACCCACTGGTGACGTCGTAGATGAGGTCATGGCGATAGGGCACTCTTGTTTTTCTAACACCTCCACCGTGTACAGACCATTTTCATCGAGATTGAAGTGTGTTGAGCCGTGTCTTGCCCACTTCTGAACAGCCTCTATCTCAATTAACAATGTTTTTCCTTGTCGTGCCCGCAGGTAAGGCAGGAGATTCTCTTCAGAAAATTCAACGTTTGTTGAAAAGCAGTTAGTCCCCTCTAAGAGGAAAAAACTTAAAAAGGAAAAGAGGATAAAGCCCATTGGTGTGCGTCTCATCATGTTACTCCTCGTCAAAAAAATCACATAGATCTTACCTGACTGATCAACCTTGCGTGTCTATGCATCAGGTAAGTCCTTATAGGGTCACATACTTTCTTGCATTTACCAAGGTTAACTTTATTGAAGTTTTTACGAAGCGAACCTCTTGAGAAAGGGCTCAAAGAAAATCCCTGCAAAGAGCTATTGCTCACCTTGTGATAAACCTTAGCTCTCTGCAACGTTTTGGGCTCTTAATAAGAGACACCTCTTTAAGCGCCCCCAATGGTCGCTTTGCGCGGACGGAAAGTTACTGCTTCCCGTTGATGAAGGGCGCTCAGGTGCATAAAAATGAGCTCAAGAATCTCTTACACCCTATGGACTAAGGTTGAAACTATCGCGCACATAAAGACTATTTCTTGTCCCTGCAAATCTTTTTACGCGCCTGATGAGGCAAGGCACGCGCCGTCCAAACCCTTAAGTTTCGCTTCCGCGCCCTATGAATGCATTGTTAGGTTTCAAAAAAGAATTGGTTCTTCGCAAGACGAGGAAGAAAATACCAGTGTGAAATTTTTTTGTACGATTTCATTAAGCAGTAATCAATCCTTGTTTCATTAAAAATTGATGGTTTAGAAAAAACAGTAAAAAATTAGGTCGGCAGGTTAGTTGCTCATTTGAATATAAAGCGCAAATGACTGGCTTGGTTGCATATTTTCGCTTTGGTATTTCTAGACAGATCAGTATTGCTAAAAAGCTATATATTTATCAAGATCTAGCTATTGAGAAGGGTGGCGGGATTGAGGTGATATGGAGGTTTTTTTTGATTTGGTTCGGCGTACTTAGTTTTTATTAATAAAGGTTAAACCGTGTGAAGTATGAATATTGTTTCCGCAGTAAAAGCAGAGGAAGTGATTTATTTGATTTATATATATTGACTTAATATTTATATTGAGAAGGTATGACAGAGGTATATATTTAGAAGAACCAGTTTCTTTTTTTGAATTTATGGATTCATTATTAAGTTATTATTGTAAGAGGGTTATGAGGAGTCTGGCGGCGACCTACTCTTCCAGGCCTTAAGACCAAGTACCATCGGCGCAGAGGGATTTCACGGTCGAGTTCGGGATGGGATCGCGTGCAGGCCCCTCGCTATAGCGGCCAGACACCTGATAACCCTAGTGGGTTAAGAGGTGTGATTAGTTTGTGACCAAAAGGATTTTTGATTGTCTTTGCTTGAGTCTTGCAGAAGAGTGACTTCTGCGCTTTTAAGGACATTGGATTAAGTTCAATGGAGGGATTAGTACTCGTTAGCTTCATATGTTACCACACTTCCACATCGAGCCTATCAACGTGATCGTCTTTCACGCCTCTCATAGGGAAAACTCGTTTTAAGGTGGGTTTCCCGCTTAGATGCTTTCAGCGGTTATCCCTTCCAAACTTAGCTACCCGGCAGTGCCGCTGGCGCGACAACCGGTACACCATAGGTCTGTCCATCCCGGTCCTCTCGTACTAGGGACAGATCCTTTCAATTTTCCAACACCCACGGCAGATAGGAGCCGAACTGTCTCACGACGTTCTGAACCCAACTCACGTACCACTTTAAATGGCGAACAGCCATACCCTTGGGACCTGCTTCAGCCCCAGGATGTGATGAGTCGACATCGAGGTGCCAAACCTCCCCGTCGATATGAACTCTTGGGGGAGATCAGCCTGTTATCCCCGGCGTACCTTTTATCCGTTGAGCGATGGCCCTTCCACGAGGGACCACCGGATCACTATGACCGACTTTCGTCTCTGTTCGACATGTACGTCTCACAGTCAGGCAGGCTTATGCCATTGCACTCTACAGTTGATTTCCGACCAACCTGAGCCTACCATCGCGCGCCTCCGTTACTCTTTGGGAGGCGACCGCCCCAGTCAAACTACCCACCATGCAGGGTCCCAGATCTGGCTTCACAGATCGTGGTTAGATATCAAACATCACAAGGGTGGTATTTCAAGGTTGCCT
>Ga0209985_10000993_pt1 | contig 29261 bp, 28 predicted proteins | sample NOAtaG_FD_187305 | JGI IMG/M metagenome (GOLD analysis project Ga0209985, IMG submission 187305) | Freshwater lake microbial communities from Lake Erie, under a cyanobacterial bloom - NOAA_Erie_Diel6S_1000h metaG (SPAdes) (version 2) | ecosystem: Environmental > Aquatic > Freshwater > Lake ...
GCGGCGGACGTCAGGGCGAGCAGGAGACCCACGTGGCGGCATGGCATCGGAGCCCCAAGTGTTCGTCCCGGGACTGATCGCCCGCAAGCGCGACGGCGGCGCGCTCTCGGCGGAGGAGTGGCGGGGGCTCGTCGCCGCCGTCGCCGACGGCGGGCTGCCCGAGTACCAGTTGAGCGCCCTGCTCATGGCCGTGTACTTCCGGGGGCTCACTCCCGATGAGACGGCGGCGCTCACCGATGCGATGTGCGCCTCGGGGGCGCGGCTCGCCTTCGGCCCGGCCGCCCCGCCGCGCCTCGACAAGCACAGCACCGGCGGCGTCGGCGACAAGGTGTCGCTCGTCCTCGCCCCGATCGTCAGCGCCCTCGGGGTGTGGGTGCCGATGATGTCGGGCCGGGGGCTTGGCCACACCGGCGGGACGCTCGACAAGCTGGAGAGCATCCCCGGCTTCCGGACCGGTCTGACGCTCGCCGAGGCCACCGCGCAGGTCGAGCGCATCGGCTGCGCGCTCTTCGGCCAGACGGCCGAGATCGCGCCGGCCGACCGCCGCATGTACGCCATGCGCGACGCCACCAGCACCGTCGAGTGCATCCCGCTGATCGCGTCGAGCATCATGTCGAAGAAGCTGGCCGAAGGGCTCTCGGGCCTCGTGCTCGACGTCAAGACGGGCAGCGGGGCGTTCCTCCCCGACGCCGATCGCGGCCTCGACCTGGCGCAGACGATGATCGCCCTCGGGGCGGCCCGGGGCTGCCCGACGGTGGCGTTGGTCACGGCGATGGACCGGCCGCTCGGCCGGGCGTGCGGCAACGCGCTCGAGGTCGAGGAGGCGATCCACGCCCTGCGCGGCGAGGGCCCCGACGACCTGATGCGCGTCACCGAGGCGCTGGCGGCCGAGATGCTCGTGCTCGCGGGGCGGTGCGCGACCGCCGCCGACGCCGTCGCCGCCTGCCGCGCGGTCGTCGCGTCGGGGGCCGCCGCGCGGCAGTTCCAGCGGATCATCGAGGCACAGGGGGGCAATCCGGCGGTCGTGGACGATCCGGCGGCTCTCCCCCAGGCCCACGCGGTGGCCCTCTTCCGCGCCCCGCGCCGGGGCGTGGTGGCCCGCGTCGATCCTCGGCGGGTGGGGCAGGGGGTCATCGCCCTCGGCGGTGGCCGCGCGAAGGTGGACGATCGGATCGACCCGACGGTCGGCTTCGTGATCTCGGCGAAGCCGGGCGACCTCGTGGACGCCCGCCAACCCCTGGCGACCGTGTTCGCCCGGGACGACGACGGGCTGGCGATCGGGCTCGCCGCCCTGGCGGAGGCCCTGACGGTGGCCGACGAGGCGCCCGTCGCCCTGCCGCTGGTGTCGCATCGAGTCACGACGACGGGGGTGGAGGTGCTTGGGAACGGCACGGGGGGCGATTAGCATTCCCCGTCGGCCGGCCATCCGGCCCTCGTCCGATCGCTCGCGCCGTCCGGCGCGGCCCAGCCCGAGGTTCTCCCACCGATGAACTACCGTACGCTCGCCCTCGTCTTCCTCGGCCTCGCGGCTGTCTTCGCCGGGCTCTACGGCCTGCTGTTCTACTCGGGGATGCTGCTGCGCGACGCCGCCGGCCTCTCGACGGGCGGCGTGGACGCCATCACCGGGCGCACGATCCAGCTCGCCTGCGCCGTGCCGGCGGTCCTGCTCGCGTGGATGGCGATCGGCTTCCGCAAGCAGCTCACGAACGGGGCGGAGCAGGGGCTGGGCTGAGGTCGCGGGATCCGCGATGCGAGAAGGGGGCGCCAGGCGGCGCCCCCTTCGTCGTTGCGGCCGGTCGGCGGGCGCGCGGGGCGCCGCCGCCGGGTCAGATGTCGAGATTCGTGGCGAACCGCGCGTTGCTCTCGATGAAGACGCGCCGCGGCTCGACGTCGTCGCCCATGAGGGTCTGGAAGATCGAGTCCGCCAGCACCGCGTCCTCCATGGTCACGCGGAGCATCGTGCGGGTCTCCGGGTCCATGGTGGTCTTCCAGAGCTGGTCCGGGTTCATCTCGCCGAGGCCCTTGTAGCGCTGCACGTTGACGCTCGACTTGCCGTCGCCGTTGCCGAGGCGCTCGATGAAGCCGTCGCGCTCGCGGAGGTCGTAGGCGTAGAACTCCTCCTTTCCCCTGGCGACGCGGAAGAGGGGCGGCTGGGCGATGTAAACGTGGCCGGCCTCGATCAGCTCCGGCATCTGGCGGAAGAAGAACGTCAGCAGGAGGGTGCGGATGTGCGCGCCGTCCACGTCGGCGTCGGTCATGATGATGACCTTGTGGTAGCGCACGTTGTCGAGCGAGAAGTCCTCCTTGTAGCCGGCGCCGATCGCGGTGATGATCGTGCGGATCTCCTCGTTCGAGAGGACCTTGTCAACCCGCGCCTTCTCGACGTTGAGGATCTTGCCGCGCAGGGGGAGGATCGCCTGGAACTCGCGCTTGCGGCCCTGCTTCGCCGAGCCGCCGGCCGAGTCGCCCTCGACGAGGTAGATCTCGCAGAGCGCGGGGTCGGACAGCGAGCAGTCGGCCAGCTTGCCGGGCAGCGTGCCGATGTCGAGCGCCGACTTCTTCCGCACGAGGTCGCGCGCCTTGCGCGCCGCCTCGCGGGCCCGCGCCGCCGAGAGCGCCTTCTCGAGGATCGCGTTCTTGACCCGCGGCGTCTCCTCGAGGAACGTGTGCAGGAGGTCGTTGACGACCGACTTGACCGCCGACTCCACCTCGGAGTTGCCGAGCTTCGTCTTCGTCTGGCCCTCGAACTGCGGCTCGCGCACCTTCACCGACAGCACGGCCGTCAGCCCCTCGCGCACGTCGTCGCCGGAGAGCTTGGTCTCCTTGTCCTTCGCCGCGAAGGACGAGGTGGCGAGGTGCTTGTTGATCACCGACGTGAGCGCCGACTTGAAGCCCGTCAGGTGCGTGCCGCCCTCGTGCGTGTTGATGTTGTTCACGAACGAGAAGACGGTGTCGTTGTAGCCGTCGTTGTACTGCAGCGCGAGCTCGATGCCGACGTCGTCCCTGGTCGTCTCGAGGTAGACGACCTTGTCGTGGAGGACCTTCCGGCTGCTGTTGAGGAACTTCACGAACTCCTCGAGCCCGCCCTTCGCGTAGAAGGTTTCCTCCTTCTCCTCGCCCGGCCGCTGGTCGGCGAGCTGGATCGTCACGCCCTTGTTGAGGAACGACAGTTCGCGCAGGCGGTTGGCCAGCGTCGCGTAGTCGTAGCGCAGCTCGGTGAAGATCTGGGGGTCCGGCTTGAACCAGACCTTGGTCCCCGTGTCCTTCGCCTTGACGTCGCGCAGCGCCGCCAGCTTGGTCGTCGTGGCGCCCCGCGCGAAGTCCATGTAGTGCTCGCGGCCGTCGCGCTTGACCCACACCTTGAGCGACTCGGAGAGGGCGTTCACCACCGACACGCCGACGCCGTGCAGGCCGCCCGACACCTTGTACGAGTTCTTGTCGAACTTGCCGCCGGCGTGCAGCACCGTCAGCGCGAGCTCGACGCCCGGCATCTTCTCCGTCGGGTGGACGTCCACAGGGATGCCGCGCCCGTTGTCCTCGACCGAGATCGAGTCGTCGGCGTGGATCGTGACCTTCACCGTGTCGCAGAAGCCCGCGAGCGCCTCGTCGATCGAGTTGTCCACGATCTCGTAGACGAGGTGGTGCAGGCCCCGCGCCGACGTGCTGCCGATGTACATGCCGGGACGCTTGCGGACCGCCTCGAGGCCCTTGAGGACGGTGATGCTCTGGGCGCCGTAGTCGTTCTCGTGCTCGGAATTCGAACCCATACCCGTGGCCCGGGCCGGCCAGGAGCCGGCCCCGAAGGTGACCCGAAACGAAGGGGGAGAGCGGAACCTCGGAATGTACCCGATCGGCCGCCGCAAGGCAACCGCGCACTGATCGCCTAACCGCTTGCCACGCAACTACTTGCGCGCCAGCACCCAGAGCAGCTTCCGTACCCCGGCACCCCCCGGGGCCAAGCGCAGGCGCGCCAGCAGTTCGCGCTCCATCAGCGACAGCTCCTGCATCCACGCGTTCGTCGTCACTTCCACCACCAGCCCGCCGTCGGCGGTCACGCGCCGCGCGCTCGCCACGGCGGCGATCTGCGGGCCGACCAGCTCGGCCCATGCGTCCACCACCGACGCCGTCTCGAGCCGCGCCCCGATCCCGGGATGCTGCGCGAGGTACGCCGCCAGCGCGTCGGTCAGGCGCGTCGGGCGCACCGGTTCGCGGCCCACGCTACGTCACCGCCCCGTCGCGGATGGTCCGCCGCGCCAGCGACGACAGCGTCGGCGGCACGTCGCCCGCCCGGGGCACCGCCAGCAGCACCTGCCCGAGGCCTCCGGCGTCGAGCAGCGCGAGGATGCGCGCGGCGCGCGAGTCGTCGAGCTCCGCGAACGGGTCGTCGAGCAGCAGCACGGGCGCGGCCCCGCAGGCGGCGCGCAGCGTCGCGGCCTCGAGCAGCCGCAGCGCGAACGCCGCCGTGCGCTGCTGGCCCGCCGAGCCCACCACCCGCAGGTCCCGCCCCTCGAGCGCCAGCGCGAGGTCGTCGCGGTGCGGGCCGGCCTGCGTGAGCCCGCGTCGCACGTCGTGCGGGCGCTGCCGCGCGAGCGCCGCCTCGAGCGACTCGGCGTCGGTGCGGCCCTCGGCGGCGCCGGGCGTGCGAAGCGCCATCGTCACCGGCACCCGCTCGCCGATCGCCGCGCAGTGCGCCGCGAACGCGGTCGCCTGCCCGGCGACCCAGTCGGCGCGGCCGCGCCAGAGCGCTGCGCCGTGGCGGGCCAGCATCGGCTCCCACACCGCCGCCGCCTCGAGCGCGTCGCCCGGCCGCCGGGCCTGGCGGAGCGCCGCGTTGCGCTGCGCCAGCGCGTGGCGGTACGCGGCGAGCGACGCGAGGTATGCGCGCGACGCGAGCCCGAGCGTGACGTCGAGGAAGCGCCGTCGCTCCGCCGGCCCGCCACCCGCGAGCCGCTGGTCGTCGGGTGACAGGTACACGCTCGGCAGGTGGCCGGCCGCGTCGGCCAGCCGCGGCACTTCGGCGCCGTCCACCCGCACGAGCTTGCGGCGGCGCCGCACGTCGTACCCGACCGCCACCGTCCGGGCGCGCGCGAACGCGCCGCGCGCCTCGACGTACCAGCCGGCTTCGCCGAAGCGCACGCAGTCAGCGTCGCGGGCGCCCCGCACGCTGCGCAGCAGTTGCAGCACGTACACGGCCTCGAGGAGGTTCGTCTTGCCTTGGCCGTTGTCGCCCACCAGGACGAGCCCCTCCGGCGGCACCTCGAGCGCCACTGACGCGAGGTTGCGGTAGTCGCGTACCACCAGCGACGCGACGCGCACACACGCGGCCACGGGACGCGCCGGCTCAGCGGCCGGCGAAGGCGGGCGGACGCTTCTCGAGGAAGGCCGCCGTCCCTTCGGCGGCGTCGGCCGTGGCGAAGAGCGCACCGAACTCCGCCGCCTCGAACGCCAGCGCCTCCTGCAGCGGCAGGCCCAGCCCCTGATCCACCAGCGCGAGGCAGCCCGCCACGGCGAGCGGCCCGTTGGCGGCGATCTGCGTCAGCAGCCCGCGCGCCGTCGGCAGCAGTTGGTCGGCGGGCACCACCCGGTTGACCAGCCCGATCCGGTGCGCCTCGGCGGCGTCGATCGGCTGCGCGGTGAGCAGGAGCTCGAGCGCGCGCCCGCGCCCGACGAGGCGCGGCAGCCGTTGCGTGCCGCCGTAGCCCGGCAGCAGGCCGAGCCTGGCCTCCGGCTGGCCGAACTTCGCCCCCTCGGCCGCCACCCGCAGGTGGCAGGCCATCGCCAGCTCGCAGCCGCCGCCGAAGGCGAAGCCGTTCACCGCGGCGATCACCGGCTTGGGGCTGGTCTCGAACCGGCGGAAGACCGCCTGGCCGTCGAGCGCCACCTGCCGCGCGGCGGCCGCGCCGAGCGTCGCCAGCGCGCCGATGTCCGCGCCGGCGACGAACGCCCGCCCCTCGCCGGTGAGGATGATCCCGCGCACCGCGTCGTCGGCGCGCGCCGCGTCGATCGCGAGCCCGAGTTCGCGGATCACCGTCGCATTCAGGGCGTTGAGCTTGTCGGGGCGGGCGACCGTGATCGTCGCGATCGCGTCGGCGACGTCGTAGCGCAGCGTCTGGTAGGCCATGGGTCGGGAGGCGGGGGCGGAAACGGGAATGCTAACGCCCTTGCCGCGTCGGCGGTCCGGGGGGCAGGTTGCATTCGCACGCCGGCGGCGTGCCCCGACACGTGCCCGACCGCGCCTCCCTTCCCCTCGACGATCCCGACCGCCTCGCGGCCGTCGCCGCGGCGTCGCCTGCCCCGGGCGAGTCGGCCGCCCGCCTCGAGCGGCTCGTCCAGCGGGCGCGCATCACCAGCGACGCCGAGGCGGTGTGGCTCGTGCTTGGTGAAGTCGACGCCCAGCGGGTGCTCGCCGCCGACGGCGATGCGCCGGCCGCGGGAGGGGCGCGCCTGCCCCACGCCGACGCCCCGGCCGTGCGCACCATGCGTCGCGGCGTCGCGGCGTTCGACCGCGGCGACGACGCGCGCGTCGCCCTGCCGGTCGCCGACCGCGACGGCTTCACCGTGGGGGCGCTCGTCGTCTCGCGCAGCGGCCGGCGGCCCTGGCAGCCGGAGGAGGCGGCCGCCCTCGCCGGCTTCGCCGACTGGGCCGCGACCGAGCTCGAGCTCGCACGCGAGCGGCGCGATCGGGCCGGAGCCGAGGCGGCCTCGCGGGACGAGGTGCGAACGGCCAGCGACCTCGTCCTCGACCTCGACGCGGACGGCCGCCTGCTCGACGCCAATCCCGCGGCCCGGGCGGTGGTCGGTGAGGCCGCCGCCTGGGTCCAGCAGTTCGTCGCCCCCGACCACGCCACCGCGTGGGCCGAGGCCTTCCTGCGCGCCGGCGCGACGCGCGAGGGACTCGACGTGGAGGTCGTCCTCGTCCGGCCCGATGGCCGCCGCGCGCTCGTCCGGGGACGCCTGCGCGCCCGACCGTCCGACGCGCCCCACGTCACCGTGCGCGCCGTGCTGCGGGACGTCACCACCGAGCGCCGCGCGAGTGACGAGCGCGAGCGGATGCTCGCGACGCTCGAGGCCACGACCGACGTCGTCGCCGTGATGGACGTCCACGCGCGACTCACGTGGCTCAACGGCGCGGGACGCCGGCTCGCGGGGCTGTCGCGCGACGCCGACGTGACGGGCCTGCCCTTCACGCGGCTCCTTGCCCCGGGGGCGTGGGCGGCGCTCGAACGGGAGGCCCTGCCCGCGGCGATCGCGGGCGGGTCGTGGGCCGGCGAGACGCTCCTCCAGCGCGCCGACGGTGTCGCGGTCCCCGCCTCGCAGGTGGTCGTCGCCCACGTGACGGCGCGCGGCCGGGTGTGGTTCCTCAGCACGATCCTGCGCGACATCTCCGACCGCCGGCAGGTCGAGGACCAACTGCGCGAGCGCGAGGCCCGCTTCCGCCGCCTCGCCGACGCCTCGCGCGACGGCGTGCTGGTCGTGGCCGAGGGCGCCGTCAGCGAGGCCAACGCGGCCGCCGAGCGGCTGCTCGGCGCGCCGAGGCAGGGGCTGGTCGGTCAGCGGATCACCGACCTGTTCCATCCCGAGGCGCGCGCGCGGGTCGAGGCCGCGCTGTCGCGCGGCCTCGACGGGTCGATCGAGGTCGCCGGCTCCGGACAGGGCGGGGCCGCCGCGGCGCTCGAGGTGACCGTCGCCCCCGTCAGCATCGAAGGACGCCCCGCGCAGGTGGTCGTCCTGCGCGACGTGTCGGGGGCGCGCGACCTCGACCGGCTCGGGCGAGACGCGGTCACCACCGTGTCGCACGAGTTCCGGGCGCCGCTCTCGTCGGTGCGTGCGGCGATCGACCGCGTCGCGACGATGCCCGAGGTCGCGGTGCAGCGCGTCGCGATCGACCTGCTGCGCGCCGCCACCGACACCCTCGATCGCCTCGGTCGGCTCGTCGGTGATCTCCTCGACCTCGAGCGCCTGCAGGTCGGCGCGGCGCCGCTCGCGCTCGCGTCGCTGGCGGCGGACGACGTGGTGCGGGCCGTCGCCGACGGGCTCCGGCCGGTGGCCGAGTCGCTGGCGGTGGCCATCGTCGCCGACGTACCGGACGACCTGCGCGTGGTCGCGGATCGCGACCGGCTGCTGCAGGTCCTCACGAACCTCGTCTCGAACGCGCTGCGCTTCTCGCCCGCCGGCGCCGCCGTCACGGTGCGTGCGGCGCGCACCGGGGACGCCGTGCGCTTCGAGATCGAGGATCGCGGGCCGGGCATCGCGCCCGACGAGCTGCCCCGGCTCTTCGGCCGGTTCGTGCGGCTCGACAACGTCGCGCTCGCGCGCACGGATGCGGGGGCGGGGCTGGGGCTGGCGATCTCGCGGTCGATCGTCGAGCGGCATCGCGGGCGCATCGGCGCCACGTCGCGTCCGGGCGAGTGCACGGTGTTCTGGTTCGAGCTCCCCGACCTCGGCGGGACGTGATGCCCGCCGGGACGCGGCCGACCGTCGTGGACTGGACCGCCGACGGCCGCGGGGTGCGCGTGCTCGACCAGCGCGCGCTCCCGCGCGAGACGACCTGGCTGGACTGCCGCACGACCGCCGAGGCGGTCGAGGCGATCCGCGCCCTGGCCGTCCGCGGCGCGCCGGCGATCGGCGTGGCCGGGGCGATCGCCCTCGCGGCGGCGGCCGCGCGACTGGCCGAGACGCGCCTCGACCCGTCGGCCTTCGCGGCGGCGCTGGGCGTGGACGCGGCGGCGCTGCGGGCCGCGCGCCCGACGGCCGTGAACCTGCCGTGGGCCATCGACCGGATGCTCGCCGTCGGCGCCGGGGCCGGCGACGACCCGCGTGCGGCCGCCGCGGCCATGCGCGCCGAGGCGACGGCGGTGCGCGACGAGGATCGCGCGATGTGCGCGGCGATCGGTCGCCACGGGCTCGCGCTCGTCCGCGACGGCGCGCGCGTGCTCACGCACTGCAATGCCGGCGCGCTGGCGACCGCGGGCATCGGCACCGCCCTCGCGCCGGTGTACGCGGCGGTCGCCGCGGGCCGGCGCGTCGCGGTGCTCGCCAACGAGACGCGCCCGCTGTGGCAGGGCGCGCGCCTGACCGCGTGGGAGCTCGCGCAGGCGGGGATCCCCGTCACGGTCTGCGCCGACGCGCTGGCGGCCACGCTCATGCGGCGCGGCACCGTGGACCTCGTGCTCGTCGGTGCCGACCGCATCTGCGCCAACGGCGACGTCGTGAACAAGGTCGGCACCTACGGCGTGGCGCTGGCCGCGCGCGCGCACGGCGTGCCGTGCTACGTCGCCGCGCCGTGGAGCACCGTCGATGCCGCGACGCCGCACGGCGACGCCGTCGAGATCGAGCAGCGCGCCCGCGACGAGGTCGCGCGTCCGGGCGGGCTGGCGATCGTCCCGGACGGCGTGCCGGTCGAGAATCCCGCCTTCGACGTCACCCCCGCCGCGTACGTCACCGCGATCATCACCGATCGCGGCGTGCACCGCCCGCCCTACTCCTTCACCTGACCCACCATGCCAAGCCTGCTCGCCATCGACCAGGGGACCACCGGATCCACCTGCCTCGTCGTCGCCGACGACGGCCGTATCCTGGGGCGGGGCTACCGGGAGATCCTGCAGCATTACCCCACGCCGGGCTGGGTCGAGCACGACCCCGACGAGCTGTGGACGTCGGTGTGCGCAGCGGCGCGGGACGCCCTCGCGCAGGCGGGCGGCGAGCGGCCGGTCGCGATCGGCGTGACGAACCAGCGCGAGACGATCGTGCTCTGGGACCGCGCCACGGGCCGCCCGCTGCACCGCGCGATCGTGTGGCAGGACCGGCGCACCGCTTCCCGGTGCGCGGCGCTCGCGCCCCAGGCCGAGCGGATCGCGCGGCGCACGGGGCTGGTGACCGATCCCTACTTCAGCGGGACGAAGCTCGAGTGGCTGCTCGACCGCGACGACCTGCGGCGGCGCGCCGAGGCCGGCGAGCTGGCCGCGGGGACGGTGGACAGTTGGCTCGTCTGGCGGCTCACCGGCGGCGCGGTCCACGCGACCGACCACACCAACGCGTCGCGCACGATGCTCTACGACATCGACGCGCTCGGCTGGAGCGACGAGCTGCTCGGCCTCTTCGGCGTGCCGCGGGCGGTGCTCCCCGAGGTCCGGCGGTCGTCGGGGACGTTCGGGACGGCGGGCGGCGCCGCCTTCGGGCTCGAGGTGCCGATCCTCGGCGTCGCGGGCGACCAGCAGTCCGCGCTCTTCGGCCAGGGATGCGTCGCGGCCGGCGAGGCCAAGAACACGTACGGGACGGGGGCCTTCCTGCTGCTCAACTGCGGGGCCACCCGGCCGGTGGGGGGCGGGGGGCTGCTGACGACGATCGCGTGCGACGCGGGCGGCGGGCCGGCGTACGCGCTCGAGGGATCCATCTTCATCGCCGGCGCGGCCGTGCAGTGGCTGCGCGACGGGCTCGGGCTCATCGCGACGGCCGCCGAGTCCGAGGCGCTCGCACGCAGCGTGCCCGATACCGGCGGCGTCGTCTTCGTTCCCGCCCTCACCGGGCTCGGTGCCCCGGACTGGGAGGCGAACGCGCGCGGCACGATCACCGGCCTGACACGCGGCACGACGCGGGCGCACCTCGTCCGCGCCGCGCTCGAGGCGATGTGCCACGGCACGGCCGACGTGCTCGACCTCATGCGCGAGCGCAGCGGCGTCCCCTTCGCCACGCTGCGCGTGGACGGCGGGGCGGCCGCGAACGACTGGCTCATGCAGCGGCAGGCCGACGTCCTCGGTGTGCCGGTCGAGCGGCCGGCCAACGTCGAGACGACCGCGCTTGGCGCCGCCGGCCTCGCGGGCCTGGCAGCCGGCGTGTGGAGGGACGCGGCCGACTTCGCGCGCGCGACCGCGATGACGCGCTTCGCGCCGGCCACCGACCGTGCGCCGATCGCGGCGACGAGGCGCGAATGGCGGCGTGCGGTGCGGGCGGCCGTCGCCTGGGCGCGCGACGCGGGGTAGCGCCGCCGGTGGCGGGACGGCGATCTTGCCCGGGTCGCCACCCGCCAACCGATCAATGGACGTCACCTTCGCCGTGCTCATCGCCGCGCTCGCCGCAGGGACGCTGGCCTTCGTGCTGCGGCCGCTGGCGAGGCGCGAGCCCGCGCCGCAGCCGGCAGTGCCGCCCCTGCCGCTGCCGGCCGTCTCGTCCGACGCCCCGATGGCGGCGCTCGAGGAGATCGAGTTCGACCGCGCCACGGGCAAGCTGGGCGACGCCGATTACGCGGTGCTCAAGGCGCGCTATGCCGCGAAGGCGGCGGCGGCCCTCGCCGGCACGGGGGTGGAGGTGCCGGTGCTCCCGGACGGGTCGGTGGATGTCGCCGAGCTGGCGATCCGGCAGGTGCAGGCATCGGCGCGGATCTGTCCGGGGTGCGGGCCGCGGCCGGAACCGGACGCGGGCTTCTGCTCCTCGTGTGGCCGTTACCTCGCGGAGGCCTGCCCCGGCTGCGGCGCGCTGGCCCCGGAGCCCGGCGCGTCGTTCTGCGCGAGCTGCGGACGCGAACTGCAGCGTTGATCCGCGCCCCCGGCGCGCGGCTCAGCGCTCGACACGCTCGAGTCGCGCGAGCGCCACGCGGATCGGCACCACCGTCGCGGCGATGCACAGGGCCGCGGCCGCAACGAAGCCGAAGACGAGATCGCCCGGCTCGGCCGTGCCGCCGAAGGCCCGCGCCTGCAGCCACAAGTACACGGGGCGCGCCTCGAGGATCACCACGCCGCCGATCACCCCGACGGCCGTCATCATGTAGAGCAGCCCGCCGAACGAGGTGGGGATCTGCGCGGCGTTCTCGGTCTCGAACTGCGGGAAGAGCGTGCCGAAGCCCACCGCGAGGCCGGCGAGCGCGAAGGTCATCAGCGTGATCGTGCCGACCGACACGAAGAACATGAACGGCGTCACCTGCAGCAGCCAGTCGGTGACGGCGACGATGCCGATCGCGAGCAGCAGCAGCGGCGCGGTGCCCACCCAGAACTTGGCCCAGAGCAGGGCGCGCATCTCCATCGGGCTCGAGCGCAGCAGCCAGAGCGTGCGCCCCTCGAGCGAGACGCCCGGAAACAGGAAGCGCGCCGCGATCGACGCCAGCACGAAGCCGGCGAGCACCAGGTTCAGGAAGGGGACGATGTTCCGCAGGAAGAACGTCACCCCTTCGCCCGTCAGCGGCAGGAACTTGATGTTGAAGACGTACACCACGACCAGCACGCCGAGCAGGATCAGCTGCGACCACTGCGTCGAGTCGCGGAAGAAGAGCCGCAGCTCCTTGAGCAGCAGTTCGCGCCGCAGCACGCCGAACGGTCGCAGGACCGTGCGGCCGAAGGTGCCGAAGGCACCCGCCTTCGCCCACTTCTGCGCCCCTTCCTGCGCCTTGGTGAACCCCGTGAAGTAGAGCCGTCGGTGGACGAGCGCCCCCAGCACGACGGCGGCGGCCCCGGTCGTCCACAGCAGGTAGATCGGCAGGACGTCGAGCGTGTCGGTGAGGAAGCCCATCACGCCCTTCTGCAGCCACTCGCTCGGCAGCAGCGGCGAGGTGGGGGTGCGGAGCACCGCCACGAAGTCGAGCAGCGAGCGGAACCCCTCGGGGCGCGCGAGCTTCTCCGGGCGGAGCAGGCGGAACAGCACGACCACGCCCCCCGCCGCGAGCACCGCGATCACGCTCAGGATGTCGCGCGTGCGCCGGGCGGGGAAGATGTTCACCAGCAGCAGCGTCGTTCCGCTGCCGACCACCGCCGGGATCACGAGGAACGGCACGAAGAGGAGCACCGTCAGCACGGGGAAGAACAGCCCCCCGTCGTACGCGAGCCCGTAGGCCGCGAACATCGGCACCGCCATCAGCACGACCATCCAGCTCGAGGCCACCACCGTCTCGAGGAGCTTCGCGCCGTAGAGCTTGAGCCAGTCGAGCGGGGCGGCGACGAGCATGTCGAGGTCCTTCGCGAGGAAGAACCCGGACAGCGCGGTGATCACGTTCGACAGCAACAGGATCGACACGAACGACAGCAGCACCAGCCCCAGCAGCTTGCCCGCCAGGAAGGGCCCGATCTCCTCGACCCCCCGGAAATACGTCAGCAGCCGGTAGAGCACGCCGAAGATGAAGGCCCAGAAGAGCGCGCCGAACGTGACGAGCACGCCGATCCGCGCCCCCGCGCCGCGTTCCTTCGAGGCGGCGCGCGCGCGCGCCGTGAGGATCTTCGGGCTCACCAGGTGCAGCAGCGACGGGTCGGGCAGCGCGGCCGCCATGGCCGGGTCGAGCGGGATCCCGCGCGCCGGCGTCAGCACGCTCTCCGGGCGGACGTCGAGCTGCGACGGACGCAGGCCCTCAGACATTCAGCACGTCCACCAGTTCGCGGGCCGCGTTCTCGCCGGTCATCCTGAGGAAGATCTGCTCGAGCGAGCCGCCCTCCGCCGCGCCGGCGCGCAGGTCCTGCATCGTCCCGCACGCGGCGATCACCCCGCCCGCGATGATCCCGATCCGGTCGCACATCGCCTCGGCCACCTCGAGCGTGTGCGTGGACATCATGATCGTGTGGCCGCGGTTGACGTACTCGCGGAAGAGCTCGCGCAGGATCTTCATCGACTTCGGGTCGAGCCCGACGTGCGGCTCGTCCACCACGATCACCTCGGGCCGGTGGATGAACGCGCTGGCGATGATGAGCTTCTGCCGCATGCCGTGGCTGTAGCTCTCGACCAGCTCGTCCCGCCACTCGTCGAGGTCGAAGAGGGCGAGCAGCTCGCGCCCCCGGTGCTCCACCTGCGGGCCGTCCTGCCCGTAGAGGCCGGCGACGAACCGCAGGAATTCGGACCCGGTGAGCTTCTCGTAGATGAACGGCCGGTCCGGGATGAAGCCGAGCTTCGCCTTGGCCGTCCGGGGGTCGGCGTGCAGGTCGGTGCCGCCGATCCGCACGCTCCCGCTCGTGGGCTGCAGGATGCCGGCGATCAGCCGCAGCGTCGTCGTCTTGCCGGCGCCGTTCGGGCCGAGGAAGCCGAACAGCTCCCCCCGCGGCACGGTGAGGTCGATCGCGTTGACGGCCGTGAAGTCACCGTAGCGCTTGGTCAACTGGCGGAGTTCGATCATCGCGACGCAGGGGAGGAGGAAACCGGCACCGACTCGAGCACGTCCACGCCGATCGTGCCGATGAGCCGGACGAGCAGCGCCTGCCGCGCGAGCCCGCCCGTCGTGAACCGCAGGTGCGCAGCGTCGGCGGGGAACTGGCCGAACGTCGGGTCCACCGCGACCCACCGTCCGAGCCACACCTCGGGCCAGGCATGGTAGAAGAAGCGGCCGTTCACGTACGCGAGCCCCGCAGCCGCCCGGGCCGGGATCCCCGCCGAGCGGGCCAGCCCGAGGAAGAGCTGCGTGTGCTCGTTGCAGTCGCCGGCCTTCGTGCGCAGCACCGTCAGGGCATCCGGGATGCCGACGACGTAGCGCTTCGCGACGGTGCGGTGCACCCACTGCACGAGCCGCTCGGTCGCGACGCGCGGGTCGCGCTCGTCGCCGATGATCGCGGCCGCCTGCTCGACGAGCGCGCGGTCCCCGGCCTGCAGCAGCGGCTCCGGGCCCAGCGTCGAGCGGAAGCGCTGCCGGAGCGCGCCGCCGTCCGGTCGCCGCTCGTAGCCGGCGACGAGGTCGCCCGCCGACTCCCGCACGATCGTCAGGGTGTCGCCGGCGAGCGCCTGACGCCCGCCGTCGAGGTCGAAGTCCTCGAGCGCGACGTTGCGCAGTCGCACGCGCAGCCTGTCCCGCGGGGCGTCCCAGGTCACGCCGGCCGAGACGGCCGTCGTCTCGAGGACGTCGCGGCGGGGGGCCCCGGGGGCGTCGCCGCCCGCGACGGCGCGCCGCAGGCGCCAGTTCTCGAAGGCGACCTCGTATGCCGTCCGGCGCAGGACGAGCCCGCCGGGCTGGCGGGCCTCGACCAGGCGGCCGCGTTCGTCCACCCAGCCGCCCAGCCGGTCGGCGTCGCCCGGCTCGCCGGAGCCGAGGCGCCACGCCCGGACCGTGTCCTGATGCGCGACGACCCACCGGCCGGCTGTCGAGTCGAATCGCGCCGAATCGCTCACGGTGAAGAGCGACTCCGCCCGGATCACCATCGTGATCGAGCGGCTCGCCATGGTGGACGGGTCGAACATCGGCACCGTCGCGCGGCGGCCCACCTTGGGCTCCCCGCCCAAGGTCACCGCGAGGGGCACCAGCGTCGGCAGCAGGATCGGCCCGCGCACCGCGAGCCGCTGCGGGGACGGGTCGTTGCTCGGGCCGGTGACGGTGTAGCGGACGGCCGAGTCGCCCTCGGCCGCTCCCACGATGCGGATCGGGGCGCTGTCCGCGCTGACCGTGACGTCGAAGTCGCTGAGCGCGAAGGCCCGCGTGAGCCGCACACGCGAGGCGGCGACGATGCGATGCGCCTCGCCCGCCACCGAGACGTCCGCAGCCATCTCGTCGCGCACCAGAAAGGCACGGCGCGTCGTGTCGATGGACGACGACGCGTAGCCCACGACCTCGCCCCCCTGCTCGACGACGTAGTAGAACGTCTCGGGCTGCACCCGCAACGCGAGTTCCGCGAAGCGTTCGGTCTGCCCCTTGAAGAGCTCGCGCCGAGCGAGGGCTCCGAGCCCGCCTGCCCACGCCAGCAGGATCAGCGCGGCAACGACTCCGCGACGACTCACCGGGGCGCCGCTCAGGTTGTCGCGAGGGCCGTCTCGCGGACGAGCCACTCGAGGTACGGCGCGTTGCCGGCCCGCACCGGCAGCGCGAGCAGTTCCGGCACCTTGTACGGGTGCAGTTCGTCGAACGCCGCCTGCAGGTCCGCCAGGCGCGGCGACTGCGTCTTGAGCAGCACCACCACCTCCTGTTCGTCGGCGAGCCGGTCGTCCCAGCGGTAGAGCGATCGCGCGCCGGGCAGCATCGTCCCACAGGCGATCAGCCGGCGGTCGAGCAGCGCGCGGACGAGGGTCACGGCCTCGTCGGCGGACGAGAGCGTGGTCAGGACGATCAGGGCCTCGGCACCGGGCATCGCGGGGGTGGCGTGAGGGGGTGGGCGGACGACGCAAGCTAGCGTCGGCCGCGCCGGCGCTGCACTCCGGCCGACTTGAAGCCCGTCACGAAGCGGGCGAACTTACGGGGCTATGGCCGACGACACCGCCCACGGGGCTCTGGTCGTCCGCGGCGCCCGCGAGCACAACCTGCGGAACGTCGACGTGACGATCCCGCGCGACCGCCTGACCGTCATCACCGGGCTGTCGGGGAGCGGCAAGTCGTCGCTCGCCTTCGACACGATCTACGCCGAGGGGCAGCGGCGGTACGTCGAGTCGCTGTCGGCCTACGCGCGGCAGTTCCTCGGGCTCATGGAGAAGCCCGACGTGGACGCCATCGAGGGGCTCTCGCCGGCCATCTCGATCGAGCAGAAGAGCGCCGGCCACAACCCGCGCTCGACCGTCGGCACCGTCACCGAGATCTACGACTACCTGCGCCTGCTCTACGCCCGCGCCGGCACCCCGCACTGCGCCACCTGCGGGCGGCCGGTCGAGCGGATGAGCGCGGGGCAGATCGCCGACGTCGTGCTCTCGTGGCCGGCGGGGACGCGCCTCGAGGTGCTCGCCCCGATGGTCCGGGGCCGGAAGGGGGAGTTCCGCGACCTCTTCGAGCAGGTGCGCAAGCAGGGCTACGTGCGCGCCTACGTGGACGGCGCGCTCGTCGAGGTCGCCACGCCCCCCGCGCTCAACCGCCGCCAGAATCACGACGTGTCGGTCGTGGTGGACCGGCTCGCCGTCCGGCGCGAGGACCGCGGACGCCTCACCGACTCGCTCGAGACCGCGCTCAAGCTGGCCGACGGCGTCGTCGAGGTCGTGCGGCACGACGGCGCGACCCCCGAACGCCGGCTGTTCTCCGAGCGCTTCGGCTGCGCCGCCTGCGGCACCTCGATGCCCGAGCTCGAGCCGCGGCACTTCTCGTTCAATTCGCCCTTCGGCGCGTGCCCGGCGTGCAGCGGCCTCGGGGTGCGGAAGGAGGTGAGCCCGCAGCTCATCCTCGGCGATCCGTCGATCTCGATCCTCGAGGGCGTCATCCTGCCCTGGGGCGAGCCGGACGGCTACCTGCGGCGCGTGATCCTCCCCGGGCTCGCCAAGGCGCTCAAGTTCGAGCTCAACGTCGGGTGGGGGAAGCTGCCGGCCAAGGTGCAGGAGGCGCTGCTGCACGGCCTGCCGACGAAGAAGGGCGAGGCCACGACGTGGGAGGGGATCCTCCGCAACGTCCAGCGGCGCTACGAGGAGACCGAGAGCGACGCGGTGCGCCTCGATCTCGACCAGTACATGGTCGCCGCGCCCTGCCAGACGTGCAGCGGCCGGCGGCTGAAGCCCGAGTCGCTCGCGGTCACGATCCACGGCCTCGACATCGGCACGCTCACCGAGAAGTCCGTCGCCGACGCGCTCGCCTTCGCCGAGTCCATCCCGGTCCGCTGCGACGGGCGCCCGGGCCTCGACCCCGAGATCGCCGCCCCGATCCTCAAGGAGGTGCGCGAGCGGCTCCGCTTCCTCGTGGACGTCGGGCTCGACTACCTGACCATGAACCGCTCGGCCGAGTCGCTCTCCGGGGGCGAGGCGCAGCGCATCCGGCTGGCGACGCAGATCGGCTCCGGGCTCGTCGGCGTGCTCTACATCCTCGACGAGCCGAGCATCGGGCTGCACCAGCGCGACAACGACCGGCTCCTCGCGACGCTCCGGCGCCTGCGCGACCTCGGCAACACGGTGATCGTCGTCGAGCACGACGAGGACACCATCCGCGCCGCCGACCACCTGATCGACCTCGGCCCCGGGGCGGGGAAGCACGGCGGGCAGATCGTCGCCGAGGGCACCGTGGCCGAGGTGCTCGCCAATCCGGCGTCGCTGACGGGTCGGTACCTCTCGGGCGCCAAGCGCATCGGGGTGCCCGCCACCCGCCGGCCGCGCGACCCGGCGCGCCTGCTGCGCATCGAGGGGGCGGCCGAGCACAACCTGCGGGGCCTCGACGTCGCCATCCCCCTCGGGCTCTTCGTGGCCGTGACGGGGGTGTCGGGCTCCGGCAAGTCCACCCTCGTCGAGGACATCCTGCACCGGTCGCTCGCACGCCACTTCTACCGCGCGCGCGTGCTGCCCGGCCGGCACCGCCGCGTCACCGGGATCGAGCACCTCGACAAGGTGATCGACGTGGACCAGACGCCGATCGGCCGCACGCCGCGCTCGAACCCCGCCACGTACACCGGGCTCTTCACGCCGATCCGCGAGCTCTTCGCCGAGATGCCCGAGGCGAAGATCCGCGGCTACGGCCCGGGCCGCTTCTCGTTCAACGTGAAGGGCGGCCGCTGCGAGGCCTGCGAGGGCGACGGCCTCGTCAAGATCGAGATGCACTTCCTGCCGGACGTGTTCGTCCCCTGCGAGGTCTGCGGCGGCAAGCGCTTCAACCGCGAGACGCTCGAGGTGCGCTTCCGCGGCCTGAGCATCGCGGACGTGCTCGACCTGACCGTCGAGGACGGCTGCGGGTTCTTCGAGAACCAGCCCCGCATCGGGCAGAAGCTCGAGACGCTGCGCGACGTCGGGCTCGGCTACATCCACCTCGGACAGAGCGCGACGACCCTCTCGGGCGGCGAGGCGCAGCGCGTGAAGCTCGCGACCGAACTGTCGAAGCGCGACACGGGGCGCACCCTCTACATCCTCGACGAGCCCACCACCGGGCTCCACTTCGAGGACGTGCGGCTGCTGCTCGACGTGCTGCACCGCCTGGTGGATCGCGGCAACACCGTGCTCGTCATCGAGCACAACCTCGACGTCATCAAGACCGCCGACTGGATCGTGGACCTGGGCCCCGAGGGCGGCACGCGCGGCGGGTCGCTCGTGGCGCAGGGAACCCCCGAGGAGGTCGTGCGGATCGCGGCGTCGCACACCGGGCGCTACCTGGCGCCGCTGCTCCGGCGGTGACCCGGGGCGCGGCGGGGCGCGGCGCGAGGCAGCCGGTCCCGCCCGGGGACCGCCGCCGCTTAGCTTTCGCCCCATGGTCTCCCTGCTCGACATCATCGGCCCCGTCATGGTCGGGCCGTCGTCGTCCCACACCGCCGGCGCCTGCCGCCTCGGGCTGCTGGCCCGCGGCCTCGTCGGCGGCACGCCGGAGAAGGCGCTGCTCGAGCTGCACGGGTCCTTCGCCCGCACCGGCGAAGGGCACGGCACCGACAAGGCGCTCGTCGGCGGCCTGATGGGATTCCGCCCCGACGACGAGCGCATCCGCACCGCGCTCGACATCATGGAGCACGAGGGGCTCGACTTCCGCTTCGAGAAGACGACGCTGGGCGAGGAGCCCCATGTGCACCCCAACACGGTGCGGCTCACCGTCGAGCGCCAGGGGCGGACGAGCGTCATGCAGGGCTGCTCGCTCGGCGCGGGGCGCGTGATGGTCACCGAGATCGACGGGTATCCGGTCGAGGTCACCGGCAACCACCACACCATCGTGCTCGTCGCGCAGGACGTGAAGGGATCCGTCGCCCGCATCGCCGGTCTGCTCAGCGACAACGACATCAACATCGCGACGCTCAAGCTCACCCGGAGGGAACCGGGGGGCGATGCGTTCATGGTGATCGAGGTGGACGAGCCGCCGGCCCTGTCCGTGCGCGACGCCATCCGCGACCTGTCGTGGGTGAAGTGGGCCTTCCGCCTCGACAAGGTGAGCGGCTGATGTTCACGAGCCTGCTCGACGCCGTCGTCGCCGCCGAGGCGCAGGGGGCCACGCTGGCTGCGGTGGCGCTCGCCGCCGAAGCGAAGGACCAGGGCCGTCCCGTCGCCGAGATCCGCGCCGCCCTCGCCCGCGCGCTCGACGTCATGCGCGGCGCCATCGCCGAGGGGATGACCGGCGAACACCGCTCCAACTCGGGCCTCGTCGGTGGCGACGCCGCCAAGCTGCGCACCGGCCCCGCCGGCCCGCTCGCCGGTACGCCGTTCCGTGACGTGCTCGCGCGTGCGCTCGCGGTGCAGGAAGTCAACGCCGCCATGGGCGTCATCGTCGCCGCCCCCACCGCTGGCGGGGCCGGCGTGCTGCCCGGCGTCCTCACCGGCCTTGCCGCGGCGCAGCAGGTGCCGGACGACCGGGTGGTGGACGCCCTCGCCACCGCCGGCCTCATCGGCGCGGTCATCGCCGAACGCGCCTCGCTCTCGGGCGCCGAAGGGGGCTGCCAGGCCGAGACGGGCGCCGCGGCCGCCATGGCCGCCGGCGCCGCCGTCGAAATGCTCGGCGGGACGCCGCGGCAGGCGTACCACGCGACGGCCCTGGCCCAGCAGGGGACGCTGGGGCTCGTGTGCGACCCCTTGGGCGGGCTCGTCGAACTGCCGTGCGTCTTCCGCAACGCCACCGGGGCCGCGATCGCGCTGGCGGCGATCGAGATGGCGATGGCCGGCGTCGAGTTCGCCATTCCCGCCGACGAAGTGATCGACGTCATGGGCGAGATCGGCAAGGAGATGGACGTCCGCTACCGCGAGACGGCGGGGGGCGGGTTGGCCGCCACCCCGACCGGCCGCCGGCTGGCGAAGGAACGGCTGGTGCAGATCAAGCGGAGCTGACGCACCGCGTCCGCGGGCTGGCGCAGGTGCGCCCCCCCGCGCCAGAATCCGGCAGGGTGTGTCGCTGAAACACGCCCTCCCGGGGAGTCGTACGACCCCGTGTCCCCTCCCGAGCCCCTGCATGCTGACACGCGAAGAACTGGTCGGATTCCTCGAACGCCTGACCGTCGAAGGCGCCACGTATCGCGAGGTCGGCGACGGGCTCTGGGCCGTGCGCCCCGCCGGTGGCCTCGAACTCGACGTCGTGGTGCACCATTCCCCGCCCGTGGTGCTGATGCGGGTGAAGGTCATGGAGCTCCCAGCCGACGCCGCCGAGGTCGCCAAGCTCTCGCGCAAGCTCCTCGAGTGGAACGCCTCCGACCTCGTGCACGGCTCCTACGGCATCACCGGCTCCACCGTGGTGATCACCGAGGCGCTCGAGCTCGGCCACCTCGACTTCGAGGAATTCCTCGCCGCGTACGAGGCGATCACGCTCGCCCTCGCCACGCACCTGCGCACCCTCGCCACCTACACGGGAGCCCGCTGACCCATGGGCATCTTCGACCGGCTCGCGACGCTCCTCAAGTCGAACATCAACGACCTCATCTCCTCGGCCGAGAACCCCGAGAAGATGCTGAACCAGATCATCGTCGACATGCGCGACCAGCTCGTGAAGGCCAAGCAGCAGGTGGCCTCCGCGATCGCCGACGAGAAGCGGCTGGAAGACCAGGTCCGCCAGGAGGCGAAGCTCGCGCAGGACTGGGAGCAGCGCGCGATGCTCGCCGTGCAGCAGGGGCGCGACGACCTCGCCCGGCAGGCGCTCATGCGGCAGTCCGAGCACGCGACCCACGCGCAGACGCTCGAGGCCACCTGGCAGCAGCACCGGCTCGAAACCGAGAAGCTCAAGGCCTCGCTGCGCGACCTCAACGACAAGATCGAGGAAGCGAAGCGCAAGAAGAACCTGCTGCTCGCGCGCCAGCGGCGCGCCGAGGCGCAGAAGCGCATCGCCGAGACCATGTCGGGGCTCTCCGAGAAGAGCGCCTTCGAGGCGTTCGCGCGGATGGAGGAGAAGATCGAGCAGAACGAGCGCCAGATCAAAGCCTCCGCCGAGATCGACGAGGAGTTCTCGGGCGACCGGCTGCTCAAGGACTTCAAGTCGCTGGAGATCACCGCCGGCGGCGCCGGCGCTGACGCCCGGCTTCTGGCGCTCAAGCAGCAGATGGGGATGCTGCCGGCCCCGGCCGCGGCCGAGCCCAAGGCGCTCGGTGCGGGTGAGGTCAGGCCGGCCCCGGCGCCGGCGACCACCGACGAGCAACTGATCGCGGAGATCGACAAGCTCGGCAAGGGCTGACCCGACCGCCCGTGCGCCGCCCGACCGCGCGACGGCGGGCGAGGAGCGGCGGGCGAGGGGCGGCGCGCTGGTCGCTACCGCGGGGCCGCCGGTCCCGCCACCCGGACGAACGTCGCCCGCTGTCGCCCGAGCACCCGGTGCGACTGCACCGGCAGGCCACCCTCACCGTTCGGGCCTCGCCCCGTTGTCGTGGTGGTCGGGTCCGGGTGCCACCAGGTGATGTCGTGCACCAGGGTGTCGCCCACCATCGCGTAGCGGCTCTCGAGCACCTGCGGCCCGACGCGGAACACCGAGACGAGCGCACCGGCGACCCACGTGTCTTCGAGCACGATGCCGTTGCCCTCGTCCGTCTGGTAACGGCCGGCGGCGGCGTCCACCACCAGCAGGCGGTAGTCGCGGAGCCCGCGGACGGTGTCGGCGTTGAACACCGTGCGCCAGATCCAGCGGCCCGGCGCGCTGTCCGGGCGGATCTCCAGCGTGAGGGGGACGCGATTCCGTTCGCGCTCCGGCGGCGCGGTGGTGACGAGGGTGCCGGCCCATCGGCCGGCCCACGCATCCGGAAAGCGGGACTGGGCGGCGAGGGACCGCGAGAGCAGGAGCGCAGCCACCAGCAGGCCCGGTCCGATGCGGAGGAAGCATGTCGGCATGACCTATTCTGGCAGCGCGACCGGCGGCCCGCAGCCCCCGCGTCCGGGAGGTAAGTTCACGGGGTCCGGCGCCGACATGCCGATGCGCCCCTGCGACTTCCATCCGTGCCTCCCATGACCACCAGATTCCTCGCCATCTGCGACGGCAAGTTCGGCCCGATCTCGTCCAAGACCGCCAATGGCGCCATCCGCTTCACGCCGGAGCGCGTGGCGGCGGTGCTCGACACGCAGTGCCAGGCGAAGACGGTGCAGGACGTGCTCGGCTACGGCGGCGACATCCCCGTCGTGCATTCGTTCGGCGACGGCGTCGCGGCCGGTGCCAATGCGCTGCTGGTCGGCATCGCGCCGTCGGGCGGGCAGTTGCCGAAGGCGTGGCGGGGGTGGATCCGCGAGGCGATCCAGAGCGGGATGGAAATCTGGAGCGGGCTGCACTTCTTCATCGGCGACGATCCCGAGTTCGCCGAGCTCGCCGCGAGGCACGGCGTCACCATCCGCGACCTGCGCCGGCCGCCCGCCGACCTCATGGTGAGCACCGGGCGCGTGCGCGAACTGGCGAGCACGGTGATCCTCACCGTGGGCAGCGACTGCAACATGGGCAAGATGACCAGCCAGCTCGAATTGCGCGCGATCCTCAAGCGGCGCGGGCGGAAGGTCGCCTTCGCGGGGACGGGGCAGACGGGGATCCTCATCGAGGGGTGGGGCATCGCCGTGGACGCGGTGATCGCCGACTTCATCGGCGGCGCGGCCGAGCGGCTCACGATGGACGCGGCGCAGGGTGGCGACATCGTGCTCGTCGAAGGGCAGGGCTCGATCATCCATCCCGGCTACTCGGGGGTGACGTTCGGCCTGATCCACGGCTCCCTGCCGCACGCCTTCGTGCTGTGTCATCAGCCGAGCCGGAAGACGATTGACGGCAACCCGTGGGTGCCGCTCCCGCCGCTCAAGGATCTCGTGCAGATGCACGAGGCGGTCGCACGGCCGCTCCGGCCGGCACCGGTGCTCGCGATCTGCCTGAACACGTTCGACCTCCCCGAGTCGGCGGCGCGTGACGCGATCAAGGCGGCCGAGGACGAGACGGGGCTCCCCGCGGCCGATCCGGTGCGGTTCGGCGCGGAGAACGTGGCGGACGCGATCGAGCGGTTCCACGCGACGCGGCCGCGCTGAGGCGGTCCGGCATCGGCGCGCGGCACCGGCGCGCGGCACCGGCGCGCGGCACCGGCGCGCGGCACCGGCGCGCGGCACCGGCGCGCGGCATCGGCGCGGGACGCCGCAGCGGGGCGTCGGTCCACTCGGCCGGCGCCCCGCAACGTTTTGCCCCCATTCGTCGAACGCGGCTGACGGCCCTGTGACGGCCCCGTGCGATCCTCCCCGTGCTCGCGGCGGGGCTGCCCGCCACCGGATCGAATCCCTCACCCGGAGTCTCCCGTGACCAGTGGCCGCCTCATCCTCGCGCTCGCCAGTGCCGTCGTGACCGCCGCCGTGCCGCCGACCGCCGTTCGAGCCGACGCCTGCACCGACACCATCATCGCCGAATGCACCAAGGAGTTCCCCGACTCCTGGGGCGGGCTCGGCCTGTCCCTGCGGGGCTACTGCATGATCTCCGGCATCATCGCCTGCAAGTCCACTTGACTTGAGCGACCGCCGGCCACCCCCTTCTCGAGGACTCGTCCCATGCATCTCAAGCCGCTCATGGCCGCCGCGCTGCTCGCCGGTGGCGCCCTCGCCTCCCCCGTCACGCCCGTCCGGGCCGACGACGACTGCACCACCCAGGCGGTCAAGGACTGCAACAAGGAGTTCCCGCCGTCCGACTACTACCTGATCGCCATCCGCGGATGGTGCTACATGATCCACATCGCGATCTGCAAGGCCACCTGACGAGGCAGTGCCCCGGGGCTCGGCCACGCCGAGTCCCGGGGGACGCCCTCGCGCTCCTGTCACGTCCGTTCGCCGCCACCGCCCCGGGCCCCAGATGACGACACCGCCCCTCCCGCCGACGCCTCACGGGCCACCGCCGCTTCGAGGCCGCATGGCCACTCGGCTGGCGGCCCTCGCCGCCCTCGGGGCCACGGCCACGGCCGGGCTCGCGACGACGGATCTGCACCGCACCGGCGAGTCGCCGGTGCCCTCCGAACAACTGATGCCGTGGCGGCGAACCGCGATCGCCGCATCGGACCTGCCGTCGCGGGGAGCGCGCCCCATCGTGCTGTACGTGTCGGCCGCCTGCCCGCACTGCGAAGGAGTCACGCGGTACGTCGACTCGGTCGCCCGCGCGCACCGGCGGCGCCTGATCGTGGTCAGCGCCGACGCCGACTCCGTGATGGCCCGCTGGATGGCTCGCACCGGCATCGCGGCCGCCGTCGCGCGCGACACCGCGCTGGCGATGCGGCGCGCGCTGGACGTGCGCTTCGTCCCGACGCTCGTCACGTGGCGTGCCGACGGATCGGCGCTCCGCGTCGTCGGGGCCGACCGACGCCCCGTCCGACGCGCGCTGGAGGCCTCGCGATGAACCGGCTGCTCGGCCACGCGGCCGCGGCCGCGCGTCGCACGGTGCGGCAGGTCGCACGCTCGCGGCTGCTGCTGCTCGCGGTGGCGGGGGCCGCGGCGCTCGTCTCGGCGCTCCTCCCCGACGTCCCGGACGCCGCGCGCGTCGTCGGTGCCGCGGCCATGACGCTGCACTTCGCCATCGTCGTCACGACCACCGGGGTGCCGGGCGACGACCTCGCCAGCGGCGCGCTCGCGAACGACCTCCTCGCCGGCACGCCGCCGCTGGCGGCGGTGCTGGGGGGCGTGGCGGGCGCCGTGGTCGCCGCGCTGCCGTCCGCGCTGGCCGTGGGCGTCCTCGCCGGTCCCCGGTTGAGCGGCGAGCCATCGGGCATGCTCGCCGTTTCCCTCATCATCGTCGCGTTGGGCGGCGCGGCGATCGCGAGCACGGCCGTCGCCCTCGGCACGGTCTTCCCGGGCCGCGCCGCGACGGTGCTGATGCTGGTCGTGGTCATCGGCGGCGAGGTACCCCCGTCAATGCTCCCGCTCGATCACTATCCACCGGCGCTCGCCGCCGCCGCCCGCGAGACGTGGAGCATCCTGCCGCTCCCCCACCAGGTCCGTGCGGGCGTCGGCGCGCTGACCGTCGGGCAACCCGTCGCGCCGCATGCGCTCCCCCTGCTGGTGGGAACGATCGCGGCCGTCGCTGCCGGCACGCTCGTCCTGCGCCTTCGCATCGCCACCGGGAGGTGGTCGTGACCCACGCCATCACCTTCGACGCGGTCGAACGCGCCTACCCGAGCGCCAGCGGACGCGGCGCGCGCACGCCGGCCCTGCGCGGCATCTCGCTCGCCGTCGGCGAAGGCGAGTTCGTCGGCCTGCTCGGCCCCAACGGCGCGGGCAAGACGACGCTGCTCCGCTGCGCCGCCGGCCTCATGCGCCCCGACCGCGGCTCCATCGCGTGGTTCGGCCGCGCCGAGCCGCGACGCCTGCCGCGCGGGGTCGCCCTCGTGACGGATGCCCCGGCCTACTACCGCTTCCTCACCGTCCGCGAGGCACTCGAACACTACGCTACCCTGCACGACGTCCCCGCGCCCGAACGCGGCCGCCACGTCGAGCGGCTGCTCGAGGCCGTGGGACTGGCCCCCCACGCCGGCAAGCGGATCTCCGAGCTGTCGCGCGGGATGACCCAGCGCATCGGCATCGCCCAGGCGCTCGCGGGGCGGCCGCGCCTCCTGCTCCTCGACGAAACCCTCGGCGGGCTCGACCCGATCACCCGCCGCCGAGTGCGCGAGGTACTGCGGCAGGTCGCTCACGAGGGCTGCGCGATCATCCTCTCGACGCACGACGTCGCCACGCTCGAGCGGCTCGCCGACCGCGTCCTCGTCCAGCACGACGGCCGGCTCGCCGGCGAGATCGACCCGCGCCAGTTCACCTGGGCCCGGTGGCTCGTGCTCGACGTGCCCCATCCCGACGCGGCCGCCGGCCGGCTCGCGGCGCTGGGACCCATCCGGCGGATCGGAGCAATGCTCGGCGTCCCGCTCGACGGGCGCACGCCTGAGGCCCTGCTCGCCGCCGTGCGCGCCGCCGGCGTCGCCCCGGTGCGCACGCACGTCGAGGTGGACGACCTCGAGGCGCGCTATCTCGACGTCGTCGCCCGCGTGTCCGGCGATCCCGCTCCCACCGTCCCCCAGGAGGTCCCATGACGACGCCGACGGTCCTGCCTCGCCTCGCCCTGCCGCTCGCCGTGCACCTCGTCGCGGCGTCCGCGCTCGTCGTCCGCATCCAGCCCTCGCTCGAACGCGAACTCGAACGGCTCGGGACCGTGCGCCACGGCGTCCCCGCCCTGGTGCTGCTGCTCGCCTTCCTGCCGGCGACCGTTCCCGCAGTGCTGGGGCTGCTGACCGCGCCGCTCGTCCGCCGGTCGGACGACGGGCTCGGCTGGTTCGGCGTCGGGCTCTGGCTCACGGCCGGCGACACCTGCCTGCGGGCCGTCGTCGCATGGCTGCTGCCGCCCGCCACCGGTCTCGGGGAGGTCTTCCAGCGCGTGGCGCTGGCCCCGGACGCGACGGGGCGGTTGCTGGGTCAGTTCGCGCCCGGGGCGGCACGCGCCGTCGGCGCGGTCGCCGGCGTCGGGATGACCCACTGGATGGCCGCCGCGTGCTTCGGCGTCGCCGTCGCCCTGGCCCGTCATGGTCCCGAGTCGGCCGATCCCCTACCGCATCCGGCCGGGCGCGGGGTCATCGCCGGCCTGGCGTGCGCGGTCGTGCTCGCCGTCGGGGTGCGCGTGGCCTCGACCCCCGCCGTGGCGGCGTGGCTGTCCGTCCTCGCCTAGGCACGGGGCGTAGCCACCGGCCCGCGACCCGTGGAGATTTCCGGCATCATGCCCGAGCTCCGCCTCTTCAACACGATGACCCGCCGCGTCGAGCCGTTCGCCCCCGCGGACGGCCAGACGGCGCGCCTGTACACCTGCGGGCCGACGGTGTACAACCCGGCCCACCTGGGCAACTTCCGCACGTTCCTCTTCGAGGACCTCATGCGGCGGGTGCTGCGGTTGGCGGGGTGGCGCGTCGAGCAGGTCATGAACCTGACGGACGTGGACGACAAGATCATCAAGCGCGCCGTCGCGCAGGGGAAGACGATCACCGAGGTCACCGAGCCGGTGACCGAGGTCTTCCACGCCGACCGCCGCTGGCTGCGCATCGAGGACGCCGAGCATTACCCCAAGGCGACCGCGTTCATCGCCGAGCAGATCGCGCTGGTCGAGACGCTCATCGCGAAGGGCGTGGCCTACCTGGCCGATGACGGCACGGTGTACTTCGCGATCGGCAAGTTCCCGGGCTATGGCCGCCTGTCGCGGCTCGACACGCGGGAGATCCGCGCCGGCGCCCGCGTGGCGCAGGACGACTATGCCAAGGAGAACGCGCAGGATTTCGCCCTCTGGAAGGCCGCCAAGCCCGAGGACGAGGCCTGCGGCGCCGCCTGGGACTCCCCCTGGGGCCGCGGGCGTCCCGGGTGGCACCTCGAGTGCTCGGCCATGGCGATGTCGCTCCTGGGCGAGACGCTCGACATCCACTGCGGCGGCATCGACCTCGTCTTCCCGCATCACGAGGACGAGATCGCGCAGAGCGAAGCCGCCACCGGCAAGGAGTTCTCGCGCTTCTGGTGCCACGGCGAGTTCCTGCTCACCGACGGCGCCAAGATGGCCAAGCGCGTCGGCAACACCTTCACCGTGCAGGAACTGCGCGCGGAGGGGGTGGATCCGGCCGCCGTCCGGCACTTCGTGTTCACGACCCACTACCGGCAGCAGCTCAACCTCGTCCCCGACGCGCTCGACGCGGCCGGTGCGGCGGTTCGCCGCGTCGGAGCCCTCGCCGAGCGGCTGGCCTCGGCGCACGGCGGCAACGCCGCGCTCGCGGCGGCGGCAGCCGAGGCGGAGCGGGAGGCGCTGGCGGCGCTCTTCGACGACCTGAATGCGCCGCAAGCCCTTGCCGCGTTCTACACCTTCATCACGGCGGCCAACCGGGCGCTCGACGACGGGGGGGACGATGCCGGGGCGCTCACAGAGGCGCGGCGGGTCTTCGGGGTGCTGAACGGGGTGTTCGACCTCGTCCCGGTGCCGAAGGCAGTGGAGGGGGACCTCGCCGCGTGGGTCGAGCAGCAGATCGCCGACCGGGCGGCGGCGCGGGCGGCGCGCGACTTCGCGAAGGCCGATGCGATCCGCGCCGCGATCGCCGAACGTGGGGTGGTGATCGAGGACGCCGCCGGGAAGACGACCTGGAAGGTCAGGGGGTAGGTCGCGGATCGCGCCTCCACCGGCACGCCGGGCGCTCCCCGCCGGCGGCTGTGGCTGCCCAGAGATGCCGCTCGCGCCGTTGCCCTTGTTCGGCCGGCGGCGCTAGATTCCCCCGTCTTCGCCAGCCCCCCGCTGACGTAGCTCAATTGGCAGAGCACCTGATTTGTAATCAGGCGGTTGCGAGTTCGATTCTCGCCGTCAGCTCTACCTCGTCCGGGGAGCCACGCGGACCTCGGGTGGGATACCCAAGCGGCCAACGGGAGCAGACTGTAAATCTGCCGGCTCACGCCTTCGAAGGTTCGAATCCTTCTCCCACCACTCGCAGGACCGTCGGCCCGGCACGAAGGGCCACGCGGGAGTAGCTCAGCTGGTAGAGCGCCAGCCTTCCAAGCTGGATGTCGCGGGTTCGAGCCCCGTCTCCCGCTCTCGA
>Ga0209985_10000994_pt1 | contig 29229 bp, 27 predicted proteins | sample NOAtaG_FD_187305 | JGI IMG/M metagenome (GOLD analysis project Ga0209985, IMG submission 187305) | Freshwater lake microbial communities from Lake Erie, under a cyanobacterial bloom - NOAA_Erie_Diel6S_1000h metaG (SPAdes) (version 2) | ecosystem: Environmental > Aquatic > Freshwater > Lake ...
AGCAAAGCTATCAGAATTGAAGAAGAATCTCTATCGGAACTTACTGGTGGTCAGTGAAGTATATCGGCAACAACAATTGATGTACGAGCAAGGTTGTCATCGTATAGACGACCGCATCGTCAGTATTCCGCAACCTCATGTGCGCCCGATTGTCAGAGGTAAATCAGGAACACCTGTGGAGTTTGGCGCTAAACTCTCGGTTAGTTGTTCTGTCATATCAGAAGCTAGATATTTAGCACTTCATAAACCGTAATCCGCAAACCACGCACGCAGGGCTTACCACCGCGTTTGTTTGGCTCAATTGTGATGTAATTTCGATAGTTCATATTTAAGACTAATTCCATTTTTCCAAAGTTCATACTCGCTAATATCAATATCCTCATTCCAAACCAACCCATAACCACCAGCCTCAATCCTAAAATTCTTAAAAAAGCTAGGATTTTTCAACGGTGCAAACATTGGTTTACTTAGCAAATTAGAGATATCGTATTGCTTGAACTCACGATCGCTAAACTCAATCAATAAAGTGCGATCGCCTATAACTTGAGCAGAAATAATTTTAGGTGGTCTCATGGCAAACATTACTTTAAAGGCGGTAACTTACAAAAATCTTGAGTATTCCACATATTCAGTAATTCACTTTGATACAGCGTAGCCCATTCTAATACTAACTTTTCAGCCCGACTCGGTAAATCTCCTTCGATAATTTCCAGAGATTCTATGCTAATCAAAGCATTGAAATCGCCATAAATAGCATGAAAATATGGCGGTGGATGATCACCAAAAAATACCTTGATCGTAATACCGTAAAATCTAGCAACTTCTGGCATAGTGGCTTTTAATAATCGTAAATTGCATACAAAAAAGGCGGCGCAAGCACCGCCTTTTTTAAATTTTACTCTACACCTTCAATGCGGTCTTCGAGTTCTTGATATAGCTCACGCAATCTATCCAGATTCTCTTCACTGGTTTCCCAATAGCCGCGACCATTGACTTCCAAGAGAGTACCAACAATCTTACGGAACGAATTGGGGTTGAGATTTTTGAGCCGATCGCACATCTCTTTATCGTTCACATAGACATCATTAACATCTTCGTAAACCCAGTTGTCCACTGCTCCAGCCGTTGCCGACCAGCCCATCGTATTCACAAGGCGCTTGGAGATTTCGCGCACACCTTCGTAACCACTCTTGAGCATTCCCTCATACCATTTAGGATTGAGAATCTTGGTGCGGGTATCGAGGCGAACTGTCTCAGTCAGGGTGCGGACTTGAGCATTAGCTGTGGTGGTATCAGCGACAAAAGAGGCGGGTTTTTTGCCATCTTTGCGGAGACTGCCAACGAGCTTAGTGGGGTCAGAGTCGAAGTAGTGGGATACATCGGTGAGACTGATTTCTGAAGAGTCCAAGTTTTGGAAGGTCATGTCAACGGTCTTCAGTGAGGCTTCGTAAAGCTGACGCTGTTGGGTGTTGCTGACATTGCCACCAAAGGCGAAGGACTTGCGTGATAAGTACATCTGTTGCAATTCTTCTTCGTTTTCCCATGTGCTGTTTTCCACAGCAAGGTTGACGTTAGAGGAATAGGAACCCGATGAATTACTAAAGACGCGAGTTGCGGCTTGACTGATGGTTAAGCCAAACTCTTCGGCTTGGGCGATCGCGTGTTTGCGGACAAAGTTCATTTCCAAAGGCTCATCGGCTTCGGCTGCCATTCTCACAGCGCGATCGATTAAGTCCATTTGATTAACAAACAAATCGCGGAATACGCCTGAGCAGTTGACGACTACATCAACGCGAGGTCTTCCCAGTTCTTCGAGAGGTGTTAACTCTAAACGATTGATGCGACCGAGAGCATCGGGCATGGGCTTCACGCCGATCATGCAGAGAACTTGAGCGAGGGATTCGCCGTAGGTCTTGATGTTGTCGGTTCCCCAGAGGACGACCGCGATCGTTTCGGGATAGACTCCATTGTTATCTTGACGTTGGCGTTCTAAGAGGCGATCAACTACGGTTTTCGCTGCTTGTACTGCTGCACTCGTGGGAATTGAATTAGGGTCAAGAGCGTGCATATTCTTGCCAGTGGGCAGAACTAGGGGATTGCGGATTGGATCTCCCCCAGGGCTAGGCAGAATATAGTCACCTTCAAGGGCGCGAATGAGACCACCAAGTTCATTGTCAGCAACAATTTGTTTGAGACAGAACTCTAGAAACTCAAAGAGAGGCTTGATGTCATCTTTATTGATGTTGGCATAACCCGCTTCTTGGAAAACTTCAATCCAAGGTTCGGTTTTACCCATTTTAAAGAAGTTGAGAACGGAGATTTTGGAAACTTTGCCATCATCATCAGCTTTAGCTTTGACCAATGCACCCACGGCTTTGTTAGCGATCGCCCTAATGCCAGACAATAATTCCACATCAGCATAAATGCCCTTGTCGCTGGATTTGTATAGCTGTTCAATATCGCGTCCGATCGCTTCACACAGGATCCGCAACAAAGACTTCATATTGTCTTCAGGGCGATCGAAGCTGGCGATACTGGTCAAGACATCGGTGACATCTTCCACTTTCGGAGGTTCGCCGACAATGTGTAAACCACAGGGCAGCACTCGCGATTCGATTTCCATCAGTTTGTTATAAACTTGACCAATGACGTTATCGCGTCCCTCTAGATCCATCTCTTTGGCATCTTGATCGGGAAGTTGCACATCCTTATCCAGATTCACCAAGCGCACTTTATCCATAATCGTGTTCGTGATTTGGATACCGCGACTACCTGTCCGCAAATCTTTGTAAGAAGCAATCAGTTCGCTGAGTTCTTGCAAATTACGGCTCAAACCAGCATTTTCAGGAGCAGGAGTGATATAGCTGATGATCGTGGCATAACCGCGACGTTTAGCGATCGTGGCTTCCGATGGATTGTTTACGGCGTAGTAATAGATGTTTGGCAATGCCCCAATTAAGCTGTCAGGGAAACATTCGCCCGACATTCCAACTTGCTTCCCTGGCATGAACTCCATTGAGCCATGAGTACCGAAGTGGAGGACAGCATCGGCTCCCCAGATATGGTTGAGATAGGTGTAGTAAGCCACAAATCCGTGGTGCGGAGATGCAGATTTACTAAACAGCAAACGCATGGGGTCACCTTCATAGCCGAATGTTGGCTGCACACCGACAAATAGATTGCCATATTGCTTACCGTAAATCAGCAGATTCTGTCCATCGGAATTCAGATGTCCAGGGGCGGCTCCCCACTGCTCGATAATGCGATCGACGTAGGGAGTATTTGCTTCATACTCAGGAACAGACATCTTGTAAGCAACGTTGAGTTCGGGGCTACCGACCATTGCTTCAGGATTATGCAAGATATCTTCCATCATGTCGTGGGATGTCTTAGGCAATCCTTGGACATCATAGCCATTGTTACCAAGGGCTTCTGCAACTTTATGAATGGAAGAGAATACATCCAAATAAGCAGCCGTTCCGATATTGCCCTTGTCAGGTGGGAAACTGAAGATCGTGATCGCGAGTTTCTTCTCGTGACGGGGCTTACGGCGGAGATTTGCCCATTTGATTGCACGGTTAGCAATAGTTTCAAGGCGATCGCCGATCGCATGGGATCTTCCCGTCATACTATCGCGACCCGACAGCACAATTGGATCGAGTCCACCATCAAGTTCAGGCAAAGCGACTTGCAAAGCAACTTGCACAGGATGCAAACCAAGATCGCTATCTTGCCATTCTTCGGTAGTTTGGAATACGAGGGGCAAAGCCACCATGTAGGGACGGTTGAGCTTTTCGAGAGCTTTAATTGCTTTGGGGTGATCTTGTTTAGCAGGACCCCCAACTAAAGCAAATCCAGTCAGTGAAACGACACTATCGACGATCGCCCGATCCTTTTGTTTAGGATCATAAAAATATTCTTCCACAGCATTGGAGAAATCCAAGCCCCCGTTGAATACAGAAATTACTCGCGCCCCAAGAGATTCCAATTCTTGCACCATCGCCACATAATGCGCGTCATCGCCCGTGACAAGGTGAGTCCTTGCCATCAGCAAGCCCACGCATGGCGCGAGGGGATCTTTCATGTCATCAGAGATATCTTCGCGGGCGTTAAACCATTTTAAATAGTCAGATGTAGTCTCGAACATCTTTGGCGCAAGTGGATGCCAAAGCCCCTTTTCCAAGTATGTGACAGGATCTTTAATGATCAGATTTGCCGAACCAGTTTCGCTAGCTCTTGCCTTGACACTGGGCAAATAATTTTGGGCAAGCATCAACAAGAAATTTTCAAGGTTTTCGGTCGAGCCACCCAGCCAATATTGGAAGCTCAACATAAAGTTGCGAGCATCCTGCGCCTTGTCCATCGGCATATATTTAAGGATCTTCGGCAAAGTCTGAACCACCTTGAGCATACTGTCCTGAAAAGAACTCCCTGATTTCTCTTTACGCTTCCGCATAAACTGCGCGATCGCACTCTTGGACTGTCCCAGATTTTCCATACTGAAACTGCCCATTTTATTCAGGCGCATCACCTCTGGCATCGAAGGGAATACTACACAGGCAGAGAGGCGATCGCGATGGGGAGCTACAGCGAGAGCAATCTTGGTGGCAAGATCATCAATAAAAATTAGCGATGCGATGAAAATATCAGCGCCAGCAATATCCTCTTTGAATTCCTCATAATTTTCGGGACTCCGAATATCCTCAATTAGATAGCCACTTACCTCGATCGCAAGGTTGGGATTATTTTTGTTGATTGACTTTACAGCCGCCGACATAGCGCTCTGGTATTGAGGTTCGAGCACTACATAGACCAACTTCATTAAGACCCGACCCTGTAGATTTTCGGGAATGATACGTCTACTAGATAGTGATGCGATCGGTGGCGCAGAAGTGAACATGCAGTCTCCTTAAATTACAGTCCTGATTTTTGGGAATTTTAAATTTGGCTGATTCGTTATTTGTTGATCAAACTGTTACGTAAGGTAACAATTGGCAACTAAAGATTTATACCTACTCACTATTTAATACCAGACAACCATTGCAGTGGTTGATTTTGGGCTATAAATGCAATAATTTGAAATTGATTTGTTTACATTTCGTTACATTTCTTAAGCTTTATGACAGCAAAATGTAAATATTTTTTAAATCTCTTGAAGAGTCTTAAGCTAAAATCGAATTCATATATAGCAATCCTAATCGGCTTGAGAGAGAGTGCGCCCCAAAGGGGCGCACTCTCTCTCAAAATATATCAATTCCGCAAATGAATTAGGGTTGCTATAAATCTAACAACAAGCAACGAAATGAGAGAAAATCGTTATGACATGGCAGCAATCTGTAATACCTCTGCATCGCTTTTATAGTTGCTTGCCTTACTTATTACCCATATCGGCAGGCGTAATTTATGGGGCTGTCCTATTTCAGCAGTTTCCGCTCCTAGTGTTTCCATTTTTTCCATTTATTTGGTTGTACGGAAATGTTTTAGCATTTCCACTAGTGCCTGTACTTGGTTTGACAGGTGAATTTTTCTTGTTTATGGGTTTATTCTTTTTGATCGTAAGAGATATTCGTATACCTCATTTTATTCGCTTTAATACAATGCAAGCTTTGTTAATGCAAATTGTATTATTTATTGTTCAGCTTTTGTTTCAGGTTTTCCAACAATTGTCTAACAATGGTTTACCATCAGTAATCAGCGCAACCATTGCCAACACAATATTTATCGGTACGACGCTAATAGCTGGTTATGCTATTTATCACAGCATTAAAGGCGAATATTCTGATATTCCTGCCCTTTCCCAAGCTGCATCATTTCAGTGTGAATTATAAACTTTACATACTATCTATACAATTTTAATTATGGCAAAACGTAGTTCAATAAATTATTTAGATAGACTATATACCACCCTATTATATTTATTCCCAATGGCTGCTGTAGTTTCCATAAAAATTTATGGTCAAATATTGATGTTGTTTGGATTTGCTGACTTTTTAGTTGCGCAATTCAGTCCGCTAGGTTATGCACTGCTTCCTTTTTCGTTTGTGGATAAAATCCTTTCTATTAGGATAATTGACTTTATCTCGATCCGCTTTGTTTCTTGGTTTTGTATATTTATTTTTGTGGTTAGAAGCTACAAGATAAATCATTTTACACGCTTCAATGCTATGCAGGCTCTAATGTTAGATATTGTTGTTACTCTTATTGAAGTGATAGTTAATATTTTATGGGAAACTATCGGAAGATTTGATTTTTTCCCTTTCATACTCCAAACAATTTCTAGTGTCACATTCTTGACAATAATATCTGCATTTGTTTATTCAGTCTTTAATTGTGTCCAAGGAAAGTATGCTGATAAGATTCCATTGATATCTGATGTCGCTTATTATCAAATAAGGTAGAGTTTATAGCGTTTATTAGATAGATTATAAAGATGACCCAGATTTTTAGACATCTGAAACAAAAAGTTTTGACTAGGATAAATTAATTAAATAATTAAAATCTAATAATTTCTTTAATCAGCGATTATGAATTTATTTTCTACTAGCAGATATAAATCTTAAGATTCCTGCATAATCTTGATGTATTTGAATGTTTGTATAGTTGCCATTTACTTGTAATAGCGATCGCACTATTTCTGACTGTCCTGCCATTAGTTCTACGATCCAAAAGCCACCTGAAATTAAATATTGTGGTGCTGTATTAACTAACTCTCGAATTGCATCAAGTCCATCATCACCACCATCTAGCGCCAAATGTGGTTCGTGATTTGTGACTTCTGGTTGCAAATTCAAAACTTCATGACTGGGAATATAAGGCGGATTGGAAACTATTCCCGCAATTTGATTTTGTAAATTTAATTTAGCTAATGGCTCAAACCAACTGCCTTGATGAAAATAAACTTGCTGATGGTTCTTGTTAGCATTAATTTTGGCAATTACTAAAGCATCTGTGCTGTAATCAACTGCATGAATTTGTGCTTGTGATTTTAAATTTAAGAAATGCTGTGCTAAGCCGATCGCGATCGCGCCGCTACCAGTGCCTAAATCTACCCAAATGCCATTTTTGTAAATCTCAGCTTGACTATTATTGTTAACAAAATCAGCAACAATATCAATGATTAATTCGGTTTCAGGGCGGGGAATTAATACAGCGGGAGAAACTTGTAATTCTAAATCTCGCCATGTCACTTCGCCTGTGAGGTACTGCACAGGAATACGATCGCTTAGCCTTTTCTGCCAAAGTTGATCAAGATTGATTAAAGTTTCATGTGTAACTTTTTGAGATATATTTGGCGATCGCAATCTTAAGTCCAATTTATCTAAAGAAGTTAGCCTTAAAACTAACCAATCAAGTTCGTATATAGTTACGTCATGTTGTTTTGCCGCTACAAAATTGTGATCGTACCATTCCCAAAAATCCATAATTTTTCCCCTAAAGAAAAGGCTCGCTTAGCGAGCCTTTTCTTTATTTTGCTTTACGTTTATTCAAGTCTTCTAGATAATCCCGTTGGTAACTGAGAAATCTATTATGCCATTCTTGAAAACGGAGATCGCCATCACGTACCAACATTTGACGATACTTTTCCGAAGAAATATATGGTTTTGAAGTTGACATAATCCATACCCGTTAAATTTAGTCCATAGGGTAACGCATTGCGCCACCATCTAAACTATAGCTTTACTACGAAAGCATCAGTTACACCTTGAATATGCACGATTTCATCAACTAAACCACTAGGCAATGGATCATCAATATTCAAGACCATTACCGCTTCGCCACGAACCATACGACGACCAACTTGCATACTGGCAATATTCACGTTGAAACTACCAAGCAACGAGCCGATTCTACCGATGATACCTGGCATGTCACGGTGAAGTGTCAACAACATGTAATGGGTAGGTGCGACGTTAATTGGGAAACCATTGATGCTGGTAATCCGAATTTCTGATTTACCAAGTAATGCGCCCGTTACTGACTGTTCGCCTTGGCTGCCATGAGCTGTTAGGTGGATGGAGCCACTGTAATCTTCAACCGAAGGATCGCGAGTTTCAGTTACATGAATACCGCGTTCTTTCGCTTCAATGCTGGCATTGACAAAGTTAACCCGTTCGCGCAAAGCAGGAGAAAGCAAACCCTTGAGAGAAGCTACGACGATTGGTTGACTTTCGCTATTGGCGATTTCACCTTGGAGCTTGACATTGAGGGTATCGACACGACCACCAGCCAGTTGTCCAACCAGATTGCCCAACATTTCGGCAAGTTGGAGATAAGGCTTGAGTTTTTGCCATACATCGGGACGTAATCCAGGAATATTGACTGCCGATCGCGCAGGTAAGCCCAACAAAACATCGCGAATTTGTTCGGCGACATCCACAGCCACATTGGTTTGAGCTTCTTCGGTAGATGCACCAAGATGCGGGGTTAAGATGACGTTAGCGCCGAGTTCGCGCAAACCAGACTCAGCTTCAAGTGGTTCATTTTCAAATACATCAAGGGCAATGCCACCGACTTTACCGCTCTTGATTGCTTCAGCGATCGCAACTTCATCAATGATCCCGCCTCTAGCACAGTTGATGATTCTTACACCATCTTTCATAATGGCGATGCGATCGGCGTTAATTAGATGTGCAGTGTCCTTAGTTTTGGGCAAATGCAATGTAATGTAATCTGCTTCACGCAGCAAAATTTCTAGATCCACTAGGTTTACACCGAGTTTCTCAGCGCGTTCAGCCGTTAAGTAGGGATCGTAGGCGAGAATCCGCATTCCTAAAGACTTGGCAACTGTGGCTACATGGGAGCCGATTTTTCCTAAGCCAAGAATACCAAGGGTTTTCTTGTAAACCTCAACACCAGTAAAGCTTTTACGATCCCACTTACCACCCTTAAGAGATTGGTTTGCAGCAGGAATAAAGCGCGATAGCGACATCATCATCGCGAGGGTATGCTCAGCCGCTGCGATCGTGTTGCCTTCAGGTGAATTAACAACGACAATCCCCATTCGCGTAGCTGTGGGAACATCTACGTTATCGACCCCAACACCAGCACGACCGATGATTTTGAGGTTTTTACCAGCTTCAACAGCTTCTTTGGTGAGTTTTGTGCCAGAGCGGATCATGATCGCATCATATTCAGGAAGAATTTGAATTAATTCCTCTGGACTTAGAGTTGTTTTTACGTCAACAGTGGCGACTTGAGAGAGGATATCGATACCAACTTGATCGATGGGGTCAGAAACGAGAACTTTGGGCATAACGATTAAAAAATGTACCAGTGCCTATAGCGGAAGGTTTGCGGCTACGCTCTAAATCCTAAACGCCCTTGAATCAACGCAAGATAAACGCTAGATATCACGCAGCTTAGACACACTAAGACGACAATAATTGCTTACATTAATAATATTAAAGCAAAAATGAACGCTCCCACGTTTCTGGCAATTTGTAGTTTATAGCGAATCAAAACCCAAAAGCGGGTTGCGGCGCTTTGCGCCGCAACCCGCTTTATAGCAATCCTAAATGGTTTGTGGAAGGACACCCCATCGGGGTGTCCTTCCACAAACCAAAAAAATCCACAAATGATATAGGACTGCTATATTGATTTTGGGAGCGCGGTTATAAGATTGGGCTGGTGCACTAATATTTATTGCCAGTAAGCAAATGGTGATACTAATTGCCATGTTGAAGAAAAGCTTCTGATATTTCTTAAAAACCTTAATCATATTGTCGTTTCCCGATTTAGTAGACTGGGTTGATTTCTCTGAATATGATTACGTCCAAAAGTTAGATTTAGATTCAACATTAATTAGATCGTTTTCGAGTCATATATATCTCGTTAATATGCAATATTTACTAATTTTTGGGGCGGCATTATTGGCTGGTGGAATCAATGGCATCGCAGGGGGCGGCAGTTTTATTTTGTTTCCTGTTCTCATGTTTGTCGGGATTCCGCCTATAACTGCTAATGCCACTAATGCGATCGCATTGCTACCTGGAACGTTAGCCAGTGCAGGAGCCTATCGCCGTGAATTTGACAAAGATAAGCGATCGCTAATACGAGTATGTATATTAGGCGTGATTGGAGGGCTTACTGGGGCAATTCTACTCCTTAGAACGCCATCTGCAACTTTTTTGCAAGTTTTGCCATATCTATTACTGACAGCGACATTGGCTTTTGCATTTAGCAACAAAATGACGGCATGGGTTGAGCAGCAACAAGCTCGATTCATTAAGCTTAAGGAGTTGCGAACTGTCTTAATTACGATCTTGCAATTAGTTGTAGCTATTTATGGAGGCTTTTTTGGAGGTGGTATGGGTATTTTGTTTCTGGCAACCTTTGCGCTGATGGGGATGAGCAATATCCATCGCATGAATGCCTATAAGACCATACTCACCAGTTGTATTAATGCGGTAATCGTGATTCCCTTTGTTAATGCGGGGGTAATTCTTTGGCAAGAGGGGGCGATCGCCGCGATTGGTGCGGCGATTGGTGGGTATATCAGTGCTTACTATGCTCAAAAGATCCCCCCCATTGTAGTCAAGCGATTTGTAATTGGTGTTGGTTCAGCGATGACGCTGTACTTTTTTATTAAAAGTTGGCTGGCTTAATCAAAGCTACGCACTTAAGCTCGTTGTCTTGTTATATGATCGGATAAGTGATCGCATTTTGTCTGCAACTATAGGCTTTTCTTTATATGTCTAGTGTCATCATTCAAGGAGCAAAACATAGCTATAACCTTACAAATTCTTACCATGTAAAAAAGCAAGTGCCAACAATCGCTTTTTTACATGGTTGGATGCTCAGTCAGGCTTATTGGCAGCCATTGATTAGTCAGCTACAACCTGATTTTCAATGCTTATCCTATGATTTAAGAGGTTTTGGGCTTTCTGAAATTGGTGATCGGAACGACTATTCGCTAATTAGTTATGCAAGAGATTTAGAAGAGTTACTTGATCATTTAGAGCTTTCGCAGGTTTGGCTGGTGGGGCATTCTCTTGGTGGGGCGATCGCTTTATGGGCGGCAAATTTATTAAGCGATCGGATTTCGGGTGTTGTTTGTCTAAATGCTGGTGGCGGTATTTATATCAAAGAAGAGTTTGAGAAGTTTCGGACAGCTGGCAAAATTATTTTAAAATTGCGTCCAAAATGGCTGCAAAATCTCCCTCTAGTTCATCTGCAATTTGCCAAAGACAGTGTTAATTTTCCTTTGGATCAATCTTGGGGTAAACAAAGAGCGATCGATTTTGTGTCTGCTAAATATGAAGCGGCAAGAGGAACTTTATTGGATTCTACTAGCGAACAGGAAGTTCACAAGCTTCCACAAATTATCTCGAAGTTGCGGCAACCTATTTATTTTGTAGCTGGCGCGAATGATACCATTATGGAACCCAAATATGTGAACCATCTGGCGAGCTTCCATTATTCATTTAATGGTTATGGTGAGAATGTTTTTGAATTTCCGAATTGTGGACATATGGCAATGCTGGAGCAGACAAATCTACTACATAGGCTTCTGTTGGATTTATTAGCAAAACCTGTTACTTCGTCTTGTCTGTAATATGCCTGCCGCCATTGATACAGCGCTTTGCGCTGAAACCCAAACCAAGAACTTTTTGAAAGTGTTGCTTAGAAACACTTTCAAAAAGTTCTTTTGACTCATTTGAGCGAAAATTTCGGCAAAACCAAAAGTAGGGTGCGTTACGCTGACACTAACACATCCTACAGCTTAAGCATAATCCTGAAGCGCGGTTACGGAAATACCGCCAGTTTGCAAGGCTCTTATAGCTGCGATCGCAGCTTTTGCCGCAGCCAATGTCGTAATCACAGGGATCTTATAAGCCATCGCGGTGCGGCGGATCATTTTGCCATCGGTTTTCGCCTCTTCGCCACTGGGTGAATTAACAATCAATTGGATTTGACCATTTTTCATTATGTCACTAATATTTGGACGACCCTCATGCACCTTGAGGACTTGCTTCGATTCAATACTGTTACGGCGCAGAACTTTATGAGTTCCTTCCGTCGCGACCACTTTAAAGCCCAGTTCGACAAACGCTTCAGCCACCGTAGAAATGCCACTCTTATCGCGATCGTTAACCGAGATAAAAACAGTTCCTTCAAGGGGAAGATGTGTACCTGCACCAAGTTGAGCTTTGGCAAAGGCGCGACCGAACTCCGTATCAATGCCCATGACTTCACCAGTCGATCGCATTTCGGGTCCCAAAATGGTATCGGTTCCTGCGAACTTGGCAAAGGGAAGTACAGCTTCTTTAATTGAAATATGTTTAGGAATAACTTCTTCCGTTAAACCAAGTTCTGAAAGGGTTGAACCTGCCATGATTCGCGAGGCATAATTAACGAGCGGAACGTTAATTGCTTTACTGACATAAGGAACGGTACGCGAGGCGCGGGGATTGGCTTCGAGGATGAAGACTTTGCTTTCCTTGAGATTGTTGTTGTTCAACTGCACCGCATATTGAATATTCATCAAGCCAATCACGTTCAGGGATTTAGCGAGGCTAATTGTCCATTTGCGAATGGTGGCGAGAACTTCAGGAGGCAAGGAGAATGTAGGAATCGAACAAGCGGAGTCACCAGAATGAATCCCTGCTTCTTCGATATGTTCCATAATGCCGCCGATGGTGACATTGCCTTCTTGATCAGCAATTGCATCCACATCCACCTCGATCGCACCTTCAAGGAAATGATCGATCAGTACAGGATGTTCTGGCTCGATGATGATCGCCCGACGCATATAGTCTTCGAGTTCAGCATCAGAGTAAACCACTTCCATGCCACGACCACCAAGAACGTAGCTAGGACGGACAACTACAGGATAGCCAACACGTTGAGCAATTACTACGGCTTCTTCTTCAGAACGAGCTAAGCCATTATTTGGCTGCATGATGCCGATCTCTTGACAGGTTGCTTCAAAACGTTCGCGATCTTCGGCAATGTCAATAGAGTCGGGTGAAGTTCCCCAAATCTTAGTTGTGGAATTTGTATCTTGGAGATATTTCAACAAGGGAACCGAAAGTTTGAGCGGAGTTTGTCCACCAAATTGAATAATTACTCCTTCAGGTTTTTCCGCTTCGATGATGTTTAGTACATCTTCGCGAGTTAATGGCTCGAAATAGAGGCGATCGCTAGTGTCGTAATCGGTAGATACAGTTTCAGGATTAGAGTTAACCATGATTGTCTCGAAGCCAGCCGCCCGTAGCGCGTAACTAGCATGACAACAACAATAGTCAAATTCAATCCCTTGTCCAATGCGATTTGGTCCACCACCGAGAATCATTACTTTGCGCTTGGTGGAAGGTAGGATTTCTGATTCTTCTTCATAAGTGGAATAGTGATAGGGAGTGAGTGCTTCAAACTCAGCCGCGCAGGTGTCAACGGTTTTGTAGGAAGGAATCACACCCAAATCTTTGCGATAGGCGCGAACTGTATCTTCATTTGTACCCGTGAGATAGGCAATCTGGCGATCGCTAAAGCCCATGCGCTTAGTTTCCAGCATCTCTTCTTTTTTGACGCTATCGAGCTTCCGACCTTTGATCGAAAGTTCGACATCGGTAATCTCGCGCATTTTTTGCAAGAACCAAGGATCGATATTGGTCAGTTCAAAAATCGCTTGTACCGATAAACCTGACAAAAATCCATCGCGAATTGAGAAAATGCGATCGGGATTAGGAACTCTCAGACTGTACTTGATTTTTTCGAGATCGGGTAAGGTTTCTTCGCGATCGCCACCAAAGCCAAAACGACCAACTTCAAGCGATCTCAATGCCTTTTGAAAAGACTCTTGGAAAGTACGCCCGATCGCCATCGCTTCACCAACCGACTTCATCTGAGTAGTCAGCACAGCCTCAGAACCTGGGAATTTCTCAAAGGCAAAGCGAGGGATTTTGGTAACTACATAATCAATGGTTGGTTCAAAGCTAGCAGGAGTTTTCTTGGTGATGTCGTTAGAAATTTCATCAAGGGTATAGCCGACAGCAAGTTTCGCCGCAAATTTAGCGATCGGGAAGCCTGTGGCTTTCGACGCTAGCGCCGAACTGCGCGACACACGCGGATTCATCTCGATTACGACCACATCGCCATTTTCAGGATTAATCGAGAACTGAATATTTGAGCCGCCCGTCTCAACGCCGATTTCACGAATAATTTTGATCGAATAATCACGCAAGCGCTGATATTCTTTGTCCGTAAGGGTCTGAGCAGGTGCAACCGTAATCGAGTCGCCCGTATGGATACCCATCGGATCAATATTTTCGATACTGCAAATGATCACCACGTTATCGGCGAGATCGCGCATCACCTCTAGCTCATACTCTTTCCAACCAATCAGCGATCGCTCGATCAAGATTTGCGACACAGGACTAGCTTCTAAACCAGAGGCACAAATTTCTTCAAACTCCTCTTGGTTGTAGGCGATCCCGCCGCCAGTACCGCCCATTGTGAAAGCTGGACGGATAATTAAGGGATAGGAGCCAATTTCTTGGGCGATCGCACGGGATTCTTCCATCGTTGTCCCTAAGCCCGATGGACACATGGCAACGCCAATGCGCTCCATCGCCTCTTTAAATAGCTTGCGATCCTCTGCCATCTCGATCGCTTCAAGTTTTGCGCCAATCAGTTCAACACCATATTTTTCGAGAACACCCATTTTCGCAAGGGATACGGCTGTATTCAGCGCAGTTTGTCCGCCCATCGTGGGCAAGATCGCATCAGGACGCTCTTTCTCAATAATCTGGGCAACAACTTCGGGCGTAATCGGCTCAATGTATGTGCGATCGGCGGTGGCGGGATCGGTCATGATCGTCGCAGGGTTGGAGTTAACTAGGATCACATAGTAGCCCTCGTCCCGTAAAACCTTACAGGCTTGGGTTCCTGAGTAGTCAAATTCACAGGCTTGACCGATGACGATCGGACCAGCGCCAATCAGCAAAATCTTTTGGATGTCGTTACGGCGGGGCATATTTCTTGTATTTCGTAGGTAACTCGCAATACATTTTATAGCGTCATGGCGATCGCACAATGTGTAGCGCATGATGCTAATTGGTTTGTTAGCGATTGGGTAACACTATTTTTTTGCCTTTGACGGGTGTTAAGATCCAGATGGTTAGATATATCCAGAGATGTGCAGCCATGTTAACCACAGAAACTTCTACGCAAAGTGATGTTAGGCGATCGCTAATTCAAGAAATCGAACAAACTTCAGATTATGTGCTAAGTGAGGTTTTAGATTTTCTTTTGTTTGTGAGGGCAAAACATTCTCAAGATGATTTGAATATAGATGCTGTTAGCTATGAAGCTGATGAGGATCTTGAGGATATCGCAGATGCTAAAGCGGCTCTAGCATCTATTGATTCTGAAGGTACAATCTCTTGGGCAAGCCTCAAGGCTGAGATTGGACTATGACTTATCGTATCGAGCTTGTAAAGCAATCCGCTAAGCAACTAAAATCTCTATCCATTGAAGAGCAGCAAAGGATCAAGATAAAGATTGATGCTTTAGCTGATGTTCCCCGTCCTGATGGTGTTGTCAAGTTGACAGGCGAAGATAATCTCTATCGAATTAGGGTAGGAAACTATCGCATTATCTACTCTATTCAGGATAATCAACTGCTGATTTTAGTGCTTAAAATTGGTCATCGCAGGGATGTTTATCAGTGATTATAGCAACGTAAGAGATAGATAGGACAATTCAAAACCCAAAAGATGGCAGAGCGAAGCTCTGCCATCTTTTGGGTTTTATGTCCTAAGCAAAGCTTACATTGCTATAGCAAAAGAAATCAAATAGGAGTGATGCATGACAACTCAAGCAAAAAGATTAGTTTTTTGTTACTTCAAAGGTGAGCAATGACAGGCATTCGAGATGAACACGCCCAAATAAAAATGCTCAATCGTCAGTTTCTGATTGATGAATTACTCTTACTTGGGAATATTGGAGGTCGAAAAGAGTTAGTCGATTTTCTACGCCTCACAAGGTCTATAGTGTTATCAAAGTTGGTTCGGGTGTTAATGAACGAGTCAAAAACTTAATATTTGCATCCAATGGACTAAAACCGCGAATTGTCCTTACTGATGCTGTTAGTAACAATATTCAAATCGCAGAGAATGAGCAGTATTGCCTAATCTACGATTTACCTATTCCACAGACTGGTTTGCTATGGTCAGATCTTGTTTCATGGTGGGCAAAACGCGAATCAAAGATGCCATCAATAGAAGTAGAGCGTTCACTCTACAAGCGTCTTTTGGAGTCACTTAGTCCCCAATCCCCACCTGAACGGAAACTATTCAATATTTTTTCAGCCTCATTCGAGATGAATATGGGTCAAAACTGCCTGCTCTTATTCCTCAAGTTTATTTACACTACGACCCTTACACAATTCGTGAATTAAAGCACAGATCAATTTTATCTCGACAGCGAATGGATTTCCTTTTACTCTTTTCTAACCATGAAAGAATTGTGATTGAGATCGATGGCAAGCAACATTATTCTGATGAAAATGAAAAAGCAAATCCGAAAAAATATGCTGAAATGGTCGCGGCAGATAGATATCTTCGTCTTGCTGGATATGAGGTATACCGCTTTGGTGGAAGTGAGTTTCAGGGTGACAACGCTAAAACATTGATTGAGTCATTTTTCAGAGATCTGTTCAAGAAACATGGTATTTCTGCAAAAGGTTAACTACTATTAGAAAAGGTTTGCGGGGCAAGTTGGTTAGCAGATCTCCAGACAAAGAAATTTACTGGTGATTGAGTGTGATCGCGCAGTCTAACTTATCAAACTCAAATAACTCTAAATTAGAAAAACTTCTCGTAATCATCATGGCTGCCAATCCAAAACCAAGTTACAGAATCACCATCAAGAATCCCCAGCGCACGATAATTTCTCGTTATTCTCACAGACCAAATCGATTCCTCACTATTAATGCATTTGAAATGTAAAGAAGGGTGAAAAGCATTATCCGCCCACAGACGATAGGCTTTTCTAGCACTTTGTCTAACATCTTCATTTAGCTTGCGGTACTCAATCCAAAAAGAAGGCAAAATGGATGAATTCATAGCTGGTTAAAATCAAGAACAACTGCTTTACCTTCTGCAATCTCTTGTTTAGCAATTCTTGCCGCCGCCACTAACTTTGATTGGCTCTTTGCAAAGGAGTTATCCCACTTAATCTCATCTTGTAGGTCATTAATATATTCTCGCAAATGATCGGTAACTCTCTCCTGCAAACTTACAGGTAAAGACTCCATAATTTTAACCAAGGTTGAAATTTGGGGTGATGATACGCTCATGACTTTTGGTTATGAAGTTACACATACAAAGCTATCACAGGTTGATTTAATTTTGTCTAGCCTGCGGATCTATAACGCTTAGCTAAATCTCGATCTTGACGCTTAAAAACATCTGTAAACTGAATCTTCAATTTAGGATTATCGCTAGACATCAATTCCATCCCAAAGTTGAGAAATATCGTGAACTCTACCTGCTTTAACATCTTCTAAAGACTGGCGAAGATCTTCTAAAATTTTTTTCTTTAGGATCATCATAATCTTCTACTAATTCACCAACATCTGTTTGTATTTCTAGTTGCACTGGTGAATGTTTAGCTCTAATAAACAAAAGGAAGTCTAAAACTTCGCTTAAAAGAGATTCTGAAGTCTGATCAATTTCTTGGATTAAAGCTTGTCTAACATTTATTTGTGTAGAAGCTTTTGTAGTTAACATGGCTTAATCTCAGTTCTAGTCATAAAATTACATAACATAAAGCTAACATACATAGGAATATAGTGCGATTTCCGATCGCGATCGCAACAAAATAAAATAGAATGTAAGCTGATCTAAATCCCTAGATTAAAAGTGCATTTTAGGAGCGATTTGGGCAATGTTTGCAAGTAATACGAAGTTCGCGACAAGTTGGCTTAATAATTTAAAGACAAATTTCTGGAATTGGCGGACGATCGCCCAATTAGTTTTTCTAGCGATCGTGATTACTTGCAGTATTTTGACATGGAATACCCTCGCTCGAAACATGCGAAATTCAGGGCTAGCGATTAGTTTTGACTTTCTCGGCGATCCTGCTTCCTTTGACATTGCTGATTCGCCCTTTCCCTACAAGGCTTCGGATAGTTATACAGTTGCTTTGCAGGTCGGATTGCTAAATTCTCTGAAGGCGATCGCAGTAAGTATTATTTCCGCCACAGTTGTCGGCGTAACGGTTGGAGTTTCGCGGCTATCGAATAATTGGTTAGTCAAACAACTTGCGCGGGTTTATGTGGAAATCCTGCGCAATACTCCGCTACTATTGCAACTGTTTTTTTGGTACTCAGCAATCTTTTTGACACTTCCATCTGCTAGCGATCGCATTTCGTTGGGATTTGCAACTCTTGCTAAAGATGGCATCACGATCGCAGCCTTGAAAATGACCTTGAGTTCGGAGTTTTGCGCTCTAGTCTTGGGCTTAACCATGTTTTCCAGTGCCTTCATTGCGGAAATTGTGCGTGGTGGGATTCTCTCAGTTCCTAGAGGTCAAACGGAAGCTGCCAAAGCTTTGGGACTGAGTAACTTCCAAACGATGCGAAAAATCGTTTTGCCGCAAGCATTGCGCGTTATCATTCCATCATTGACTAGTCAATATGTGAACATTGCTAAAAATTCTAGTCTAGCGATCGCGATTGGTTATACCGATATTTATCGAATAGCATCTACGACAATTAATCAAACTGGAAGACCTGTAAACGTGATTCTGATTATCATGGGAGTATATCTCGCCATGAGTTTGACCATTTCCGCTAGTATGAATTTACTCAATCGCCAGTTCCAAATTGTTGAACGCTAATCTAATAAATCTCAGCCATTGTGGGCAGGGGCAATTCATGAATTGCCCCTGCCCACAAATCAAATAGAATTTCAATATGAATAATCAAAATATTTTAGTTTGGTTCCGCAACGACTTGCGATCTCATGATTGCGAAACTTTATATCGGGCTTCTCAAGAAGCTCGGCAGACAGGTGCAAAGATATTTCCTCTGTATTGCTTTGATCCCACACATTTTGATGAGACATCCTTTGGCTTTGAGAAAACAGGAGCATTTCGCGCCAAATTTTTGAACGAAAGTATCGTAAATTTACGAGAAAGCCTACGATCGCTTAATTCTGATTTGATTGTTCGCGTCGGTCATCCTGATCAAGTTTTGCCTAAACTAGTTGATCAACTAGAAATTGGTGCGGTTTACTATCATGCAGAAGTCACCACTGAGGAGAAAACCGTAGAAAAGAAACTAGGTTCTATTCTCAAAGAGCAGAACGTTAGTTTCAAAAGCTTTTGGGGAAGCACATTAATTCATCTCGAAGACTTGCCGTTTGGAGATATTGAAAAACTTCCAGAACTATTCACTCACTTTCGTAAGCAAGTTGAAGCCAAGCTTACAATTCGCGAAGTTTTCCCCACACCTGATCACCTTCCTCCCATACCCGAAGATATTGATATTGGTGAAATCCCTAACTTAGCAAGGCTCGGAATTAAAGAACCCGCAATATGCGATCGCGCGGTATTACAATTTCAAGGTGGTGAGACTAAAGCGCTGGAAAGACTAGAGCATTACTTTTGGGATAGCGATCGCTTGCAAGTTTATAAGCAAACTCGGAATGGAATGCTCCATGCTAATGATTCTTCTAAGTTTTCGCCTTGGTTAGCATTAGGTTGTATTAGTCCGCGCTATATATACGCTCAAGTCAAAAAATATGAATGCGATCGACTAGCTAATGACTCAACTTACTGGCTAATTTTTGAACTCCTATGGCGCGATTATTTCCGTTTTGTGGCTGCAAAGCACGGTAATAAGCTATTTTATCGTTCAGGTTTACGAGGTACAGATATACCTTGGGAACAAGATTGGAAACGATTCGAGCTATGGCAAACAGGAAATACAGGCTTTCCCTTAGTTGACGCAAATATGCGCGAACTCGCAGCTACAGGCTTTATGTCCAATCGTGGTCGTCAAAATACAGCAAGTTTTCTCACCAAAAATCTCGGTATAGATTGGCGAATGGGTGCTGAATGGTTTGAATCACTACTCATCGATTACGATCCTTGCAGTAATTGGGGTAATTGGAACTATACCGCAGGGATTGGTAATGACGCGAGAGGTTTTAGATTCTTTAATATCAATAAGCAAGCTAAGGACTATGATCCTCAAGGGGAATACGTCAAGCATTGGCTACCAGAGCTTATGGAGATCCCAGTCACTAAAATTCATCAACCTTGGCAGCTTTTAGCATCTGAGCAGAAGCGTTTTAATGTTCGTCTTGGGGTTGACTATCCCCATCCTGTTGTCGATTTGTTTACGTCCGCAAAAGCAAATGAGGAAATTTATAATAATTTCGTCTATCTTTGATAGATGTGGAATAGATATCTCAACTCTTCCATATTTTTATTAAGCGATTGATCCAAATCCTCAAAATAACATTGCCACTCTGAGGATTTACACCCCTTGCTGAATTGTATTTTCAATTCTCGAAAGTGAAGCTATGCCAAAGCACAAAATGGCTACGCCATTTTGTGCTTTGGCATAAACATAGTAGAATTTCTATCTATTTTGATTGGACTCTGAAGGGATTTGATTCATAGCTTCTGGTGTTGTAAAAGGTAAAACTGCATCGCGATCTTTATTTTCTACAGTTGCAATCGGTTTGGATTGATAAAATGACATCGATCCTACGATAGGAATAGTTGAGGGGCAGCCTTCAGTTTTGAACCAAACCCTCTTACCTGAATATAAATCCTCCGTAGCAAGACCTTCAGAAACTATACAATGCCTACGAATATCGTGAAGTGCAAAAGCACCCATGCTTTCAGATAGCACTTGACTTATTGAATCTATATAGCGATTGTTGATAAGCAGATCGCGATAGACTCCCTGAGTCACGTTGCGATTGTAGAGACTAGCTGAAGTCCCTACCTTGAGATTGTTGTATTTCCCAAACATCCAATTAGGAACAAAGTAATTGTGCGATTTTCCCGTAGCATTTTTGAAGGAGACAATATTGCCAGCAATCTTTTCGATTACTTGGGGAGTGGTCTCATCTAAGTACTCACTCGTAGTTTGAGCCTTTATTGATGTAACTAATGATGTGGAGGCGATCGCGATCGAAAATGCTGTAAAAAGGAAGTTTAGGATAAGTTTTTGCATGGTCTGAAATCTCCAAAGAGTATCGTGTGTTCGATTAGTTTCTACTTCCTTACGATTACAGAATCATGGTTGAGCTAATGCGTGAATTGATTGACTACAGAACAAAACTTATCTATTAAGGAATTAAGCCCAAAATAGTTATTGCCATTTTCGCCAATAAAACCCCAAAAGATGAAAGGTAACGCAGATCGTTGTCCTTTATCTTTGTGGTTGATGTTAATCAAGCTATTGATAGCAATTATCGGTGTATGATGTCACGGTTGTTAGAACCAGCGTAGTATTCCTGCTATCAATTGCAGACTAAATTTAACGTCAGTTCAAAGCTACAAATGATTGAGATCGCTAAGCGATCGACAATTGTTTATAGCAGTTAGCGTCAAGCTTTTTACGAAGCTAATGGCTATATCGAACGTTAAACTTAATTTCCACTTAAAAACAATAAAAAGAAATAAATATGAGTACAGCAATTTTAATTAAAGACCAAGCTGAATTTGAAAACCTTCGCAAAACGACATCTTTACTCGTCGTTGACTGCACCGCAACTTGGTGTGGTCCTTGTAAGGTAATTGCTCCATTCATCGATCAATTGGCGGAAAATTATAGCGATCGCGCTTCAGTGATGAAATTAGACATTGACGGGAATAAACCTTTAGCCAAGGAATTTGGGTTAAAGAGTATTCCTGCGGTTCTGTTCTTTAAAGCTGGAGAGTTAGTCGAGACAATGATCGGAGTCAAGACCTATGCAGAATTTAGTGCCACTCTAGAGAAGTTTCTATAGCAAATAAGGAATGAAAATTAATTAACTTGTGCAATTAAAACCGAACTTTGTTGGGGCGGACTTTGTCCGCCCCAACAAAGTTTGGTTTTAATTAATTTTCATTCCTAAATAGGTTGTGAGAGTTTATCTCTTTGGGTCATATTCTCATAACCTATTTAATCTCATATCGGTATATATTTGATTGGATAGTTTGCATCAGCCGAATCGAGAAATTTTATGAAAATCTTGCATGGTACTTGGATTCCCGATCATACCAGTGACTTTATCCAAACAGGCAATTTTTATATTTGGATAGAGACGACGGAAACTAATGCGATCGCCATAAAACGTAAATCTTCCAAAGCCATAAAAGTCTCTGAGGATTTATTAGCAAAACATCCTGCCAGTTTATCAGCACCAGATTTAAAGTCATTTCTCTATAATGATTTAGCAATTAAAGATGATCTTCTTCAGGAACCAGCTAATAAGAGATTAAGCAAGGATCAGATTATCTTCCCGAAATATTTTTTATTGCCTACAAGTGAGAAGCAACCATTACCCTCTCTAGAATCAACAAGATATTTAGAGATTGAGAGTCCTGAAAGTTTTGAGCTAGAGTACTGGCAAATCGACTGTTATCAAGTTACTACACCCGTCAAAATCAGTGGCTACAACTACCGTCGTGCCATTAACATTGTCAAATTGCTGAATGACTTACATTTCATCGCGATTAATAATCTTGCTGAGGTGCAATTAGGCTCGGATTTACTATTTTGGTATCACTACACTCAAGTCTTTAAACAGATTATTCTCAAGGATCAATATATACCTTCCTTTAAGTATCGAGAACTTGAAGTTAAAGCCATGAAAACTTCGGCAAAATCCAAAAAAACAGCAAGTCAAACAGCAAAATTTGAGATTTATCCTGCTTGGGAGATTGTTTCTGAGAAATACGAAGAAGAGTTACAGCAGTATTTGGAATATATGCCCCTAGCATGTGTTGCAGGATTTAGCGAACCTAATTCTCAACCGTTATTTTGCGATCGCCGCACCCTGTTACAACACTTCTCAGAATCAATTCTGCATAGCATTCTCACCAACACTCCTTCTACAGCCCAATTTGATAAACAAGTATCTGAATCTTTACTGCACAGAGGTTTGGATTTTTCTGATGATCGCTTTGGTGATTCGATGATTGCTGGCGATGCAGCACTAGAAGAGTATAAACAATGGCAAGCATGGCGACAAAAAATCATTCGTACCCAATCGGATTCTGCTTTTTATCTATGCTTTCAATTGCAAGCGCCAGTCACAGAAGCAGAACTTTGGCAATTACAATTTCAGATTGCAACAAAACATGATCCTTCCCTCAAGTTGCCTCTAGCTGATTATTGGGCAATGACAGTAGCTAAAAAGAAAGCTCTTGAAAAACAGTTTGGTAAAGAGTTTGAGCAGAATCTATTGTTAAATCTGGGATATGCCGCCAGAATCTATAATCCAGTTTGGCAAGGCTTAGAAACCGATCGCCCAGTTGGTTTAAGTCTCAATCTTGACCAAGCCTTTGAATTTCTCAAGGAATCCGCTTGGGTACTAGAAGATGCTGGTTATAAAGTTGTTGTACCTGCTTGGTGGACACCCATGGGACGACGCAGGGCAAAAATGCGCTTGAAGGGTTCGGGCAAAAGTGCTGCTAGTAGCAAAACTCAAGCCAAGAGCTACTTTGGTTTTGAGCAACTGGTGGAGTATCAGTACGAATTAGCGATCGGTGATGAAATTGTTTCTGCAAAGGAATGGGAACAGCTAGTTAATGCTAAAGCACCGCTAGTTAAGTTTCGTGGCGAATGGATTGAACTCGATCGCGACAAAATGCAAGAGATGCTCACCTTCTGGCAGCAGCAGGGACAAGGCACATCGGCAATGAGTCTGATTGACCTGATGAAGTTAACTGCCACCGATCCTGATTGGGAAGTCGATCGCAACAGTACCCTCTCAGAGATGTTGTCAAAATTACAGGATAAACAGCAATTTGAACCAATCGAAAATCCACCGCAACTTAATGGAACTCTACGCGAATATCAAAAACGCGGTGTGGCATGGTTGCAATATTTAGAAAGTCTGGGTTTAAATGGTTGTCTAGCCGATGATATGGGTTTAGGAAAGACGGTACAGATTATCGCTAGGTTGGTGAATGAGCGAGCCGCCATTGGTGAAGTTGCCCAGCCGACGACAGCCAAGAAAACAACAAAAACGGCGAAATCCCAAAAAGTTGTTCCTGCCGTTGTATCGATAAATGAGATCCCGCCCACGTTACTGATTGCACCAACATCCGTTGTCGGTAACTGGCAAAAAGAAATCGAGAAGTTTGCGCCACATTTACGTGCGATCGTGCATCATGGTAGCGATCGCATCCAAAATGCTCAAGCTTTTCAGGATATTTGCCAAACCCATGATTTGATTATTACTTCCTTTACGCTGATCCGCAAAGACGAAGCCATGTTTAGCAGTATGAACTGGCATCGGATTGTGATTGATGAAGCTCAAAACATCAAAAACCCCAAAGCTGCTCAAACCAAGGCAATTCTCAAACTCGAAGCCAAACACCGTCTCGCCCTCACAGGTACACCTGTTGAGAATCGGTTGCTGGATTTATGGTCAATTTTTAACTTCCTAAATCCCAACTATTTGGGCAAAGAAGCGCAGTTTAAAAAATCCTTTGAAACACCAATCCAAAAGAATAACGATCAAATTCAAGCAGGCGTATTAAAAAAACTAGTCGAGCCATTTATTCTCAGGCGCGTCAAAACCGATCAATCGATCATTAAAGACCTACCCGATAAAATCGAACAAAAGCTCTACACCAACCTCACTAAAGAGCAAGCATCACTTTATGAAGTAGTGGTGAGAGATGTAGAAAAACAACTCAATGAAGTGGAAGGGATTCAACGCAAGGGCTTAATCCTTTCGACATTATTAAAACTCAAGCAAATTTGCAATCACCCCCGTCAATTTTTGCAAGATGGTAGCGACTTCACAACCGAGCGATCGCATAAGCTTAGCCGTTTATCGGAAATGATGGAAGAAGTAATTTCCGAAGGAGAAAGCATTTTAATCTTTACGCAGTTTACCGAGATCGGTGATGCTCTGGAAAAATATATCCGTCAAAAGCTGCATTACAACACCTACTACATCCACGGTGGCACAAATCGCGATAAACGCGAACGGATGATTACGGAGTTCCAAGATCCTGAAACTGAGCCATCGGTATTTGTTCTCTCCCTCAAGGCTGGTGGTGTCGGCATTACGCTCACCAAGGCAAATCACGTTTTCCACTTCGATCGCTGGTGGAATCCTGCCGTTGAAGACCAAGCTACCGATCGCGCCTTTCGGATTGGACAAAAGAAAAATGTCTTTGTCCATAAATTCATCACCATCGGCTCCCTAGAAGAGCGCATCGATCAAATGATTGAGGATAAAAAGAAACTTGCGGGTGCGATCGTTGGTGCTGATGAGTCTTGGCTCACGGAGCTAGACAACGACAAGTTCAAGCAGCTTATTGCTTTAAATAAGAGCGCAATTACGGATTAAAAGGCTTATCTAAACCTATAAGCTATAATGAAAAACCATACAGATTAAAATCTTGGGATGTATATGATTACAACAATAGAAAAAAGTGATTTTATAAATGAAATAATAGAAACAGATGATGACACCTTGGAAGAAGATCAAGGTGAAGAAGGGCTATATCCTTACGATCCAACTGAAGCAGATATTGATATTCGTGAAGACCCACAGACTGTTTTTGAGTTGATGCGAAAATACGATAATGGCAAGCTAATTATTGAGCCTGATTTTCAGCGCAATCTTGTTTGGGAAAGAACCCAACAAAGTAAATTTATTGAGTCAGTTATTTTAAATTTCCCCATACCACCCTTCTATGTTAACCAAACAAGAGAGGGAAAATATATAGTTGTCGATGGACTACAACGCACTAGTACTTTACATGAATTTGTAAACAATGGATTTAAACTTCAAGGATTAGAGGCACTCAAAAAGTTAAATGGTTGTAGCTTCTCTGATCTCAAAAATTTGACTGGAGATTATCAAACGAAAATTGAGGATAAAAAGCTTAATCTTTATGTAATTAGACCATCGGTTCCTGTAAAGGTAGTTTATGATATTTTTAATCGGATTAATACAGGTGGAACGAATCTACAACGTCAAGAAGTACGAAATTGTATATTTTTAGGTAAATCTACACAGTTACTTAAAGAGTTAGCTGAGTCAACTGATTTTAAAATTGCGATTAATCAAGGTATATCACCAAAGAGAATGAAAGATAGAGAAGCAGTTTTAAGATATTTGGCTTTTAGAATTTTCAACTATCAGAAAGACTATCAAGGTGATATGAGTGATTTTTTAGAAAGAGCAATGAAAAAGATCAACACGATGAAACCATTAGAAATCGAATCTTTAAAAGCTGATTTTAAAAGAGCCATGAAGATAACCTATGAATTATTTGGCAAGAAAAATTTTCGGTTGCCTACCTATCAAACTAGAGGTAGAATAAGCATTGCAATTTTTGAATCTGTAGCTTATTTTTTCTCAATTATTGATGATTTGTTTTTGAAAAAATATAAGACTGAGATTATTGCTAATTTTGATAACCTCATCAAAAATGAAGTTTATCTAGACTCTGTAAGCAATGCTACTAGTAGTAAGGCTAAAGTTATTAGTAGGTTTAACCTAGCACAAGAAATTTTAGGAGATGTAGAATGATAAATCAAATAGAGATAGAAAATTTTAAATGCTTTAAAAATAGAGTGTCTTTCCCTTTAGGAAAGTTAACTTTATTAACAGGAATTAACGGTAGAGGTAAATCAACCTTACTTCAATCTTTACTATTAATGAGGCAATCCATTGAACATAACTCAACTACAACTCAAGTACTTTTTAATGGAAATTGTGTTAACTTAAATAGCTTTGATGATATTCGGAACAGAAATACACTCCAAAGCGAAGCAGTTATCTTTAAATATCACTATGATTTTTTTGGGGATCCATTAAAATCCAACGGTTATATTGAATTTTCTCTCTCTAGAACACTAGAAGATGACATGATCGCCCAAGTATCTCAAATCACTTTATTCTCTAAGAGTGAGCTTGCTGACAAAGTTGATATTTCTATCGGATCTATTTTTTCTATTCCCGATAACAATAAGACTCTTTCCCATAATGTTGAGAGAATCTACTATCCCGTACATGAACCAGATGAATGGTTTACATATAAAAATTCAGAAGAAAAAATTCTCACTAAATTAATAAATTTATTACCTTCTAATTTTAATTATGTTTATGCTGAGACGGGGGGGGTGTTACCATATGATTCGCCTTTTAAAGAAGCTTTAAATTTTTATCATATTCATTATGTTTCTGCCGATCGCATTGGACCAAAAGACTTTTATCCTAAATCAACTTTAGGCAAATTCCCGAATGTTGGTGCAAGAGGTGAATTTACAACTAATGTACTCTATAAAAAACAAGGCGATTTAGTTGATGATAGACTTTGCTTGGGTGAAGATGCTAAAACTCTTATCACACAAACGGAAACGTGGCTGAGTAAAATCTTTGGTGGCGCTAAACTTGAAATACCTAGTTCTCAAAGTAGTATTCTAGAACTGCTGTTTAATACAAGTGCATCAAAGGATCGCTTTAAACCTGCAAACGTAGGATTTGGATTCCATAGCGTTCTGCCAATTATCGTTTCAGGTCTAATCGCCAAAGAAGGTGAAATATTAATTGTTGAAAATCCTGAAATACATCTACATCCAAGAGCGCAGTCTGAGTTAACTAAATTCCTCGCTAAAGTTAGTAGCTGTGGAGTACAAGTTTTAGTTGAGTCTCACAGCGATCATATTTTAAATGGCTTGCAAGTAGCTGTCGTAGATAAAATCATTGGAGAAAATGAAATAAGTGTTTTGTACTTTCAGTCAGATAATCAAGAGCCAGTTGTCCAAATCCCAATTCAGAAAGACGGACGTATAGAGGTCTGGCCAGAAGGATTTTTTGATCAGTCAAATAAAGACTTAGAACGAATCTTTGGAATGTAAAAATGGAAATATTTATTAATGAATATTCTCTGAATGCTCAATATTATGAAAAAGAAGAATTTGAGAATTCTTTAAAGAATCTTATATCTATTTTTTCTTTTGTAAATGAGGAAATCAAGAATAATAAGCAAATATTCGGTGATTTTCAGATTCTTATAAATTATGAAGCAATTAAAAACCTTAAATTCATTGCTGCCTATAACAAAACTAATCTACAACTTAGACAAAACTTTTTAAATAATGTTTTTCAGAGATCTGGCGCAAAAAATTGGATGTTAGAGCAAGTACATTCTCATGAAGATAATTTTTTTTACTTAACTCCTAGTAACGATAGATATGATGTCAGTAATACATCGATCGCCGAAGTAACAGAAAGAACTTTACAAAATCCAAATAACAATTACTTATTAGTCAACTTTATCAACTCTATATTCTGTGTTGAAAATTTTCAGCACCCATATATTCAAGAATGCTTCTCAATTCCCATAGTTAAAAATAACTCTGAAGAGTTTCCAGTAAAACTAGATTGTCTTGACAATAAATCCTCGATTGAAAACTGGTTAAGAGAGAAGCAAATATTAAAAGATCCTGAATTAAAAGGAATTTTAAAAGACACAAAAAGATTTCGTAAAATTCCTCGTGATGGAGAACCAAACAGATATTTGGAGATATCGACAAAGCGCTATTGGTATTTAGATGAATTGCACAAAAATCATTTTGAAATATTTGATTCTACTGGTAAAAATCATCTTGGAATAGCTGACTTAGAAGGAAATATTGATGAAACGAAAAAAGATCCAAGTAGGTCAATTGAAATTTAAACAGGCAGAATAATTAACTTTAATTTTTAACAATAAATCAAGAGGATAACAACAATGGCAAAACATAGTCGGACATGGTGGGGTCAAAAATTCATTAGCGCCCTCGAATCTTTTACCGATTCAGGTAGACTCCAACGCGGTCGCGCCTATTCTGGAGACAGTCGCATTCTCCATTTCGATATTACGAAAGGTCTCGCCACCGCCACGATTCGCGGTAACGTCAATCCTTATTTTGGAGTCTATAAAGAGCCACACTATGAGACTGAAGTAAAAATGACCGCGATCGCAGCCAAGGACTGGACAAAAATCATTGCCAATATGTCCTCCAAGGCAAGCGTAGTAGCCAGG